>JGI24707J26582_10002386_pt1 | contig 14136 bp, 10 predicted proteins | sample BioPla1DNA1_FD_26582 | JGI IMG/M metagenome (IMG submission 26582) | reverse complement strand
AAAAATGAAATAAAAAAGTTTTTTAAATAAAACAAAAAGGAAATAAAAAAGTTTTAAAAAGAAAATAAAAAGAAAAATAAAAAAGTTAAAAAAAGGAAATAAAAAAGTGAAAAAATAATAGTAAATATTTTTATTTACTATTATTTTTTACTTTTGTGAAATTTCTTCGAAATTTCACGTTGTTTCGAGTCCAAGTGCGCGTGCAGCGACTTCGACTATGTCTTCTATTATCATATCGGCTTTTTTGTCGCCTTCTTCTTTTAAGGCTGCTTGGCCGTCAGAAATGTTTCTTTTACAGAACGGACATGCTTGTGCAAATACGTTTGTTTTTCCTTCTTCGTAAAGAATCGGTTCCGCATCTTGCACTCTTTGCTTTGCAATTGAAAGTGCCAAGTCGGGAAGACCTGCTTTTACACCGCCGCCTGCTCCGCAGCAGCGTTGGTACGATTTGCTTCTGTCAAGTTCTTTGTACTCGAGACCGGGAATGCTTTGAAGAACTTTTCTCGGTTCGTCGTAAACTCCTACGTGGCGACCCAAGTGACACGGATCGTGGTAGGTGACGATTTTATCTTCACCGTACGGTTTTTGAACCCATTCTACTTTTCCTTCATCGATTAATTCTGCAAGGAATTGAGCCATGTGCATGACTTTAAACGGAAGTTCTTCGCCCAAAAGTCTGGGCCAGTCGACAAGAGATGCTCTGAAACATCCCGAACATGCGTAAAGTACGATTTTTGCGCCTTTTGCTTTAATTGCGTCAACATTTGCTCTTGCAAGCCTTTTTGCAATTTCTTCTTCTTTGTGATATTGACCGGTTCTAATTAAAACTGAACCGCAGCAGCATTCGTCTTCACCGAGCATGGTGAATTTGATTCCGAGTTTGTTTAAAACTCTTGCTGTGGATATACCGAGGTTTATTTGTCTTAATTCGGCAGTACAGCCTCCAAAGTACAAAATATCGGCTTTGTCTTCAATTACGACATCGTCCGGAATCCACGAAAGTCTTTTGCTTTGATCTTCGTTGTATGAGTTTTTAGACTTGCCAATAATCGCCGGAATTTTACTTTGTTTTCCTTCAGGACCTTGGAAAGGACCGTTTCCTCTTTTAACGAGGTTTGCACGCATTGCTTCCCAAAGTTCTACAGTGTTTATACCGGCTTCACAAACCGTTGCACAAATTCCGCATGTGGTACATCCGTGTACATCTTCTACGAATGCATCAAACTCTTCTTCCGGAATTTTTTTCGGACCGAAAAGCATTGACATAAATCCGTAAGATCTGTCCATGAATGTCTTCCATCTGTAAATTTTATCACGCGGAGAAAGTCCGGGGTAAAAGTCGGATCCTTCGTACGTAGGGCACCAATTTTCACATTCACCGCAACGCATACAAGCATCAATTTCCATGAGTTGAACTGCGGTTAAATTTGTAATCTTAAGCGAAGGTTCTTTCTTAGCCATTAGTTTTCACCGCCTTTGTTAACAATGAGAGAAAGAGGTGTTGCTACCGCATGTAAATATTTGCTGAAAGGAATATAAGCAAAACCGATGAAAATTGCTATAACGCTGTGCATTAACGCAAATTCCTGAACGTATGTTTTGAAAAAGTCAAGGCCGCCAAGTGTCCACAATACAACGTCGAACTTGTAAAGATTCGTACTTATTAAAAGCGTATTTTCCCACTGTGTGGTAATAAGACTTAAATCAATGTAACGACCTGCGTGAGCTATAAAACCGGTTGCGACAACAACGAATAATGTCATTAAAAGAATAGAATCGTATGAGTTTGTAGAATCTCTGACTTTCTTTATGAAAAGTCTTCTAAATATTGCGATTAAAACACCGATTAAAAGAATGTATCCGAGAATTTGGTTAGGGAATTGCAAGAATCCGCGAACTTCTTCGATATTAAAATCGACCAAACCGGTCAAATATACTGCTTCGAACGCAAACATCAATCCCGAAAGTGAAAAAAGCCCCATCCAACCGTAAAAAATCATAAGGTGCATGATCCATCTGAGTTTGTCTGCTTTGTAAACTCTTCTTTGAAGTAAAACGTCAAAAATCAAAGTTTTCCATAATGGCTGACCATGATGAACCGAACTGCTTTTGTACTGATTTATAAAAACTTTAAAAAATGTTAAAATACTTTGATTTTCCTCAGGTTCAACTCCATATTTTACTGAACCGCGGCTCCATTTTTTAAAAACGCAATAAAAGCCTATGAGCATGAATAAAATGGCAACCCCGCATATAGACATCATAAGAGCAAATGACAAGGATTGACCACTGAGACCAGAAAAATAATCCATTTTATTAAATCTCCATTTAGTGATACTGTAATAAAAATTCAATATATGATAAAAAAATCAATATTGCAAAAATAACTGACAAATACAAACATTAATTTTAATAGTTTTTATGCATAAATAATTATGAAATATTTTCAAAAATTTTCAAAATCAACTCATGCACAAAATATTGTTTTATTGTTTTTGTAAATCTTATAAATTACGTAAGTTATGCAAATTATGCTTCGCATAATTTATAAAATAATAGACATTCAATTATATAAGAGTATACAACAGATTATAACTCAAGTTTATAATGATACCGTTATTATCGATAATTGTTGATCATTGGTAACAATTGATAATTGTTGATTATTGATAACAATTGATAATTGTTGATTATTGATAACAATTGATTATTGATAATTATTGATTATTGATAATTATTAATATAAATCCGGTAATTATAAATTCTCGAGTTTAATCTGAAGTTATATATAATTGATATAATTGAGTTGTCAATGAAATTATTAAATAAATAAGCGCAATAGATATAAATATTATTTAAAACTGCATAAATTACTTAGTGTAACAAATTATAAACACTAATATATAAGTCTATTGTTACGTATTATAAATCATGACAATTCTGAAGGAAATTAATATTATAAAAAAATAATAAAAACATTTGAAGTGAATTTTTATGGAAACGGATGTAAAAATAAACATATTGGATAAAGATACAATAAATAAAATCGCAGCGGGTGAAGTCATTGAACGCCCGGCGTCCGTTGTAAAGGAACTTGTGGACAATTCGTTGGACGCCGGTGCAAAAACGATATGGGTTGACTTAATTGACGGTGGGAAAACGAAAATATCCGTGCGTGACGACGGAAGCGGGATGTCGCGTGAAAACGTTGTTTTGTGTCCGATTAAACATGCTACGAGTAAAATAAGTTCTGTGGATGATTTGGAAATCATAAAAACGATGGGGTTCCGAGGAGAAGCTCTATCATCAATCGGTGCGGTTGCCCGAATGGAAATTATTACAAAAAGAAAGGAAGATCCGTTTGCAACGCGCCTTGTAGTAGAATCGGGAAAAGAAGATGAAATATCTGATATCGGAGCGTCTGACGGAACGACAGTTATAGTGCATGAATTGTTTTCAAATGTGCCTGTCAGAAAGAAATATTTAAAAACGGATGCTACCGAATTATCTCATATCACAAATATAGTAACCGATTTGATTCTTGCAAATAACAACATTTCTTTTTATTTGACTAACAACGGGAAAAAAATCGTATCGAGCGCGTCGTCCGATTTGTTTAATTCAATAGCGGATACGTTGGGCGAAGAAACTGCACGATTGATGATTCCGATTTCGAATTTTGATGAAGAAGCAGATACGGAAAAAGAAACAGAAAAAGAAACGGAAAAAGAGACGGAAAATGAAACGGGAAGGGAAGATATAATAGAAAACGGCATAAAAGTAGAAGGTTATATTTCAAAGCCGGAATTTAATAAAACAAATCCGGGGCTAATGTATTTTATCGTGAACGGAAGGCCGGTTGTTTCAAAAGAATTAAATTCGGCGGTACGCCTCGGATATTATACGAAAATCCCGAAAGGGATGTATCCTGCTTGTGTTTTAAAAATAACGCTTCCGCCTGATGAAATCGATGTAAACGTTCATCCGAGAAAGACTGAAATAAAATTTTTAAAAGAAAAAAATGTTTCAAACGCAATCATAAAAGCGATAGAAAATACGCTGAAAAAAGAAGATCTGTCGCTCGGGTTAACATCGGGGGATGCAAAAAAGATATCTAGCAAATCTTTTTCTGATTACGGAATAAATATTCAACCGGATTCAGGTTTTAAAACCGATTTCGATAAGAGTTTCAATAAAAACTTGGATAAGGATACCAAAGTGAAAAGTACGGGAAATATAAAAAGCAGTGACGGCGGTTATTTCGGACGTGACACCGGAATTTTTGAAAAAGCCGGAATCGGATACGACACATTAAAACCTGACAGAAACAAATTCGGAAACGAATTTGTATATCCTGCAAAAGACACGGAAAGGCGTTTGAGGTATACTGAAAAGCTTTTAGATGACAAAAGCGAAATGTCGGAAAGCGGAAAAACTCTTCCTACCGATTTAAGAGTTTTAGGACTTGTTGCTGATTTGTATATAATTGCGGAAACGGAAGATAAAGGATTTGCAATTATTGACCAACATGCCGCACATGAAAGAATTATTTATGATTTTTTGTGCGACGATACTAAAGAAAAAACTGTTCAGGAACTTATCGAACCTGTCGTTTTGAATTTATCGGCATCTGAAAAGGTGCTTATGGAAGAATATATTCCATATATTGAAGATGCAGGATTCGGTATATCGGAGTTTGGAGATTTATCATACATTGTAACATTTGTTCCTGCAATATTTGAAAAAGTAGGAGATGCGGAGCTGATACAAGATTTAATTTCGGAAATTCTTGCAACGGGAAGTTTACAAAAACAGGAAAATCCGAAAGAACAAATTTTGAAAACCGTTTCATGCAGAGCTGCAATAAAAGCGGGTGCGAGATGCACAACAGAACAAATGTATAGACTGATCTCCCAGCTTAGAAAAACAACGAATCCGTATTCATGCCCGCACGGAAGGCCTACAATAATTATGTTTTCCGGAAAGGAACTCGAAAAATTGTTTGAAAGAGCGTGAAAAAAACATTAAAATAAAAACATAAAAAAACATAAAAAAACATGAAAAACATGAAAATTAAAAAAACACATAAAATTAAAAAAACACATAAAATTAAAAAAACACATAAAAATAAAAAGGAGACGAGGAGAAATTTATGACAAACAACGAAAATGAAACGCCTCTTGTTGAATTTCATAATATCAGCGTGAAACGCAGCGGAAATTACTTGTTAAAAAGTATGAGTTTAAAAATTATGCCGAAAGAGCATATTGCAATTATAGGTCCGAACGGTTCCGGAAAATCGAGTTTGATGAAAGTTATTACACGAGATTATTATCCGGTTGCACGTCAAAATTCGTATGCCAAAATAATGGGTAGCCGTTTGTGGGACGTTTTTGAATTGAGAAAAAATATGGGAATAATAACAACAGATCTTCAATATCAGTGCGACAAAACCGAAGCAAGAGTTTTTGAAATCGTGTTGTCCGGTTTTTTTTCAAGCATAAATGTTCATAAAAATCACAATGTAACGACTGATATGAAATTTGCGGTAAATGATGCTTTAAAAAGAATGGGAATTGAACATTTGGCAAACAGAAAAATGACAGAAATTTCGACAGGTGAAGCAAGAAAAGTATTGATTGCGCGCGCACTCGTTCACAAACCGAAGGCGTTGATATTGGACGAACCGACAAACAGCCTCGATTTAAAAGCAACGAACGAATTTTTAAAAACGATATCGGAACTCTCAAAAGAAGTAACTGTTGTGTTGGTTACTCACGAGTTGTCAGATATTATAAAAGAAATTGACCGAGTCGTATTAATAAAAGAAGGAACGGTTTTTGCGGACGGAAATAAAAAAGAAATATTAAATTCTGAAAAATTATCGGAATTGTTTTCTGCACCTGTTAAAGTTAAAGAAGAAAACGGAATTTATTCCGCACAAATAGAGAGATTATAAAAACATAGAATATCCCGAAAATTTCCGAAAATCCGAAAATTCATGTGGATTTTGTATCGTTTGAAGGCAGTTTGTGGTGTGCGTTTTTTGTAACGTTTTGAAGAGTCCACGGCACGTTTTTAACAAAGTCGTGTTTTCTTTCCGAGCAGTCTTTAATTCGGCACAAAACGCATAAATCCGGATTGCATACTTTAGTTTGGATATTTATATCAACGTTTTTATAAAATTTCGTTCTGACCAGTTTTTTTACATCTCTAACTTCGTTTTGCGATTCGTACGCCATCATATAAATAGGAATCGTCATATTGCAATCGATATGATATTTATTTCCGTATTTTACTAGCCTTAAGTTATGTAAATCGATCCAAGAATCGTGCTTGGACGACTCAAGCACTTCTACAATTTGTGATAATAATTCTTCATCTGATTCATCCATTACTCCGGCCGTGGCTTTTCTTATGATACCTATTCCGGTTAAAATAATGATTATACCGAATAATAATGCGACCGCACCGTCAAGCCATTGAATTCCGGTTATAATAATTAATAATAGGCCGATTATAATTCCGATAGTGGAATATGTATCCGATTTTAAATGTTTTCCGCTTGCAATGAGTGCCAGGGAATTGTTTTTTTCACCCTTTTTTACGGCATAATACCCGACTGAATAATTAACAAGGGCCGTTACGGCAACCAATATAATACCGTAATCGAGCTGACTTATCGGTTTCGGATTTAATAAATTTGAAATTGCTTGGTAAATTATAAAAATACCTGCAATAGTTATCATTGTTCCTTCGATTCCGGCCGATAAAAACTCAATTTTTCCGTGACCGTAAGGATGACTTTTATCAGGCGGAAGTGTAGATACATAAAGACTGAAAAGCCCTATGAAACCGCCAACTACGTTGACAGTACTTTCAAGCGCGTCAGTTAATATTGAAACCGAATTAGTCATATACCAAGCGGCAAACTTTATGAAAAAAAGAGCAAGACCTACAACAACAACAATTTTTTGAAAGTTGTAACTCTCACGCGATAATTTATCAACGTGGTCGTCTTCGTAAACTTCCGACATTTAAAACCAACACCTTTTTTATTTTTTAAGAGCACAAATAATTATCAAACAAATCAAATATATCCAAAATAAACGAAACATTTTCGGTTTTGTTTATAATGCGCTGGATAGTATATAAAATATAGGTTTTAAAATATAAGTTTAGCATTGTCAAAATAAAAGCAAAAACGAAAGAAAATGAGTAGATGAAATAAATTTAAAAGAGATTTTTCGAAAGTTTATTATAGTTTAAATCTGTTTTGATAATCTACTCGATTTTGCCGAGGTAGTCTAGTGGTAGGGCGCAAGCCTGGAAAGCTTGTGGGGAGTATCCCCTCGGGAGTTCGAATCTCCCTCTCGGCGCTTTTTTTCATTTTTTTCATTCCTTTTATCTTTTTCTTTTTTACGTTTTGTTTTTTTTGTTTTTATCTTTTGCTTTTTATCTTTTGCTTTTTTGTTCCTTGTTTTCTTATTGTATTATTTATTGTTCGATTTATTGATCGATATTTAGCAAGTCCAAAATTCTGACCGCCATATGTGCTCCATTTGCACCGTTGTCGATTCCAACGCTTGCTACCGGAACTCCGGGCGGCATTTGTGCAATTGAAAGTAAAGCATCTATTCCTCCGAGTTTTGCATTTACCGGAACACCGATTACCGGCCTTTTTGTTTTTGATGCAATGACCCCGGGAAGTGCGGCGGAAAGGCCTGCAATTGCAATATATACAAGAGAGTCGGATGATTTGATATATTCATCTAAAGCGTCAGGATTTCGATGTGCGGATATAACGACAACTTCGTAAGTATATCGCGATTTTTCGAGAACCGATACAGCTCTGTCAGCGATTGCGCGGTCCGATTCCGAACCCATAATAATTGAAATATTTACCATAAATACGTACCTGCATTATAATATATCAATAATCAATATAAGTTTATATATTTGAAATTTATTTTGATTAATTGAATAGAGAAATAATATAATAAAGTTATCCATTATAAGAACTAAAAATAGAAATAGAACTAAAAATAGAACTAAAAATAGAAATAGAACTAAAAATAGAACTAAAAATAGAACTAAAAATAGAACTAAAAATAGAACTAAAAAAAGTAAAAGAATCACTAATTTTATAGGATTTGTTGGTATTTATGGATTTTTCCGGCGGAACTTTTGTTAAAATATACATAATTATATGTCTTTTCGCATATTTTTCAATGATTTATTTAACGTTGAGAGATTTGAGAATATTTTGGAGAACAGGCTTTAAATCGTATAGAAACGGAGCGTTCAGAGGACTCGTGGCATCTACTTTTGCACTCGCCGGCGTTTTATTATTAGCATTTACGGGAAATATATTGTTAGGACTTCTTTTAGTTTTTATAGGACTTCTCGTAAACAAAAAAGAAGAAAGAGAAGAAGTATTCACAAATGCAAGTGCAATTGACCGATTTTTAGGGAAAACGGATCTGGTAAGACCGGAATTAAAAAATAAAGAAACCGGAATTAAAAAATAAAGGAACCGGAATAAAAAAATAAAGAAAACGAAATTAAAAAACAAAGAAATTAGAAAATGAGAATAGAGTAAAAAATATATATTTATTAATGATTAAAAGCATCTGAAATAAAAAATCAGCTGAATAAACGGCTGAAATAAAAAATCAGCTGAAATAAACGGCTGAAATAAAAAATCATCTGAAATAAACGGCTGAAATAAAAAATCAGCTGAAATAAACGGCTGAAATAATAAATTAATCAAATCTATCGAATGTGCGGGGATTGCCGAGAGGTCAAAGGCGCAGGGCTTAGGACCCTGTCTTGTAGAGGTTCGTGGGTTCGATTCCCACTTCCCGCATATTTTATTTTTTAATTTTAATAATGACGGGACGAATTTAAGAATGTTAAGAATGGCTGAGAAAATCCGAGACCGCCTTGAAACATCCCATAATGTCAAAAGTAATACCATAGCTGAAAACACCGAAAAATCCGACGTAAAAATTACAGTTATTGACTATGTTGAAAGCGGATACGAAGAATATCAAGTTGATGTGGAAAATATAGAGGATATTGCAAAATATAAAGCAACACCGTCGATTACATGGATAAACTTCGAAGGTGCTTTGAGCGTGGAGACTATAAGGGCTCTGGGAGAAATGTTTGCCATCCATAAGTTGACGCTTGAAGACGTTTTCAGTCGGGAGCAAAGGCCTAAAAAAGATATTTTCGAGGAAGAGGGCTACATATACATAGTCATACACAATTTAGGTTTTGACGAAAACAGTAAAGAGGTTAAAAAAGAGCAGATTAGTATAATTACGTCATATAATATTGTAATAACGTTTTGCGAGTTTGAGACAAAAATATTTGACAGCGTAATCGGCAGGATAAAAAAAGACGGTAAAATAAGAAAGTATGCAAGCGATTATTTGACATATGCCTTAATCGATGTAATCGTTGATAATTATTTTGATATAATTGAAAAAATGGATGATCATATTTTTGAAATAGAAGAAGCTGCATTTAAAAGTACAGATGTTAAAGTAGTTGAAGATATTAAAAATTCCAAAACGCAGCTGACGAAAATTAATTTGTCTGTAAAGCCGCTTATTGAAGTGTTTTCCTCGATTTCAAAAACCGATTCAAAATTGATAAGAAAATCAACAAAAAACTATTATAGAGACATTTATGACCATGTAGTAAGAATTGAAGATATGATCGAGACTGAAAGAGAAAATTTGTCAGATATTTTTAGTGTTTACGAGTCAAATATAAATTTAAAACAAAATGAAATAATGAAAATATTGACGATAATATCGACAATATTTATACCGTTAACGTTTATAGCAGGCGTTTACGGAATGAATTTTGTAAATATGCCCGAACTTGAATGGAAATATGGGTACTACTTTTCGTTGGCCCTAATGGGAATTATATGTGTGATTATCATTTACAAAATTAGAAAAATGAAATGGATTTAAATGGATTTAAATGGATTTGAAATAAGGATTAATATAAACGGAGTTTTTGCGTGTATCTTATAATAACGGAAAAAGAAACGGCTGCAAAGAGAATTGCGGCAATACTTGCGGAAGATAAAGTAAAAAGAGTAAGATATCCGAATTTGGGTATTGAAACTTACGAGTTTAAGTATAAAGATTATGAAAAGACTGTTGTGATGGGGCTTAGCGGCCACATAGTCGGAATCGATTTTCCAAAAGAATATAACAATTGGCAAAAAACGAGCCCTAAAGAGCTGATTGATGCGGATATACGAAGAATTATCACGAACAGAAAAATTGTAAATGCGATAAAACTTATAGGAAAAAATGCAAAAAAAGTAACGATTGCAACAGACTACGACAGAGAAGGAGAACTTATAGGCGTTGAGGCTCTTGAATTGATTCAAGAAGTAAACCCGGACGTTGAATATGATAGAGCGCTTTACAGCGCATTGACTCCAAAAGACATTAAACATGCTTTTGAAAATTTAACAGAAGTTAATTTTGCGCTTGCAAGCGCAGGACATTCAAGAGAAGTTATCGACCTTGTTTGGGGCGCGGTTCTTACAAGATATATTTCGCTTTCGGCAGGAAGGCTCGGAAAACTGTTTTTGTCTGTCGGAAGAGTTCAATCGCCCACTCTTGCATTAATCGTTGAAAGAGAAAAAGAAAGAGATGCGTTCGTTCCGGTTCCTTACAGTGAAATTGAAGCAAATCTGGAAACGAGCGGGAAAGAAACGTTTATTGCAGGCTACAAATCCGGAAGAATCTACGATAAAGAAGAAGCAAAAAAAGTGTTTGCCAAAGTTGAAAAGAGTAAAACGGCAAAAGTAATTTCAATTGAAGAAAAAGAAAGAAGCGAAAAGCCGCCAATTCCGTTTAACACGACCGAATTTTATGTTGCCGCAAACTCAATCGGAATTACGGTAAACAGCGCAAAGCGAACGTATCAAACTCTTTATGAAAGCGGATATTTATCGTATCCGAGAACCGACAGTACAATTTATCCTGAAACTCTCGATTTGAAAGCTTTAATTGAAATGTTTTTAGGAACCGAATTTGACGCTTACGCAAAAGAACTGTTAAAGCTTCCGAAGTTGGAGCCGACTGCCGGCAAGAAAACGGATCCGGCGCACCCGCCTATTCACCCGGTATCTGTTGCTTCTAAAAAAGATTTGAAAGAAGAAGAGTGGAAAATTTATGAGCTCGTAGTCCGAAGGTTTTTTGCAACTTTTGCAAAAGAAGCGCAATGGAAAACGGTAAGGGTTCAAATAGATATTGAAGACGAGTTGTTCAGGTCAAACGGTTCAACTTTGGTAGATGAAGGCTGGAGAAAATATTATCCGTATAATAAACCGGATGACAGAATTCTTCCGAATTTATCGGAAAACGAAATTCTAAAAGTAAAGAGTGCAAATCACTATGAGAAAGAAACACAGCCTCCGGGAAGATACGGACAAGGCCGTTTGATTAGAATTATGGACGAGCTCGGGCTTGGTACAAAAGCGACAAGAGCGGATATCATAAATAAACTTGTCTCAAGATATTATATTCACGGAAATCCGCTTCAGCCTACAAAAACGGCATATGCGGTAATAGATACGCTTGAAAAATATTCTCCCGAAATTGTAAGAACTACAATGACAAAACTCCTCGAAAAAGATATGGATAAAATTTCGGAAGGGGAAATCGATGAAGAAACGGTTTTAAACGAATCAAGAAGACTTCTTCTTGAAATATACGAGGAGTTGGAAAAAAACAGCGAAGATGTAGAAGAGTCTTTAAGGCTTGGGCTTATTGAAGATAAAACGGTCGGCCAATGCAGCATTTGTGAATCGGATTTGATTATTCGAAGATCAAAAAAAGGCGGAAGATTTATAGGCTGCAACGGATACCCTGATTGTAATTTTGCGTTACCGCTTCCGCCAAAAGGACAAATTATTGTAACAGATAAAGCGTGTGAAGAGCACGGTTTGTTCAAGATAAAAATTATGAATGCAGGCAAAAGACCTTGGGACTTGGGATGCCCGCAATGTAATTTCGAAGAATGGGAAAAAACAAGAGACGACAAAGAAGACGAAAAGAATGAAGAAGGCGAGATATTAATTAGAGAAAACGAACCCGTAGGTTTCATTCCCGGAATCGGAAAAGTTTATGAAAAAAAATTAAACGATATCGGAATAAAAACAGCGGGCGAGTTGAAAAAAGAGAGCGCATCCGAAATTGCAAATAAAACAGAAATTCCTAAAAAGAGAATACAAAATTGGCAGAAAAAAATAGCATGAAATATAAAATTTAAATCAATTAATTAAAAATTAAAATTTAAATTAAATTAAAACTTAAATCTAAACTTAAAATTAAAACTTAAATCTAAATTTAAATTAAAACTTAAATAATGGAGTTTAAATATGTCAAAAAAAAGTTCAAACGTATTACCGGTAATTGATTTTGACGAAGCCGAAAGAGCAATGTTCAGCTGTCCCAAAGAAGAAAAAGAAATGACTGTTGCCGACTGGATTCAACTTGGAAATGAATTGTTGTATATTAATGCACCTGAAGAAAGTTTAACTGCTTTTGACAGGGGGCTTGAGCTTGAGCCTGAAAACGAAATGTTGTTGCGAGGAAAAGCGTTAGCTTTGACAAATATGGGAAATGACGACGAAGTAATCGAAATATATAAAGGAATTATTGAAAGAAATCCGAACAGTTCGGACACTTTGGCCGATTTGGGATTGATATATTATCATAACGGCGATTATAACGAAGCACTGAAGCATTTTAACAAAAGTGTTTCTATAAACAAAGAAAATTCTCTTGCGCATTTGGGAATCGGACTTGTATTTGCACAGTTGGGAAGTTATACACAATCAATTCGTTCATACGAAAAAGCGCTTGAAATAAAACCGAAATATAAAGAAGCGTGGTTCGGAAAAGCGATATCATATTCTGCAATGGGAAATGAAACTGAAGCAATTATCGCATACGACAATGCACTTGAATTGGGGCCGGACGACTCCGAAATTTGGTATCATAAGGGCGTTTCATTCGACAGAATCGGAAACTCGACCTCTGCAATGAAATCATATAAAAAGGCTACAGAAATCAATCCGAATAACGACGATGCGTGGCATAATTTGGGGACCGTTTATGTGGAAGCCGGAAAATTTGACGAAGCAATCGAAGCGTTTACAAGAGTAATCGAAATCAATCCGACAAACCCCGACGTATGGTACAACCGAGGATATACTTACGCAATTGAAAAAGATTACGATGATGCAATCAGCGATATGTTAAAAGCGATAGAGTTGGACCCGAAATATGCACAAGCCTATGAAGAAATTGCATACATTTATACCGATATGGGTTTTTTGGCCGATGCTCTTGAGTTTTTTGAAAAAGCACTCGGACTTAATGAATCTGGAGAATCCTGGTTCGGAAAATATTATTGCTTGAGAAAAATGGGAGAAGACGAAAAAGCGGAAGAAGCACTCCAAAATGCGGCAAAATTCAATCCTGAATACTACGAACTTGCAAAAAATACGGAACAATAAATTAACAAAAAAAAATAAAATAGAACAAAAAACGTGGCAGCTTTTGAATTCTTAGTGTCAATGATACGCCGTTGCAGCTTTTGAATTCTTAATGTCAATGATACGCCGTTGCAGCTTTTGAATTCTTAATGTCAATGATACGCCGTTACAGCTTTTGAATTCTTAGTGTCAATGATACGCCGTTGCAGCTTTTGAATTCTTAGTGTCAATGATACGCCGTTGCAGCTTTTGAATTCTTAGTGTCAATGGTACGCCGTTGCCACGGCGTACCATTGATTAAAAAAACGAATCTCGGAAAATTTTGATTTGGCCGCCCTAAACAAAAAAACGTATGCCGGGTCGTATCATCGAAATTGAAAAACTGCAGCAACCGTTAAAATCTTAGTGTCAATGATACGCCCTTGCATCTTTTGAATTCTTAATGTCAATGATACGCCCTTGCAGCCTTTGAATTCTTAGGGGCAATGGTATGACCTTGCAGCCTTTGAATTCTTAGTGTCAATGATACGCCGTTGCAGCTTTTGAATTCTTAATGTCAATGATACGCCGTTGCAGCTTTTGAATTCTTAATG
>JGI24707J26582_10002381_pt1 | contig 14156 bp, 9 predicted proteins | sample BioPla1DNA1_FD_26582 | JGI IMG/M metagenome (IMG submission 26582) | reverse complement strand
GATTATATCAATGTATATGCATTTTATTTTGTTTAAATAAGACTCTTGAAGTAGTTTTAATACTTCCAGGTTGTCTCCTTCTATGTATAAGTTTTCTGTAGTCTCCCAATTTAAACTGTCTTCCTTTACCGGTCTTAAAGTTTTATCTATAGGAGTGCCGGCAGTAACTATAGCCTCTTTCTTCCCCGGCCAAGTTAATTGATATCTTTCCTTATTGCCTTCGATTATTTCATCTGATAATTCCTGCTGTAATAATTCAAAATCTATGGCCCTGACAATATTTCCTTCCTCATCTTTTATTTCTGTAATCACATTGGGAAAAAGTTTCCCTATCTTTTTTATATTTTCATTTATCATGTCTTTTGATTTCATCTTAAGTTTTTCCACCATATTCCCCCCTGTAAAACTACTCAATAAATCCAATAAAAATATCGAGCACCTCATCCAATATATTTTGGGGAGATTTTTCCACGAAAGAACCTCCCCTGGCTATAATATCTAAAGATTTTGCCTGTTCACACATAATCACCCCTGTTGTTTTTGTTTCATCATCTAATGGAACATGAAGGGGGAAACCCCTATCTGTGTTTGTTATTGGACATACTATAGCCATTTTGGTAAACTGATTGAATATATAACTACTTATAACATAGGCCGGCCTTTTCTCTTTTCGCTCATGTCCGGCCTGAGGATTAAAATCAATCAATATAATGTCTCCCTGTTCCGGTATATATGCCATAGGTTACACCTCTTTTCCTACGGAAGGACCGGTATCCCATTCGCGAGGTTTGTAGTCCCCTTTGTATGCCGCTATTCTCTCTTTAAAAGTTTTATGTTTCTTAACAGATGAAATAATAACCTTCCCATCTTCAACCTTTAATTCTACAGTATCGTTTTCATTGAGATTAGCCTTTTCCAATATTGACTTTGGTATTCTGACTCCTTGGCTATTACCCCATTTTTGTATCGTTGTATACATAATATCACCTCTAATTCTAGTATATACATAGTATATACTGAGGTCAATCTAAAGTTACACACATTTATTTTTTATTTAAAAGCTCCTCTAATTCCTTTTGCTTCTTTTGTAATTGTATATTAAAATCCACTTTTCTATTAAACTGTTTTTCTTTTTTAGTCTTTTTCTCCAACCTATCTATTTCTCTTTTTAAACTCTTTTGCCTCTCATCTAATTCCATTAATTTTTCTATATTATCTGCCGGTGTACTTTCTATGGGAATCAGCTGCCTGATGATGTTGTTATATACATCCTCCAGATTTAATCCTTTAAGTATATCTATATTTAATTCGTCCCCCTTCATCCATCCTGATTGATAATAGGAATGAATAACCATCTTATTTTCATCTGTTTTGTTTCTTTCCTTATATGCTATAGATAGTTTTACATCATCCTTGTACTTTAAAATAAATAATATGGGATACGGGATTATCCTGTCTATGTTTTGAAGGACCCCACCGGATATATGTTTTTCTTTTAAATTTATTTCAAATATCTGAATTTCTTCTACCTCTTTTGTAGGTTCCAGATTTGTGGTTTCTTTTGAGAGTTTATATTTCCAGGTTATAGTTCCTATTTCATCTATAAATTTTCTTTCCAGTTTGGTGTCTGCCTCAATTTGTTTATAAAATTTCACCTTAGGAATTCGCCTGTTGAACAGGGTCCTGTCCGGTATATTCAGCATAATTTCACCTACCTTATAACTACGAAAGATATTAATTCAAAATCATCCAGCCCTTCTATGGATTCCAGTAATGCGGTGGTCCCGCCCGCAGTAAAGAGACTGTCTATATCCGATTCTTCATTTACATTGATTATGGATTTTATAGCATCCTCTAACAATCCGGAATACCTGCCCATCCTCTTCCCATCCTTAGTCTCCTTATTAAAAGGCTTATAGGCTTCTTTTATTGGTTTGTTTTTTCCTTTACACACAATTCCCAATACATCCAATATTCTTTTTACTTTTAGATGGGTCACAACTACTTCACCATCATAATCCACATACACCAGGTAAAAGGGATACAGAGCATTTTGTTTATTTACATCAATATCACCATTTACGTTCTTTAGCACAAATACAACCCCGGGATATACGCCCTTTTCCTCATCCCTATTGATGACAGTATGCATGCCGTTAGGAACATTGCCAAGGTCCCCATTTTTCTCTATATAATTTACTAAATCCATCCTAAAATCATTTAATCCCAGGTCGGTAATAGACACTCCAGTATTTATATCCTCTAAATCCAATACCTCATTTTGTAATCGGCTTAACTGTTCTTTTCTATATTCCAAATCCGATGATTTATTAGAAAGTATATTATCATCCCCGGTAGCAGTTATATTGACAATCTCCATTTTGTCCTCTACCCTTTCCCGGAGATTAATATATTCGTCTAAGGTCATGTTGGGCCAAAAATTTACCAGTTGGATAATGTCATTTTTTGAACCAATTCTGTCGATCCGTCCAAATCTTTGGGTTATCCTTACGGGGTTCCAGTGTATATCATAATTAATTAGATAATCACAATCCTGAAGGTTTTGTCCTTCCGATATACAGTCGGTAGCTATGAGTATATCTACCTCCCCCTTTATATGGGGCATAATTAAATCCTTCTCCTTAGATATCGGAGAAAAACAGGTGAGTATGGTATGAAAATCATTTCTTATATTCAGGGTAGTTTTGTTGGCGTCGGAACCAACTACCTTTGCCGTATGAATACCAAATTCCTTTAACACCTGCTGTGAAATTTCCTCATATAAATAATTTGCCGTATCTGAAAAAGCAGTAAATATAATTATTTTTTTGTTTCCCTCATTTATCGGGTTATCTATCTTCTCTTTTATTATGTTTTTTAGTGTATGCAGCTTATAATCATGTTCTGGGGCTACTTTTTCCATCTCTTTGAGTAGATATCTGATTGTATCCCTGTCATAAGAGAGTTCTTCTTTCCATGAAATCCTGTCCATATCAGAAAGATTGATTTTTATCCTTTCCCCTATGCTAAATTCCTCATCCAACCAGTCGTCTTCATCTAAATTCAGATTTTTAACTTCCTGATAGAAGGTAAATTGATTAGATACATGGTTATCAAATTTATCTATTTCCTCAATAGTCGTTTCGATCTTCTCCAGTATCTTGGCTAAGGTTATCTTGAAGGCCTCTACAGAACTTTCCAGTCTTTTTAATAGATTTATTCTCATCAAAATTTGTAAGCTTCGCTCCCTATCAGATTGTTTTAAACTACCAAGTCCGCCCATAACTACGGTATCATATCTATCTTCATAAAAACCCATTCTACTGGGTAAAATATAATCAAAGGGTGCATATAGACTTAAATTTAATTTAGACAGCCCCTTATATATCAAATCATAACCGATTACATCCGATCGTTCCGTAAGGTTACAAAAATGGGATATAGGCCTCAATCTTTTAGGGAAATTGCCCATTTCTTCTATATCGTAGTAATTTTGAATATGCTTTCTCGAACGGGCTATGGTCAGACTGTCCAACAGTTCAAAAAAGTCATAATCCAACATATTTAAAAGTGCTTCTGTTGTTCTTCTGTTGTTGGGTAACCTAGACCATTTATTAAAAGAATACTGGGCCCTTCTAAATATATCGTTGATACCTCTTTCCGTATTTAACTTTTTGTTTATGTTGGATGGATTGCCTTCATAAGCCAAAGCCAGTTGATTTCTTAAATCGTTGAATTTGTTGTTTACAGGGGTAGCAGATAACATCAGTACATCTGTTTTGACCCCTGTTCTTATTACCTCTCTCATGAGCCTTTGATATCTGGTTTCTCTATCCTTTACCGGTTCATTATTTCTGAAATTATGAGATTCGTCGATTATAAGCAAATCATAATTGCTCCAATTCAGTCTTTCTAAATCTATGCCGTTTGTATAACCGAAGTACCGGGATAAATCTGTATGGTATAAGACATCATAATTAAATCTATCCTTGTAAAGTATGTTATTGGTGTAGTTCTCTCTGTAGGTAAGCCAGTTTTCAGATATCTTTTTGGGGCATAATACCAACACGTTTTTGTTTCTCAATTCATAGTATTTTATAACTCCCAGTGCTGTAAAGGTTTTGCCTAACCCTACACTGTCCGCAAGTATGCATCCATGGTATTTCTGAAGTTTATTGATGATCCCTATTACCGCATCTTTTTGAAAACTGTAAAGTCTGTTCCATATTTCTGTTTCCTTAAACCCGGTTGCTTCATTGGGAAGTAAATCATCATTTATGTCCTCCAAAAATTCGTTAAAAATATTATATAGTATGACAAAATATATGAATTCAGGAGAATTTTCTTTATATACCGTGGAAATGTATTCTATTACTTCTGCCGTTATATTTTCCATTTTTTCATCGTCTGCCCAGACTTGTTGAAACAATTCAATATAAGTTCTGGTAGAATTATAATCATCAAATTTATTAATGAAATTTGCTATATAGTCTCCCCTTTCATATCCCAGATCTATGGTGCTAAGTCCTTGTATAGGCATATATGTGGTTTGTTGTTTACCGTTTTCAATGTTTATAAAACTGGGTAAATGACCATGGGTCTTGTTAGATTTGAAGATAGCTTTTTTTCTAATCCAGTCGCTACATTCCCTTGCTATGGATTTTTGCATCAGTTCGTTTTTTAATTTTATTTCGAATTCGGTTCCGTATATGCTTTTTTCCCTGTTTCGTTTGGGTATATAAAATTCCCTTTTTTCCTTTTCTATTTTGTCCTTTATAAAAGTGGGAGAATTGAAAATAAATTTAAGTTCTTTTATTTGATCTAATTCCTCCCTCAAGGCTTCATAGGCATAAATAGAAAAATAGGATGCCGCAATAGATACTTTTGAATCCTTTTCTATTACATTTTTTAAATCGTCCCCCAACAACCTGTCTATATTGTTTATTATTTCCATAACATCACCCACTTTTTGTAGCATAATACAAAATTTCACTATTATATTATGATATTCTACAAATATTTAACATTTCCTTCTAAAACCTCTATTTTTTGAACATTTTGGGACGGCGCCCAAAAATAAAAAAAACACCCGTTTGGATGTCTTTTATTCTAAAAAATATAATAATATTTTTTTATATGTCATGGAGATGCTTTGGCTAATATTTCTATAAGTTGCTAACCCATTAACTTTTCTAAATTTCCCAAGTTTGCCCCTACCCCATTAACCCTGATGGCTTTCCCGTCTATAATTTCAACGGTATTTTTGTTAATAATGTATTTGTCAAATTCTTTCCTAATGGTATATCCTTTTAAATCTGATACCTTTTTGAGTTTTTTATAGACCTCTATTTCCAAATTACTTTTAAGTTTGAGTTCATGCATGTTTTCAGCATTCTTCAACAAGTAGAGGGTAGTATAAGATACCAATTGGGTCCCGGATTGAATAGGTTCTATGTGGCCAATTTTCTGGATGTTACCCAAATTAAATCTTAGATATCGTTCATTTCCGGTCCCTCTTTTGGCAATCAATTCTCTGCATTCCTTCCTTCTATATCTGACCACATCATTAATTTTAGCAAAGTACCTGATTCCCCCCTCATCCCCAAAGGATTTTTTGGATTGATAAAAGGCCAAGTATTCAATTCCAAGCCTAATATTAGACAGTCTCTTCTCTGGTATATGATAAAATTTATGGTCCTTATATATCTGAAAATGATTTTTGTCCTTTACATTTACCACCATCACATTTTCTAATTTAAACTTGGCATAATCATCGTATTCATCTACCGAAATTCTCTCGCTTTTTGCTTCTAGATGGGATTGACTGACTATTCTTTTTAAATGCTCAGTGATAAGCTTTGTGCTACCCGGAAGCATTGGAAATGCCCCGACATTAACTTTCTCGATGCTTTTGTAAAATTTATGGTTTAAAAAGTCCTTTTCATTCCCATAAGGAAACATAACATAGGCACCAAAGGTATCATATTTATAGTGAAACTCGTCATTCATTTTAGACACAATAGCGTCTCTGTATCTATGCATAACATTTATATCTTCAACCATTGGACCAACTCTGCCATTATCTATCGATATTCTATACTTTGCATCAAAAATATATGTCCTGTTATCCTTGTCATTTAAATTTCTGATATGTAGAACCGTATCCGGTCTTTGATCTGTTGTCGGCATAGAATAGGATTTATTATACCATAATTCCAATTTGTTTTTATTGCTTTTATATATCATCTTGGATTGGGAATCCTGAAGTAACGATAGGTACATACCATTATCCTTATACTGCAATATCCCGTATTCCTCAACTTCATAACCCAAATCGCATAGTATCCTATGAATCTTTATATAACACCACATTTCATATAATGAATAGAGCTTTTTAGGTGTTATTTTAAACAAATCGTCTCCTAAATCCAATCCCTTGTTCAACATAACATATTTCTTATACATTTCTTTGTAGCCCGGGGCCATCTGAAATACCAGGCTCATACTTTTATTGCCGGTCAGATTGATAATATTCTGAAAATACCTGTTTAAATACATTTCCAAAACTTTTATCTTCTGCCCGATAAATATTAAAATATTATTTTCCCGTTCGTCATTGGGATCCAAGTGGGTTTCAACAGATTTTAGCCTTTTGATGATCTGTTGAAGCATATATTTTACGAATCTATTTTCGAAAATATCTGTAGTTGTTACCTTCTTTTCCTCAATCAGCTTTTCCGTATGATAAAGGGAATTGTTTATATTTATAAAGCCTTTTTCAGATTTAATCAAAGAACTTCCATGTGTTCTGAAATATTTCCTGGTTTTATTGGAAACCCTTTTAGATTTGTGAATATTAGCTAAACTTTCATATGTAATTACATTGTGCTTGAAATTATTTACAATCCTTTTTAAAGCAGCCTCCAAATCATCAAAGATTATACACAAAATATTTAAAAATTCTACATTTGTCTGGTGATCGGTATCAACTAATTTACCTGTCAAATATGTCTTGTCCATAAATTTAAAAGCTAGGGAGACAATTTCTTCATTAATTTCCATTATCAATTCTTGATAATCTTTATAATAATCTAATTTGCTTGGAAAGACCTCTAATATTAACTTCAGGGACTTAATCCCACCTTTTAAGATATCTATACATGTATATCCAATATCCGAAGAAAAATCTATTATTCCAATCAGGGAACTACCAATTGATTGAAAATTTCCTGTTGTTCTAATTCCACTATGAAAAATGTCATAGTTGCTATCCCTATTTCCCCTTTTTTCTAACACTAATTGATACTGCCCGTCTTCAAAAAAACAGGGCATCATTGTATTTCCGGGATTTAGAACCAAATCGCCGTAACTTGTAAGCGTTTTCAAAATCGTATCATCATCCTCCCGGAACACCTTTATAACTGCCGGTTGGTTTAAGTTATTTTTGGGGATATTGATATTTTTGAGGGGATCCTCACCTATTATAAATAAATTAAATTCATCATTTTCTAACTGAATAAGAATTTTTCTATTGCCAGAATGAAACAAATCCATCTTCATAACCCCTCAACATCATAAGTATCTTATTTGCGGAATTCATATACAGCGCTGTTTCCAATCCTTCTTCTCCATATTTGATATAATCTATACCGTCAATAATATGATTGCTCGGATTACAATAGTTATATAAATCTATCAATATATCCTTAATAACCCTGTCGCTCCCTGTAATAGCAGGTAAAATCTTCTGCATAATTTGATAATCAAAAGCTATATGCTCTTCTAACAGATTATATCTTTTATTTTCCAACATATAGAACACTATCTCATCTCTTACCCTATACCCAAAATGTTTGTTCCCCATAGCCATTATGTTGTTAATTTCTATTATATTTTTGTTTATCCTGTTTACATATTTTTCATCAATTTCAATGGCATCCTTAATAGACAGACAATTAGTTTTAAACCTGGAATTATCAAGGCTTATCTCCTCTGCACTATCCGCAAAATCAAAATCCAAGATATCCAGTCTTACATCAGAAAATTCTATTGTGTTAACCCTATCTAATACTTTTCTACTAAAAGCAAAGGTGGTGTCATCCATATTAACGGTACCAATAATATATAGGTTTTCCGGGATTCTCAAATTAGCATATGGATTATCCTCAGGTAAATACCCCATGGGGAATATCCTATCCGTAAGTAACTGATTGTTTTCATCAAAATACCTGGACTCTATAATACTTAAATATTCGCTGAGATAATACTCGACTCTGGCCAAATTCATTTCGTCTAAACACACAAAATATGGTTTGTTCAAATTCTCCGGTTTCGATGCTTCCATGATTACTCTAATCAATTGTCCCGGAATAAATTCATCATTAATATTTTTATATCCAAATAGTTCTGTACTGTCGTTCCAATCAGGTTTTACACTAATGATACTGTATTGATTATTTGAAGTAGTAGCCCCTATGGCCTCAGCAAACAACTTTACCAATTTAGATTTTCCCGTACCGCTGATACCGGCTAGAATGAGAAAAGGTTTTGTTTTCAGACTTAAATAAAAATTACTTAAGTCCTCATATGTGAAAATATAACCTCTTGACTTGATGCTTCTGTATATATTATTTATATTGTTTTTCATGCTTCTCTTCCCGGACCCTTGTGTATTCAGTTCGTTTTCAATCTGATCGTTTATAGACTCGGTGTCCTTAGTATAAATTAAATTATAATAATCATCATAAATCCTGATCATGTTTTTTAGGTCCCTAATAAATTCTTCCTCACTCGGAAAATCGTCACTTAAATATTCCTTATAATAAATCGAACCAATTTCATAGTCTACATTTCCGATAATCAGATTATTATCCGTATTAAAACCGCCAGCATTATCTAAACTATTTCTTATCACCTCTCTGGTGGATATCATCGATTCCTTAGCTGCCCTGGTGCCTAATTCTTTTTTCAGATTTGTGCACCCTTGATTCAATGTTAAATACACCCTACTCATGTCTTGGGAAAATAAATATACTATATATACACCTTTTTGAACAGAAGTAGTGATGTTCTCATTGTATGCAGCAATCCAAGGATAATTTGTCCAAACACCGGCCCCACAAGATCCCCTCGCATTTAAACCATGTTCCTTCACAATCTCGTTTAAGGCATCTGTGGCAGTATAATTTATCAATCTGAACATTTCATGGTTTTTGTTAAACCTGCCTTTATTTTTGCTCTCTATGTAATTGTCTAATACTTCCTTAAAATAGTCTGTTATCAATTTATCACCACCTGTTTTTGTTTCCGATATTAGCAATAATTCTAGATTATATTATAATATTCTACAAAAATTTAGTATTTCCTTTTAAAACTCCCGTTTTTTGGGCATTTAATAGCAAATTCCAAAGGTAAAAGACACCCACTTGGGTGTCTTTTTGTTTTCATTGTTTTTTATTGTAAATTTGATTTTTAATCTACCTTGTAAATTTCTAAATAAAAGGAAATCCCATAAGGGCAGTTTTGAATACCATTTATTATTTCCTTTATGAGTAATTTGGCATTTTTACTCCCCAAAAAAGCACTAACAAATATATTGGTATCGACTACAATTTTAGTCTTTTCCATACAGCTGACTTCTCCACGGGGCAAGCCTATCCAGTTTTCTGGCTGGGGCTTTATAACTCCTGACATTTTCAACCTCTTGGGTAATTTCTTCTAAACCGATAGGGTCTTTTTCTGCACGTTCATTAACTTTATCCAATATAGCTAATAGTTTAGCACTGATCTCCTGTTCCAATTTTCTATATATTATCCTCTTTTCCTCTAGGGTCAAACTGTCTACCAATTCCCACACTTCGTTGATATCCGCCTTCAATACACTCACCCCGTTATTATTCTATAATCACTCAAATATGAATTATCTATTAGTTTCAATATAACACAAGGTATCTTGTTTGTGAATGACCCCAATGTTCTACAAACATTTAGTATTCCCTTTTAAGGTTACAGTTCACACCCTATCCTAATAAACAGCCTTTGTGCAAAATTTCAATTTGAATGTTTTTTTACTTCTATTCTTCCGTCAGGGTCTCCACCAGTCTTGTAGCACCATATTTTTCTCTGAGACGTGGTTTTTCAATTTTTCCGGTGGGGTTCCTGGGCACACTGTCAAAAATGATTTTTCTCGGACGCTTGTAACGTGGCAAAGGAATGCAGAATTCACTTATTTCATCCTCAGTGCAGTCACAGCCCGGTTTCAGTTCTATAATTGCGGCAGCAATTTCGCCTAAACGCCGATCAGGCAGTCCGATTACGGCCACATCTTTAATTGCATGATGGGCACGAAGAAAATCTTCAATCTGTACGGGGTATAGATTTTCTCCCCCACTGATTATCACATCTTTTTTCCGGTCAACCAAATAAATAAAACCGTCTTCATCCATACGTGCCATATCCCCGGTAAATAACCAGCCATCTTTAATCACTTCAGCTGTCGCTCCGGGATCATTGTAATAACATTTCATCGTCCCGGGACCCTTAACAGCCAGTTCACCTACCTCCCCTTGGACTACGGGAGACCTATGCTCATCGATAATTTTCACTTCCCAATTATGGCCGGGTATCCCGATAGCACCGACCTTATGAATATTTTCTATTCCCAGGTGAACACATCCCGGACCGATAGCCTCGCTTAACCCGTAATTAGTATCATAAAGATGATCAGGAAAATATTTTTTCCAGCGATGGATCAAACTGGGCGGTACCGGTTGGGCACCAATATGCATCAACCTCCATTGGGAAAGTTCATAATCCCCAAGCTTTACATCCCCTCTTTCAATTGCATCTAAAATGTCCTGTGCCCAGGGAACCAAAAGCCAGACAATAGTAATCTTTTCCTCGGAAACAGTCTTCAGGATCCACTCCGGCTTAACTCCTCGAAGCAATACAGCCTTACTCCCCGATAACAAACTGCCAAACCAGTGCATTTTTGCGCCGGTATGGTAAAGGGGCGGGATACATAAAAAATTGTCTTCCCTAGTTTGGCCGTGATGGTTCTGTTCAGTTATACATGCGGACATCAGGCTCCAATGGGTATGTAAAATCGCCTTTGGAAACCCTGTCGTGCCTGAAGAAAAGTATATAGCCGCTTCATCCTCTTTTGTAAGATTAATCCCCGGGGCCCCGGAACAACAATTGGCCGTAAGACGATCATAGTTTTCTGCAAAAGATGGACGATTTTCCCCGGCAAAAAGAATTGTCTTCACCTGTGGAATCTGATAATAAATTGTTTCCACCCGTCCAATAAATTCAGGTCCAAAAATTAAAGCACTTGTTTCTGATAAATCCAAGCAATATTTAATTTCTTCAGCAGTATAGCGAAAATTTAACGGCACTACAACAGCGCCGGCTTTTAGGATCCCAAAATAAATGGGTAACCATTCCAGGCAATTCATTAAGAGAATGGCTACCTTGTCCCCTTTTTTGATACCCCTTTTTAGGAGCAAATTAGCCAGCCGATTTGCCTTTTCATCGAAAACACGCCAAGTCATATCTCGCCGATATTCCCCTGCCGGACTGTTTTCAATTAGCTTGTACTCCAACCAAGTAACATGATGTTCCTCTTGAAGCGCCATGTTAATCTCTGTCAGGCATTTTTCCTGCCCATACATCTCCGCATTACGTGCCAGTACATCTGTGATAAGCATCCTATGTGTCCCCCTGTTCTATCAAACAACAAAAATTATTGTATAATTAAAAAATTAAGAAGCGTTTTCCTGATACCACAAAATACTATCCTAATATTATAAAACTAAATAGGAAATTAATCAATAGCCCTTCAAACCATAGGTACATATTATTCCTGCAACGCATTGCTGNGTTTTTTTGTGCCACTGAATGTGAATGCTACAAGTGCTGAAATAACTAGCAATACGGAAGCTACAAAATAAGATGCATTGTAGGTTTTAGTTGCATCAAATATGAAGGCTGCCATCATAGGGCCTATTACACCGCCAACTCCCCAACCGGTAAATATAAGCCCATAATTTACACCAAAATGTTTCGCACCATATAGGTCGGAAATTGTGGCGGGAAATACTGAAAAAGCCGCTCCATAACATATGCCCGCCACCGCTACTCCTGTTGCTAACATNGGAATATTTATAAATTTAGAAAACATAAACATGTTTATTGCTTGAATTAAAAATATTATTCTCATNAGATTAACCCTTCCGATTTTATCGGAAACAGTTCCGCCGACAAAACGTCCTAATGTGTTAAATATAGCCAAAAATATAACCAATAAAAATCCGCTTTCCCAATTTATTTGAACTTTTGCAATATTTGATATATGACCTATGATCATAAGTCCTGCAGATGATGAAAACCCAAACATAATCCATAATTTATAAAAATTCTTTGTTTTTAACATTTCTCNCCAGGTAAAATCCTCAACATTATTGGTCTTATCCTTAGGCTTTTTATCCAAACTATTTGTTCCCCGGGGAACATAATTTGCNGGCGGATTTTGTATCATTTGGGCAAACGCCACAGCTACAATTAACGCGCCCGTACCGATATAAATAAATGTTTTGGGGATTCCCAACGATGACATCAAATAATTTGCCAACGGAGAAAAAAATATGGATGAAAGCCCGACACCTGCCACTACTATGCCTGTAATCATTCCCTTTTTTTCAGGAGCAAACCATTTAATAGCAGGTGGTGTGGTAGATACATTTGAAGCACCGATACCAATTCCGGATATAATTCCAAATGTTAAAATCATGGTCAGTGGATTTATAATTAAACCTGAAAGAATGAGCCCCAAACCAATTAAGATACTTGCTATGGTGGCCGTAAACCTTGGGCCCTTAACGTCCTGAATCCTTCCAAAGAAAACCATAGCAATTACAAATGATACTGTTGCAATTGTATACGGCAGGGATGCCTGTTTACTCGACCAACCCAAGTTATTTACCAAACCTTTACTGATGACACTCCAAATGTACAGCATGCCCCCTATAAAGTTTATTCCCGCCGCGGCAATTAACACCCTAAAACCCTTAAATTTCATTGTTCCAACCCCCATTCCAACCAATTTTGTTTAATTCCTTTGTCTGTTATCCCCCTTTCGTGCCATATCGTTTTAGTATTACTTCGATTAATATAACATGTTAATCAAAATAAGACAATCAAAATACCCTGTTATTGAAAGATAAATAAGATTATCCTTATGGTTGGATTATTTGTAATGGAAAAAGAAATAGTTACCACAAAAGAAATACTGCCGGCAAGCACTATACCGGCAGATTCTGGTTGTAAAACATTACTTTCGTGTATAGGATCCCCCCCCTCGGGGCCGAACTTTTTCTGTATTAGTTCCCTTTTATTATATCCTTCACCTGTGCTACGTCCTTATCACCCCTGCCGGAAAGATTCACTATTATGATATCATCTTTATCCAGGGTTTTTGCCAGTTTTGCCGCATAGGCCACAGCATGTGCGCTTTCCAAGGCCGGTATTATTCCTTCTGTCTTTGACAACATGAAAAATGCATCCAAAGCCTCTATATCGGTTACAGAGTCATATTCAGCTCTTTCAATATCTTTAAAATGACTATGCTCCGGGCCTACCCCCGGATAATCCAATCCTGCTGCAATGGAATGAGTATCGTGGTCCAACAAATAACATTTAAAGCCGTGGATTAGACCAACGCTACCCTTGCATATACTGGCCGCATGCTCCTTAGTATCCAAGCCCTTTCCGGCCGGTTCCACTCCTATCATCTTCACTTCTTTATCTTCATAAAAAGGTGCGAATAATCCCATGGCGTTGCTTCCGCCGCCGACACAGGCCACTAAGTAATCGGGCAATCTTCCTTCCTTTTCTAAAATCTGTCTTCTTGCTTCTTCCCCTATGACAGATTGGAATGTCCTCACTATCATCGGATATGGATGGGGACCTACTACCGAACCGAGAAGATAAAAGGTATTATCCCTATTTTCCACAAAATCTTCGAGGGCNTTATCTACCGCTTCTTTTAAGACCCTNTTTCCGTCCTTTACGGGCACCACTGTTGCCCCGAGCATTTCCATTCTGAATACATTCAATTCTTGTCTTTTTGTATCTACTTCTCCCATATAGACCGTACA
>JGI24707J26582_10002380_pt1 | contig 14156 bp, 12 predicted proteins | sample BioPla1DNA1_FD_26582 | JGI IMG/M metagenome (IMG submission 26582) | reverse complement strand
ACTTGTGTTCCCACTCTTATTAGAGCGTTAATTAAAGGAGTTATATACATTGCAACTCCTATCTGATTTAAAGGTTCACTACCTAATGAATATTCTTGTTTTTCAATAAACATTTTAAAAAGTTTATTATTAACATGAGAAAGACCATAATCACATATATATCTGTTTTCTAAAGTCATCATGGACATCATATCTGAAATCTGTCCAAGTGCTACTAAGTCCAAATATCGGTCGGCGGCGTCGACTTTAAGGTGATCATCACAAACTTTTAAGAATTTGTAAACAACACCGACACCACTAAGTTCTTTATTCTCATACATTTCCGATAATTGGTTATTAACAACAATAGCGTCTTCACTATAAGATGGAGACAAGTGATGGTCTAAAACAATGATGTCATAACCTAAACTTTTTAAAGTCTTGTGTTCTGCATAATCATTGCTAGAACTATCTGGAAGAATAATAAGGTCACAAATTCTATTGTCAGTTTCAGTGAAGACATCCATGATGGTTGCTAAACCATGTGCCTTCCCTTCTGGAATGTGATATTCAACAGTAAAATCTGGAAAGAGAGGTTTTAAAACCTCACTCATATAATTAATTAAAACTGCTGATGAGGTATAACCATCAACGTCTGGATCTACTACAACATAGATTTGACTTCCTTTTTTTATATGCTCCAAAAAAAGTTTTGCAGCATCCCCAATATTATCTAAAAGATTGGGATTTAAAAGGTTTTCCGAACTAGGTCGAAAGAAATGTTCATTAGGCTGATGCTTGTCTATTATTCCTCTTTCAGACAACAGTTCTAATAAAAAATCTTTTGTGATATTTGATTTTGTTTTTCTTACATATTTCAATTACTCCATACTCCTCTTTTAATTAATTCTTTAGTTACTTCAATCCCTCGATCAAAAGGACTGTCTTTTAGTTCCAACAAATTTTTTGAATCATAGATAAAACCCATTTGACACTTATACTTAAACTTTTGACACAATCCCCTTAGCTTTTCATAGTACATAGTTTGTTTTTTCCAATTTTCGCCTTCTTTATCAAATGCAATTAAAATTCTTTTTGCTCCACATTGAAGAAGCAAATCTATCTGATACTCATGAAGAGAACTACCGCAACAAGCAACACAAATATTTTTTTCTGGAAACATTGTATTGTATTGTAAAACAGCCTTTTCAGATTCCGCAACTATCGCCATTTCATATTTTTTGATGTTGTCTTTAACTTGATTAAGACCATATAAATTAAGACTTAATGGGTGAGAATAGATTTTATTTTCTATTTGAACTGGAAGGTATTTTCCAATTAACAAATCTTCTTCATTTAACATTCTTGCTCGAATTCCTATTAATTGGTTATTTGCATTATAATGAGGAATGATAATTTTATTATCTCTAATTGAATAGAGAATGTTAAATTGTTTTAATGATGATTCATTTATTCCATCCTCTAACCATTCAACAATAGGAAGATAGGTATAGATGTTTAACAATGAATCTGGTATTGTCGGAAGATTGATGATATTTTTTTGATATTTGAGTTTTTCATATTCAGATTCATAGATAGTATTATTAGAGTTTCCTANAAATAGAGGTTTTCCACCTGTAAGTTTTAATACAATGTCATAATAAAAATTATATTCAATGTCTAATAATTCATATCGTTTTTTGAATAATTGTAGAATATTAAAACCACAATCGCAATCTGTAAAACAATAGAAAAGACAACTGTCTTTATAATAGTATAATTTCATACTTGCTGATTCGGCATCAACATTATGACAAATTGTGTTTGTGATTAAAAAATTCTCTCTTTCAATAATATCTACTGCACCGAGTTCATATAGTAACTCTTTAATTTTCTCTTCAGATAGATTTTTTACGAGTTCATTTAAATCATTCAATCATAATTACCTCTTTTCTTTATAAGAAATCACTAAAATCGTTATCCTCATACCTTTTATTATCCCCAAACGCATCTTTGATGTTTAAGTCTAATAATAGTTCTTCTTTTATTGATTCATCAACTTTATATTTTTGGACTACACTTTCATCTTTTACTTCTCCAGTGTTATATAGTGCTAGTAACTCATCATAATTTTCTTTTTCTAAATTTGTAAAGTTAAATATAGAAAAATCTTTTAAAGGTTTGCCTCTAGTATCTGTAATAAACCAGTCGTTGCGGCGGCAAGTGCCAAGATCGGAATATCCCCATATCCTAACCATATTCCATCTACCACGCCGATTTTTGTAAACATCATATACTACATTTGGTAATGAACCATATCCCTCTACTAATTTTCCAAGTGACATCAATTCATCTTTTGTTGGTCTTGACATAATACAAGCGAAATCTGCTAAGTTAGGAATTGCTCTAGAGCCTTGAACATTATGGAAATCTCTAAAACCACCTTTAGGATCATCATCATTGCTTACTTGGGTTGAAGTTAAAATAAATGCATCTAACTCAACTGCCAAATTTTTTATAGTTGTTGCTAGTAAGCGAAGGGCAACATCCTCACGAATTTTTAAATCTCTATATTCAGCGAGCATTGCTGGTGAAGAAAAAATATAATCATAAAAAATATTACTAACATCTTCTTGTAATACATATCTTCTAAATAAGTTTTTTATAACTGAAGAACAAGGGTCAGGAATTTGAGCAAGTTTCATATTCCCTTCATATCTTTCCATTATATCTATTGCTATTTCTATTCTCTTAAATTCTTCTTCGGTGTAAGTACCATATATAAAAATTTCTTCGTTGTAACCTGTTAGGTACGCAAGAATCATTGTTTTAATTTCTTCGGGGTCTTGTTCTGTCATTACATAAAGAACTTTTTCTGAATTTCCAGTGGCAACCCAACGATTTTTTCTAGTATCATATCGAAAAGGATAGGCAATATTACAAGCATCTCCTACCATTGTCCTTGACTTGCCTACGCCGCTTCCTCCTGACCTCAAATAAAGCTTTCCTTTCCTTCCACCTCTTGTAATTGAATTAAAAATGTGTCCTTGAAGTTCACAACCAATTTCTGGTTTTTCTTTAAAGCTTTTTACTAAATCTCTAATTCCTTCAGCGGCAGAAAATTCTTTACAAGAACTATTAAGAACATATTTTTTTTCTTTAACCGCTATTTCTCCCTTTAACATATTAATAATGTCTGTGCTTGTTAGTTTATCAAATTCAGCATTAATTTTTGTATAATCTTCATCTAACGGATTTTCAGAATAAATCTTAGAAACAGGATAACCTGATTTCTCAAGATCTCTAACTAAACTAATCTTCTTTAATCTATTATAATAATAATAAAAATTTTCTAAAGTAGAATTCATTTCACAATCTTGTAAAAAAGAAAAACCATTTTCTTTTTCTATTAAATTCTTTGCAATTAAATTATCATCTAACAAAGTTTTTACATCTAAAGCAGAAATCTTGTTAGCTCCATTTGTATAGAGATTATATATTGCAGAAAAAATAAAACGGTCTAGAGTTAAGGGAAAATCATTTACATCAAAGGAATATTTATCTGTTTCATTGAGTAAGGAGGGTTGATTCATTAGTCCTCCAAGAACTTGAACTATTGAATGACGATCTATTTGAATGATTTGAATCAACCTCCTATTGAATAGTATTTAGATCAATTAATTTCTTTTTTCTACGTCCTGCTTGAGTGTAGTCAGAAGGTTTAAAAGGAATTTCAATTCTATCTATCTCAAGTTGTCTTTTAATATCTGCATTGATTTTTTCTCTTTCTGCTACTAATTTAGAATAATAGGCTCTTGCTTCCTCATATACATAGGGAATAATACCAATCGAGCCATTTGCTTTCTCAACAGGATTTTTTTTCACTTCAAAAAAATATTTTAAGGTTAAAAGCTGTCCTTTATAAGGCATACCTTTTTTAAAAAAATTATTCATTAGTACAATGTTTCTTTTTGAAACTGGTTCATCTACATTCTCCATTCTATTAAATAGACGAACAATGTAGAACCAAAGAGCATCCCTTTCTTCATATTTTTCCTTTGCTTTTTCTAAGCTTTCTTCATTTAAATGCTTTTTAATATAACTTACAGATACTCCCATTTGTCTAGATACTTCTGACATATTATAACATGATTGATACTTTTCATTTATTTCTTGAATGAGTTTTTGTTTTTCCTCTTCAGAAAGCTTTCTAACGTCAATTTTTTCTTTTTTTTCTTTTTTCTTTTTTATAGCTGATATTTGCTCTATCGGCAATTCTAAATATCTTGTAACAGTTGCTGGAGAGATTCCTAACTCTCTAGCCACCGCAGCCTTTGTTCCTAATTTTTCAAATAAAATTGGAATCTGTTCAATTTTTTCTATTGGAATAGCCATTTAATTTTCACCACTCTTTCTTTTATACTCTTATTATAACACATTTTAAGATAAAAGTCAAATGTTCTATTCTAGATTGTCTAAATATTCTGCGACTTGTGCTGTTATACTTCTCTCAACTGTTTGTAGTCTTACTGTTGAAAATAATTTTGAATAGTTGGGACTCTTTGCAAGATTTAAAAGTAACTTTAGACCATTCTTATTCTTGAAAATGTCGCTATCAATTTGTTTTAAACTACCATCAAAGAAAATTCTACTTTTTTCACCAACACGCCCAATTAAAAGTTTGATGTGATCAAAGTCTAGGTTCTGAGCTTCATTAACTAAAATGATGGAATTTTCAAAATTGCGACCACGAATATAAGCTAGAGGAACGACTTCTAATCTTTCTTCTGCAAACAAACGGCTAATTTCGTCAATGCCAATTAAGTCAACCAAAGGACCTATTGATGGCATAGATTTTTCAATCTTATCTCCTGGCAGAAAACCTAAATCCATTGCATTTTCAACATAAGCATTATTTGGAATATAAATGATTTTTCTAATATTTTCTTTTTCTAGTTCTTGTAATGCAAAATTGCTTAATATAAAAGACTTCCCCACTCCGAAGCTTCCTCCGGCATAAACAATAGTATTTTGTGGATCATACAGTCCATCAAATAAACAAACTTGTTCTGGATTCCTTGGTTTAATATAACCAGTCCATTTGTTTTTAATGGTTTTCTCATTTATTGAGTGTAGTTTTTTATTGTTATATTTAAAAATTCCCATTAAAGTGTAATCTAATTCACCATTCCTATCTTTAATTGGCGAGTTCAAGTCTTTAACAATTAAATATTGGTTTTCTTCTAAATTAATTGCTTTAGGCTTTTCTCCTGTTTGGAGTATTTTATCAAGTTCTTCATTATACCTATTCTCATCTGTATGGATGTATAAGTATTCAACTCCGGTATACTCACTTTTTAAACTATATCCTTTTGTTGGAACGTTTTTTGACATAGCTTCAATTTTTAGATAAATGTCATTAGTTATTAAAATTCCATGAACCTCTTCTGTTATTTTAATAAGTTGTTCATCAACAGTTCCAGTTCTTTTTGTTGTGTCCCATGTGATATTGTCAATATTTTTAGAAATTATTATTGCCGCCCGGCGTGCTTTAAAACCCAATTCTTTGTTTTCACTATTTTTAAGACCGTCTAGTTGTTTAAGAACACCACTTGAAATCAAAATTTGCTCTTTAGATTCAATGATACTTGGATAATCTAAAAGAATATTTGTGTCTAATACATTAATAATAGTAAAACCTCCTTACATTTAAAAAGGGAGAAATATTATAAACATTTCTCCCTAGTCTTTATTTTTGAATGAGTTCTTTAATCTTTTCTATTGAATTAAAAAGTTCATCAACTTGAGTTGAGAGAATTTCAGAGAATTTTATTGGTTGTTTAAACTCCTCTTCTAAAATCTTTAGCACTTCTTCTGTTTGATCCTTTGAAACGGCTAAATTCCATAATATTCTGGCTTCTTCCATCAATTCATCAAAATTTCGAGTGAGATAAGGATCTTCCTTTTCAGTGGCAACTCCACCCTTTTCCTCAATTTCTTTTTCAATCGCCTTATACACTACATCTACAAAATCTTCATAAGAAAGCTTTGCCCTTGGTTCAATGTACTTATACCTAGATTTTACTAAGAACCTTCTGTTGTCACCTCTAAAGAACATATATCTCTCTGGTTTCTTTTCTTCACCTACATAGATTTCTCTAATATAAGTGATGATGTCCACCATTTTATTAACAACAGCAAAAGGTCTCGCCGGCAAAGAAGGTTGGATTTTTACATATTCATCACCATCATCATCTTCATAGGTCTTTTCTACTGCATGGGTAATATAAACTATTCCATAGCCACTGTAAGCTAAATTTCTAAGAGTGTTTGAAAATTCATTAGTGGCTAAATCATAAGCCTTACCATAAGGAATTTCTGACAAATCTTCAATTCCATTGTTTGCACATATATATCTAACACATAGTCTCCATGCTTCATCAACAGTGTCAATGCAAATGGTTTCGTATTTTTCTTTTAGTTCGGGTTTTCTGCAAAGTTGTGATACTACTGTTTTCCATTCAGACCACGCTTTGATAGGTTGGACATAAACATTGTGAAGAGCATTCGTTCCACGCTCAAATCCACACATCAAAGTTTTGTTAAATTTGGATGCAAGAGTTGTTTTTCCACAACCTTCTTGTCCATATATTAATACAAATTTTCCTTTTAAATTTTTACTAATTTGTTGAGGCTCAAGCCCCATTAAGTCTATCATCTAATCATCTCCAGTTAAATAATTCTCCTTCTTATAATATGTTTTTTGAAAATGAGCCTAGATTTTATTCTAGGCTCATTAATCTTTCAATTAAAATCCGAAATCATTAGACTTTTTAGAAGTTCTCTTACTCTTTGGTTTTGACATAGACTTCTCTTGCATTTCAGTAATTCTTACTTGTCTTTCTGCTAAAGCATTTTTAATATCATTTGCATCATAGCTGTGATCTTCACCCATGCTGTTAGGATCTCCACCTGTTATAATTAGTTCTTTTCTGGATTCAGTCTTAACACGTCTTATTGGGTCGCCGAAACCTTGTTCATCATACCACACTTTTGTAGTATAGGTCATATTAACAATACCTGTTGCACAAACTGTGTCTCCCTTTTCCCAGTTATTCTGAATTGCCGCAATTGCACTTGGATTAGCTACAATCAAATCTAAAACATTTACTCTACCCTTGTAACCAACAGAGAAAACTTTTACTTTAAGACGACCTGTTTCTTCGCCGTCCTTCTCTTCCATGGCAATATCTCCAACTACTACTCCAAGCAAAGAAAAAGTTGCTCCCATCTCATCAACATCTCTTTTCTTGTTCAAGAAATTAGATGAAATTTGGAAATCAGACTTCACCGCCTTGGTTCTCTTATCTATATAGAGATTTTCCTCAATCTTTCCTCTAACACAAACAAGAGATGCTTCACTAGGCTCTTCAGCCGCCGCCAAAGAAGTAAACTTTTCTTTTGTTTCCATAATAGCTTTATATATACCATTATCAGTACCATCATTCTTCTTTTTCATAGCGAACATTCTGACAGGTACTACATTTTCTACTACTTCTCCACCAATTTCTTGATCAAGTTGAATAGATGCTTTTCCAGTAACGTATTTTCTTCCATCTAGAGTTGATTTCTCTTCTATATCTAACTCCGCCAACACTCCACAAATTATTGCTTCATTTTCACTTTCTTTTACATTAATATCTAACATTCATTTCCCTCCAAATAGTTAAGAAATAAGTGGAGAAGTTAATCTCCACTTTATAGTTTTTATATTCTTCTTTATTACTCTGTTGCTACATCTGCATCTGGATCAAAAGCTGCTCCTGCTTCTGTCAACCAGAATACACAAACTGTTTTCTTCTTTCCATCAACTTCGATTTCCTCATTAGCTTTATCAACATAACCCTTCTTGTACAGGCCGTTAATTGAACCCGTTACCGTACCTGCCTTCTCAAGACCTAGTGCTGTTTGTACTTGCCTAGTATTGAATTTAACACCTACACCATTCTCCTGAAGAAAATCAAAAACCTTTCTACTACCTGCTGTCATTTTTGCCATAATTAAACACTCCTTTTTTATATTATTATAATTTTATTTTAAATAGCAAGTACTGCTATTTATTAATATTAGTATAACAGAAATTCTTCTGTTTGTCAAATAGTTGATAGAGTTTAGAAAACAACTTTTCTTTTCTTCTCTATCTTATGTTACTATTATAACATAAATTTTATTATTTGTCAACTATTCAGTTTGTTTATCTGTCAGAACTTTAATGATGTCCACTAATTGTTCTTGTGTCTTGTTTAAATCTAGAATAGCTTGCTTCATTGACTCTTTTTGGTATATCAAACTTAATGCAATATAGTTAATATCAACTAAAGTTAAAGACTCATAGTCTGAATCAATGATTTTTCTTCTTACCTTTTCATAGTTAGAAGCATCTTGTCTAGTCTTTTTTAGCATCTTTTCTAATTTTAAGTCTGGAGTTAAACCCGATTTTAAATCTCCATTTTCATCAAAATATTTATCTGTAAGATCGTAAATTTTGTCTAAATAAAGATTTAAAGATGTTTCAATAGCACCTTTAAGGCTTTTGACTAACTCAAGTTTTTCTTTGGGAACAGGTGGGTTTGGATTTGTTGTCATAGTAATTTCTTTTGCTGTTACAGTTACAGGATTATCTGGAGAATTAGAATTTATTGTCATCTCAATATTTGATACCTCATTATTTTCAAAGCCCAACACTCTTTCACCTCTTTTCTTGTTATAATTTATTATACCATATTCTTTACTATTTGTCAATTACTCTACTCTCTTAAAATGTCTACTGCATTAACATCATCTTTCAATGTTAATGCCTTTACTCCTTTCGCATTTCTGCCTAATTCATTTAAAGTAGATGAATTAATTTTTATGTTTCCTTTCTCTGTTACAATAATTATATCACAATCTTCAGATAATGTCAAGAACTTAATAATTGAATCATTCTCATACACGCCGGCAATTTGATGACCCTTTGTTGCTCGCCCACAAATTGGATATTCACTAAGACTTGTTTTCTTAATAAAACCTTTTTTGGAAAGAGTTATTAAAGTTTTATCTTTTTTGCAAATAGCATGAGAGCTTAACACTGTTTCATCTTCCGATAGTTTTACCGACTTGACTCCCATGGTTACTCTGCCGATAGGATTAATAGAAGTTGTTTCTATTAATACAAAATTACCGCTACTGGTAAGAATTCCAACAGGCTCATCTTTGATAAAATGGACATTGAGCACTTCATCTTCTTCTTTTAAACGGATGCATTTAATGCCTTTACCTCTCTTGTTCGTATATTCACTGGAAAGAGTTTTCTTAATCATTCCCTTTTTAGTTGTAAAAACAAAGTAATCTATCTCTTGTTCTTTAGATAGGGTAGTTAATGTAGTAATTCTTTCTCCCATCTCTAAAGAAAACAATTCAGTAGCATTAATTTTTGAATTAATTGGTAAAATATCAGTATTACAAGAGTACATTTTACCAGTATTTGTAAACGCCATTAAAGAACTAAAATTACTTTCCACTAAAGTTTTTGTAATGATTTCATTCTTTTCCATTTTTAATTTCTTTCCTTTAGTCCCGCGGCGAGTAACTAATAGAGTAGATGATTCTTGAGTGTAGATGTTATTAAAATTTGTATAGTATATAAGAAGTTCTTTTTGTTCGATTGGTTCAGCATCTTCATCATCAGAAGTGAAATCAAGATTAATACATTTTGTTCTTCGTTCATCACCATATTCATTCATTACTTTAATTAAGTTTTTCTCAATTTCTTTTTTAAGCAAAACTTCGTTATTAAGAATATCTTCAAAACTTTCTTTTTGAAGAATTAAATTTTGTTTTTCGTCTTTAAAGGACTGGATTTCTAAATTAGCCAATTTAGACAAAGTTATTTTTAGAATTGCTTCTACTTGGTNATTGGAAAAATTAAATNTCTCTATTAATTTATTTTTAGCAGAACTTTTGTCTTTTTCACCACGAATAATTTTTACGACTTCTTCAATATTTGCTAAGGCAATTAAAATGCCATCAATAATATGAATTCGTCCTTTAATTTTTTCAAGTCTGTAATTATAAATATTAGTTAAAACTTTTTTCTCATGTTCAAGATGAGCCAATAAAGCTTCTTTCCAACCAAAAACTTTTGGCTTAACACCCTCACTTAACATAGTCATATTAATCCCAAAATAAGATTGAAGAGAAGTATTTTTATATAAGTTTTTTATTACTCTCTGAACATTAGCAGTTTTCGTTAAATAAATTTTAATTAACGCTGTCTTTCCAGTTAAATCAAGAAATCTTTCTATTCCACAATTAGGCTGGGCTTCTATATAATTAGAAAGTTCTCTACAAATAGTTGAAGTATATACCCCATAAGGNACTTCAGTTACAACTAAGCATCTCTCTTTCTCATCAAACTCAATAGCAGCTCTAATTTTACAACTTTTTCCTCGACCTTCTTTCATACTCTCTTTTACTTCATTTTCATTAATTAATATTCCACCAGTAGCAAAATCTGGAGGGCAATAAATTTCTTCAAAATCAATTTCTGGATTCCAAAGTAATTTAATTAGAGCCTGATTAACTTCTCTCAAATTTGTTTGGGGAATGCTTGCACTTAATCCGATCGCAATCCCAGTTGTCCCATTGACAATATTATAATAGCCTAAAGAAGGCAAGACAGAAGGATATTTTTTAGTTTCAGAATAATTATCATACCAAACATCAATTGCATCTTCATCTATTCCTTCGAACATTGAAGTTCCAAGCTTATTTAATCTCATCTTTGTATAACGACTTGCAGGTTCGTTATTAGAAGATTCTAAACTACCTACTGATCCATCAACTTCTATTAAAGGGTATCTAGAAGCAAAATCTTTTCCGTATCTCATTAATAGCGAATAACAACTTGAATCTCCATTAACATAAAAGTTTTTAATCGCTTCACCCACTGAATTAGGAGAAGGTTGGATTGTATGGTTAAAGTCAATTTTTGCTAGTTTTTGTGCATAAAAACACATTCTTGCTGAAGGTTTTAATGCATCAGCAACATCTATCAATGCCCTTTGTTGAATTACTACGGCTGCATATGTTTTAAAACTCTCTTCGATTATTTGTTTAAAATTCGACATTTTATTCCTCCTTTTAATCTTATAGTATAATTATACTACAATGAAAGGAAAAAGTCAAGATTCCTCTTGACCTAACCTTACTATACTATACTATACGCCATATTTTGAAAAATCTATATTATTAAAAATAAAGTCTTTTCTTGGAGCAACATCAATTCCCATTAAAGATTCTAATAGTTCAATCGCTTCTTCATCAAAATTCAAAGGTTCTAGTCTTTGATGCTCTTTAGAAAACATTGATTCTTCGGCTTTTTTGTCGCTCAATGAGCCAAGACCTTTATATCTTNCAATTTCTCCACCTTTATATTTCTGCAAAAACTCTTCTTCTGAATAATAGTATTGTGTCTTTCCATTTTTAGTAGAGGATTTTATGGGAGTTTTAAGCCAGTAAAGTCTGTTTTCTCTAATTAATTCTGGGAATAGTTTATAAATATTTGCCGCAATTAAAAGTGCAATATGAGCTCCATCTGCATCTCCATCTACACAAATTGCAATTTTACCATAGCGTAATTTTTTTTGATTATAGTTATTAATGTCAATACCTGCCGCATACAACAATAATTTAATNTCTTCGTTTTCTAAATATTTTTCCTCTGGATTGGTCATTGAGTTAATCATCTTCCCTCTTAGCTTCAAAACTCCATAGGTTTTACTATCTCTTGCTCTAGCAATTGTTGATCCAGCACTGTTTCCTTCAACTAACAAAAGTACAGAGTTCTCTCCTAAAAATTCTGCATCTGATAATTTGTCAATATGAATGTGTTTTTTTTGCCTCATGGCATTAATTTCTTTAGTGTGGCTTAAAACAGCTTCTCTTGCTTTCTCAGCGGCTATCTCTGCTCTCTCTACTTTATTAAGCAACTCAACTAATTGTTCAAAATCTTTCTTTCTAGAAATACTAAAATCTTTTAGACATTGAGTAATAGCAGCAGAAGTTGCAGTTCGTGCTTCTGAATTAGCGAGTGCTGTTTTTGATTGATTAGAAAATTCTCCTTTTTTAACTTTAACAGATACAAAACCAGTAAGAATGTTTCTAATTTGGTCACCACTAAAAGAGCTCTTTGATAAATTGTTAAAGGTTCTAGTTAAAGAAGATTTAAAACCACTAATAAAAGCACCACCCGCTGGCATATAAAGACCATTTGCATAGCCTCTAATATTACCACCTTTAGCAACCCATTGTAGAGCTAATTCAACCTTACAGTCAGGTGTTTCATAAAAGTATTGGAATGGCTTAGATAAAACATTTTTACTTTTCAAACCATCTATTAAACCTTTTTCAGAATAAAAAATCTCTTCTTCATTGTCATCAATCTTTAAAGAAATTTTTAAACCTTTTGTGAATAAAGAAATCTCTTTTAGCATTTCTCTTAATTGATCATAGTTTATGAAAATATCTCCATAGACCTCTGGGTCTGCCACATATCTGATTAAAGTGCCAGTTTCTTTTGTTTTTCCAATGATTTCTACATCACAAGTTGCGGTTGCACCCTCTGATGTACTTGTAAAATGTTGATGATAGATGTTCCCATCTCTTTTAACGATAACATCAAGCCATTTTGCAGTATGGCAAACACACTTATTGCCTTCTCCATTGATTCCTATGGCAGAAGAATATGCCCCATTTTCATGTTTTCCTCCAGAATGGGGAATAAGAAATGCGGCAGTTAATGAATTAATTCCATCATCTCTAATTCCACATGGGATTCCTCTCATATTATCTTCACAAGATATTTCCTTAGTTGTACTATTTAAGGTAACTTTTAAATAAGGGTTTTTTGGTTTATAGACTTCAAATTCGTCTTGAACATTAACAATTAACTCTCTTAAACCTAAGTTAATCGCTTCTTGTCTATCTGCTGACAAATACATTCCAATTTTAGTACGGAACGCCGCACCTGCAGATAAACTAACGATATTATTTGCATTATAATTACTCATATTTCTCTATTTCAACTCCCTTTTCTATTGTTATAATAATATTATAACATATAAAAAGAAAAAAGTCAAGAGGTAATAGTTAAAACCCCTTGAACTTTTGAGACTCCCATTTTTCTATTAAGTTTTCTTCAGGATCTATTGAATAGTAGTAGTCTGAATATCCCAAAAAAGTAAAACGCTTTCCATTTTTAAAATACAACACATTATTAGCATTGAAGTCTTCCTCTTCCTCTTCTAAGTCACCTATCAAAGGCAGTTCTCTTAATTTATCTTCTTGAATTTTATATAATTCAATTGTCGGCATACAACCATATGAAGAATTTTTATTTAAAAAGTAAAAAGTTTCACACAATAACTCTAATTCTTTCTCATTAACTTCTACTAATCCTTTTGTTATGTCATCGCAACCAGAATTCACAATTAAAACTAACATATTATTTTTCTCCTTTTATAAATAATCCGCAGTGACAAGCCTCACCGCTAGGTACTTCTTCTCTAAAATTTTTACAAGGACAAATAGTTTCATTTGAAAATAAATAAGAGGGAACACAAGGACAATATCTTTCTCCATATTCTTCTTTGTTCTTTTTAAGATGAGAAAGTATTTCTTCTTTTAATTCTAAATTTTCTGTTATTCTATATTTTTCCATAATTTATTCCTCTTTCCATTGTTTCTTTAATTTCTTTTATTCCCATGGCAAATTGATTTGGACTTGCGAGTTGAACTCCCAATGTTTCATCAAACTCTGGCTCACAATTGGGAATGAATCTCCCAAATTTAATTATTATATTTTCAAATTCACATAACTTCATTAACGATTCAGCAATTTCAGATGGTTCGTACCCACTATATATAACAATAGTATCTTCACAAACTAATCGAAATTCACGAATAAAATCATATATCTCTTCAAAGTTGTCAAATGGCTCTAATCCACTAAATACAATTGCTTCTGTAATTTCATTGCTTAAATATGATTGAATAATTCTTTCATTGTCAATGGAAATAGTTGGTGCGGCGGCAAGAGGTGAGTTATGACACTCACACTCTCCACACTCTTTCTC
>JGI24707J26582_10002379_pt1 | contig 14172 bp, 12 predicted proteins | sample BioPla1DNA1_FD_26582 | JGI IMG/M metagenome (IMG submission 26582) | reverse complement strand
GTGTATCTTGAAATGACAAATGAACAGAATATTAATTCAAACAAACCTTATGATGACTCCATGTGGGATCAGTGGCAATTATATGATCATTCACCTTATGTTTGTGATAGAGATCTATGTGGCAATCGATTTACATATGAGAGTGGTAATGTAATAAAGTCTTACCGCTATGTTTTAAAAGAACCATATGAACTTAAATATGAATAAGACAAATTTCAATAATTAATATTTTAATTGAGTATCGGATAATATGCATAAAATATATGCTTATGCTANTATTTTTATGGATTATCTATGAATCATGATGAAAGACAATATTGTCGGCTTGTAATTGATCTTTCCATATTTGAATCATTCTCATTAAACCATAATGAAAGGCGATATCGAAGATTTAGCCAAACCTTCGATATCGCCTTATTATTTATGCTTATCTAGAAACTTTAAATGCATCCTTTCCTAGATATCTAGCTGATTTTCCTAATTCCTGTTCAATTCTTAATAGCTGGTTATATTTAGCCACACGATCTGTTCTGGAAGGAGCACCNGTCTTAATCTGTCCTGCATTGGTAGCTACTGCAATATCTGCTAAAGTAACATCCTCAGTTTCTCCAGATCTGTGAGAAATCACTGCGGTCCAGCGATTATTCTTAGCCATCTCTATGGCATCCAAGGTTTCTGTTAAAGATCCAATCTGATTGAACTTAATAAGAACAGAATTGGAAATGCCTTGACTAATACCTTTCTGTATTCTATCGGTATTGGTAACAAAAAGATCATCACCTACTAATTGAACCTTCTGTCCGATCCGCTCCGTTAGAAGTCTCCAACCTTCCCAATCTTCTTCTGACAGTCCGTCTTCTAGAGAGATTACAGGATACTTATTACATACCTGATCCCAGAAGTCCACCATCTCTTCCACGGTCTTATATTCCCCTGATTTCCAGAATAGATATTCGCCTTCTCTTCCAGCCTTCTTCGCTTCTTCATACATTTCNGTTGCNGCTGCATCAATNGCTATATAAAAATCTTCACCTGGACGATAACCAGCAGCTTCAATTGCCTTCACAATATAGTCAAGAGCTTCGGTATCGCTGTTAAACTTAGGTGCAAAACCACCCTCATCACCAACAGCTGTTACATATCCGTCGTTCTTTAATAATTTCTTCAAGGTATGGAAGACAGTTGCGCTATGCTCCATTGCCTCACTAAAGGTCGTTGCACCTACCGGCATAATCATAAACTCTTGGATATTTAAGCTAGAATCCGCATGCTTACCACCATTGATAATATTCATCATAGGCACTGGTAAAGTCTTGGCATTAACGCCTCCCAAATAACGATATAAAGGAAGATTTAAGGACGCTGCTGCTGCTTTAGCAACTGCAAGGGATACACCAAGAATAGCATTGGCTCCTAGTTTACCTTTGTTCGCTGTTCCGTCCAAAGCAATCATTTTTGCATCAATCATGGGTTGATCACTAGCGTCTAGGCCTTTTAGCTCAGNAGCGATTAAGGTGTTTACATTTTCCACTGCCTTTTTTACACCATTTCCAAGATATCTATTTTTGTCATTATCTCTTAATTCCACTGCTTCAAATGCACCAGTTGAAGCACCAGAGGGAACTGCTGCCCTTCCCATGCTACCATCTGCCAAAAACACATCTACTTCAACGGTAGGATTACCTCTGGAGTCTATTATCTCTCTTCCAACCACTTTTTCAATTGTCATGTTTTTCATAATCTTGATCCTTCCTTTCTTTTTATAGGCGGTCTCAGACCTATTCTTTTCTATTATTTACTTATAAATGGAAAATATACTATGTAATTTTTAAGTTGTCATTTGTATGTATAAATCATTTTATACTAATCCTATCGGCATTGCAAGTATTATTAGGAAGTAAAGGTATTTTTTTGTTTGATATGCTTGTTAAAAACAGATATACTATTAAATAAGTATATTTAAGCAAATACAATTATATTTTTTATATTATGATACATCTATAATTATATCTTCAATGATATTATTCAAAAGATAATAGGAGGTCATATGAATAAAAATTTTGAAAAACTGAAGCCTTATCTAGAAAAAGCTATGGCATTTGAAACCGCCAGAAATCTCTTTGAATGGGATGACCAAACCCAAGCACCCATTGAGGCGGCGGACTACACTTCTAAGGTGAATGGAATCCTAGCAGATGAATATATGAAAAGCCTAATNAATGATGATGTGCGGAGTATCNTAAAGAAACTACNAGATGACAAGGAACAGGAAAGTCTGTCGGATACGGAAAAAGCAATCATCAAAGAACTAAAGAAAACCTATGATCAACTGGAAAGTATTCCTCCCAAAGAATACCGAGAATTTAACGAATTGACTTTAGTTTCCAATAGAAAATGGGCTAAAGCAAGAAAAGATAATAACTATGATGATTTTGCCCCTTACCTTGAAAAAATTATTCAATATAAAAAGAAATTTGCAAAATATCGGGTTAAGAAAAATCAAAAACCCTATGAGGTTTTATTGAGTGATTTTGATGAATGTTTTGAAATTCAAGATCTGGATCTTTTCTTTCATAAGATCAAGGAAGAAATCATCCCATTACTGAAAGAAATATCCAAAAAGGCGGATACCATTGATAAGAGTTATAATTATTTAAACTATGATATAGATAAACAAAGAGAGTTTTGTAGATATTTATGTGGTTATATAGGATTTGATTTTAATCGTGGGGTTATTGGAGAAAGCGCTCATCCCTTTACCTTACAACTGCATAACCATGATGTTCGCATTACCGATCGCTATATAGAAGACAATCTGGAAAGCGCCATGTTTTCTATCATTCATGAAGCAGGACATGCTCTTTATGAAATGAACATCGACGATTCCCTAACGCAAACTTTAGTGGGTGGTGGTGCTTCAATGGGAATGCATGAGTCTCAGTCTCGTTTTTTTGAAAATATCATAGGACGTAGCAAAGAATTCTGGGAACCCATTTATAGTAAATTGGTAGATACCTATCCGGATAATTTGAAAAACATTTCCCTAGATCATTTTATTAATGGAATCAACAAAGCAGCACCAAGCCTAATACGTACAGAAGCCGATGAACTCTCCTACCCGATCCATATCATTATCCGATATGAAATCGAGAAAATGATTTTTGATAATGAAGTTTCCATCAAAGAGTTACCAGAAGTGTGGAATAAAAAGTATCAGGATTATATGGGGATTACTCCCCCAGACGATGCACAGGGCATCCTTCAGGACACCCATTGGTCCTATGGAGAATTTGGTTATTTCCCTTCCTATGCCATAGGTAGTGCAGTGGCTTCCCAAATTCACGCCCACATGAAAGATATCATGCCCTTTGATGAATATTTAAAAGGAGGCAACTTAACTCCTATTCGTGAGTATTTACGGGATTCCATCCATAAATATGGTGCTACCAAAAACACCAATCAAATCCTGAAAGATGTCACAGGAGAAGAATTTAATGCAGACTATTATGTTAAGTATCTAAAAGATAAGTATACTAAGCTATATAACTTGGAAGTAGAAAAATAGGGTTTAAATATTAACCACAGGGCTGTCATAGGATATGGTATGACGGCCTTTATCATTGTTAAAAATACAAGCAAAGTAANTCCCTGACTAATATATCGTTAGATAACAATATCAAACTCTTTATAATGAGGATCCCATGATATTTTTATTATGAGGTGCCATGATAATTTTATAATAGAAACCCATTTTAACTTTAAATGAAATCCTAAGATGATTTTTAATGAAATTCCAAGATATCTTTTCATGAAACCCCTACGATACCTTTTTAAGAAATCCACATGATATCTTTGTAATGGAATCCACATGATATCTTTTCATGACATCACCACGATAACTTTTCATGGGATTGTAGTGGTGGTCATTTTTTTCAGATTCCCTCGATTACATTCTTTGTAAAAATCTCTACTTCTTTAATTTTATTTTTTCTAACAGTTGCATATTTATAAACATTCATGTATAATAATAAACATTATAAAATATGTAATTGATAATTTGTCTGTTAAAGCATATTAAATTCTAGATAGAAATGAGGTAAGGAAAATGAAACTTTGGGGTGGTCGCTTTACAAAAGAAACCAATCAATTGGTACATAATTTTAATGCATCCATATCCTTTGATCAAAGATTTTACAAGCAGGATATTGAAGGAAGTATTGCCCATGTAACCATGCTGGCAAAGCAAGCTATTATTTCAGAAGAAGAGAAGGAATTAATCATCAAAGGTTTAAATCAGATTAAAAAGGATATTGATAATGGTGATTTGGTAATTGATGATTCCTATGAAGATATCCATAGCTTCGTAGAGGCTCATCTGATTGATCGAATTGGAGAAGCTGGAAAGAAACTTCATACCGGTAGAAGCCGGAATGATCAAGTGGCTCTGGATATGAAACTTTATACAAGGGATGAAATCAATGAAATCGATGGATTACTAAAAGATCTTTTATTCACCCTTAACGAAATTATGAAATCAAACATCGATACCTTTATGCCTGGGTTTACCCATCTTCAAAAAGCACAGCCAGTCACCTTGGCTCATCATATGGGAGCTTATTTTGAAATGTTCAAGAGAGATCGATCCCGTTTATCCGATATTGCAAAGCGGATGAATCTGTCTCCTCTTGGTTCCGGCGCCTTGGCTGGTACAACCTATCCCCTAGACCGTAACCTTACGGCTCAACTTCTTGGATTTGATGGTCCAACGATAAATAGTATGGATAGTGTCTCGGATCGAGATTATCTTATTGAATTACTAAGTGCCCTCTCTACCATAATGATGCACTTAAGCCGTTTCAGTGAAGAAATCATTATCTGGAATAGTAATGACTATGGTTTTGTAGAACTGGATGATGCATATTCAACCGGATCTAGTATCATGCCTCAGAAAAAAAATCCTGACATTGCCGAATTAGTAAGGGGTAAGACAGGCCGAGTTTACGGGGCCTTAATTTCTCTACTAACCACCATGAAAGGTCTTCCCCTAGCATACAATAAGGATATGCAGGAAGACAAGGAACTAACCTTTGATGCTATTGATACTGTTAAGGGATGTATCGCCTTATTTACAGGTATGCTATCCACCATACAATTTAACAAAACCGAGTTGGAAAACAGTGCAAAAAATGGATTTACCAATGCCACCGATGTGGCAGATTATCTGGTTAATAAGGGGCTTCCCTTTCGTGATGCCCATGGTATCGTAGGTCAATTGGTTCTTTATTGCATTGATAAAAACATCTCCTTAGAGGATGTTAGTCTGACGAAATACCAAGAGTTTAGTGAAAAATTCGAAGCGGATATCTATGATGCCATCAGCCTTACCAGCTGCGTGAATAAACGAAATATTATTGGTGCTCCTGGTCAAGAAGCAATGCAAGAAGTTATTCAAATGAATGAATTATATTTAAATTCTTAGGTTGAAAATTTATTAGGAATTTTTTACTTTTTGTATATAAAAAAGTGTAAATAAAAAGCGAGGGATTCCGCTACTCCATCTATCCCTCGTTTTTCTTATTTTAACTAAAATCTTTTCTTCATGTGACTAATATTTATTCCTCAACCTTATTCAACCAAACAAATCCAGGTGTCTTTAAGATGGCTTTTCCTTGTATCTTTTCTCTATCTACAAATTTGTTCATCCAATATCTGGAATCCTTTGAAAAATTACGGTTATCTCCCAACATAAAATATTTTCCTTCTGGTACCACATAGGGTCCAAAATCAGAAAGTAGTTGCTCTTTCACATAGGACTCATGCAAAGGTTCTCCATTAATATATACAATACCATCTTTTCCTTCAATTTCGTCCCCAGGTTCTCCAATAATTCTTTTTATATAGATTTCTTCTTCATTATCCGGATATGGGAAGACCACAATATCCCCCCTCTTGGGATCGGAAAACCAATAAGATACTTTGGAAATAAACACTTTATCTCCTACAAGGATGGTATTTTCCATGGATTCCGATGGAATATTTACACGAAAGAACACAAACTTGTTTATAAACTTAGCCAGAGCAAATGCGATCACAAAGACCAAAACCCAGCTAATAATCTCCTTCAATACTTTCTTATTCATACTATGTAGCTCCTTTCAATTCCAGTAGCCATCGGCATACTTAGGCATTGCTCTCCCATCCTGTGTTGTTTTTAGGATGCTTAATGGTACTAACAATTATAGCTTTTTCGCAGACATTTGTAAACTTCATCTTACTTAATATAAAAGGGATTAATAAAAAAGTAATAGCACAAGATTTCTACTATAACTCTAAATATGATTATTGGAGTATAACAAAAGCATCCCAGTGGATGCGATAATATAAGAATATTAACTACACATTAATAACAATTAAATAATATATGATAATAATTTTTCATATAACCTAAATTTAGCATTCTATCAATCTAAATCGAAACGGGCTATAGCTTGTTTAAACCTGCTACAACCCGTATTTTCTTATATAAATCAAAATCCTATGTTCTTTCTTGTTTTATTACATTTTTTATTTCAAACATTAATGTATGAAAATATGATATTATCCATACTTTATTGCAATTTAACTAAGACACTATATTATCTACCCTTCTATTATTACTCGACAATCAGAGAATAATCTCTTTCCTTCTATTACAACCCGACAATACAAGAATAATCTCTATCCTATCCTTCTATTGCAACTCGACAATACAAGAATAATCTCTATCCTTCTATGGGTTTTCAACAGTAAATAGGGATCCAATTACATTGGTCATTCCAGGGAAGAAATTCATAATCTGCCATATGCCTGCCCCTGTGAGATTATACTCTGGGATTAATCTGAATTTGGCATTCATACTTCTAACGTCATCAAACCAAACCACATGCTCTACTCCTTGGGCATCGGTATAATTATAAAATGGAGCCTGTGCTGTTTCATCAAATTGAATGGTAACTCCATACTGTGCTGCTCTTTGTATGGCTTCTTGATTACTTAATGCCTCTGCCACGGTCTCACCCTGTACGAAAGGTAAGGGCCAATCATAGCTATAGTTAGGAACTCCCAATAGTATTTTACTACGGTCAATGACCGTTACTCCATAGTCTAGTACCTGTCGAACGTTGTTTAGAGGGGATGTGGCCATGGGCGGTCCATACAGATACCCCCATTCATATGTCATTAAAAGCACCAGATCCACTACTGCCCCAATGGCAGGGTAATCATGAGCTTCGTATAACAATCCTGTCATTTCACCAGAAATCTTTGGTGCAAGGGCTACTAGGGTTAGAAATCCTTCCTGATCCAATCGAGTATTAACATTACTTATAAAATTAATAAAAGCTTGCTTATCTTCCGGTAGAATGAATTCAAAATCAATATCTAGCCCTACATATCCTTTGGCTCTCATTGTGGTAACTATATTTTCAATCAATATGCTTTGTCCCTCAGGGTTCTGGAACATTTCATGGGCTAACTGACTATTGAAATTACCTTCTGCATCCATAGGAGCTAGAATCATGATGGGTTCCACACCAAATTCAGCTGCGATTGCAATCAGCTCATCGTCCTCCGCCGGAACTAAGTCCCCCTGTGGTGTAAAACCATAAGTAAAAATAGAAAGGTAAGTAAGGAAGGGTAAGGTTTTTCTTAAAACNGTACGATCAATAAATGGATAGGCATATCCAGTAACCAATATACTTCGTAAAGGTTCCTCATCTGCAAAGGTTATCACNAAGGTATCTCCAGGATTGAGAGCCTCGGTTGCTGCGATCCTGGGGTTATTTTGTAATATTTTATTGGCATCTACTTCATATTGCTGGGCGATTGCAAACAAACTATCTCCTGCTACCACAGTATGAACCGTCTCAGGTATCCGAATTGCTAAGCTTTGTCCAATCACCAAATTATCAGGATTCGGAAGCTCGTTANTCTCTATCAGCAATTCCGGTGTAATCTGATACTGCTCTGCAATCGAAGCAACTGTCTCCCCCGCCTGTACCACATGAATTGTCATAGTTCATGCATCCTCCATAGATAGACTATTTATTTAGTATATGCTACAAATTTCCGGTATGTGAACCAACAAAACACAGTGGTATATAAATTGATAAATTGACTTTTGTGTTTCTCTGTGCTACCATAAAGACTGCACAATATAAGAAAGAGTCTCACTTGCGAAACTCTTGCGCCAAACGTGCTGAGCCTGAGCCTGTATGAACAATTGCATTGCACGCCAGTGCGCATCCTCCATGAGTGATNTTTATCTAATTGGTAAGTCGACATTTTTTCCTTTCAATGAAAAAGACTTTGAATGAAANTAAATAATAGTCGANCCAAATCACTCTTAAGGGATTTTTTACATATTGTAATATTGTGATATTTTTTTGTAACTCTTTGATAAGGTCAACCCAAGACCAGTCTACAGAAATGTTAATTAGCGCCATGTACCTCTGTTGGGGATGTTATTCGGAGGTTAACGAGGTAGAGAGTGATCGATTTTTCGGCGGATGCTCTCTCGTACGCTTGGGTACGCAAATACCGGCAAAATCATAGGTAACTGTGGAACAAATTCGGTATTACCAAGAAATTGAATTGGGTANAATTCTGACTTCGAAGACTTTGTTCGAAGCTTTCTTGTGCTACGAATTCAAGCAACTGAACATTGAAAATAGAATAGGAGAATCAACATGTGTGGAATTATTGGTTATACCGGTCAATTGGAATCTATAACTATATTGTTGGAAGGATTAAAAGCCTTGGAATACCGCGGATATGATAGTGCTGGGATATCATTTTTTCATAATAATCAAATCCAAACAGTAAAGACAACTGGTAAGGTAAGCGAGCTAGAAAGAAATGTTANAGAAACCCATCGGCAAGATTTAAGTAGTACTTGTGGAATTGGACATACCCGCTGGGCAACCCATGGCGGTGTCACGGATATCAATTCCCATCCCCACACCTTTGGAAATGTTACTTTAATTCATAATGGCATTATTGAAAATTATCATCAAATTGAATTAGAGTTTGCATCCATGGGAAAACACCCCAGATCACAAACAGATTCGGAAATCGCTGCTATGCTAATCGATCATCTTTATCAAGGTAATCCAACCGAAGCCATCAAAAAGGCAGTGAAACGTCTGGAAGGCTCCTATGCCTTCTGTATATTATTTCATGATCAACCGGATGTAATCTATAGCATCCGNTTGGGAAGCCCTTTGGTTGCATGTCATAATAGCCAAGGCTCATTTATCGCCTCCGATNTAGTAGCTTTACTTCCCTACTCCAAGGATTATTTTGTACTTCCAGAATACCATATAGCCAAGTTGACCAAATCGGAAATTATCGTTACTGATTTTGATGGAACTATCATTAGCCCTAAGATGCTCCATGTAAATTGGGATATTCGATCAGCACAAAAAAATGGCTATCCTCATTTTATGTTAAAGGAAATCTATGAACAGCCAACTTCCCTTCATTCTACCCTAATACCAAGGTTGAATCAGGACTTTCTTCCAGATCTCACCATGGATCATATACCAAATAGGATTTTTGATTCAATAAATCGGATTATTATCGTGGCCTGTGGTACTGCTATGCACGCAGGATTAGTAGGAAAAATTTTGATGGAGAGATTGCTTCGAATACCAGTAACGGTTGAGCTAGCTTCAGAATTTAGGTATCAAGACCCCATTCTTTGTGACAANANCTTGGTAATTACCATATCACAGTCNGGAGAAACTGCAGATACCCTAGCAGCCTTACGACTTGCAAAGGAAAAAAGTTCAACCACCTTATCTATTGTTAATGTGAAAGGTTCTTCCATTGCCAGGGAAAGTGATTATGTATTGTATACCCATGCTGGTCCAGAAATTGCGGTGGCTAGTACCAAGGCATATACCGCCCAACTAGCCTGCCTTTACCTCTTGACATATCATTTTGCATTATACAAGGAAAGAGTTACCATAAAAGAATGCCAAGAAGCCATGAAAAATTTCTCTGCTATACTACCAGCAATTCAAAAAACCTTAGAATTAGAGAATGAAATCAAAGAAATATCTCAAAATATTATCAAGACAAAAGATGTATTTTTTATTGGTCGTGGACTGGACTATGCCCTTTCCTGTGAAGGTTCCTTAAAGCTAAAGGAAATCAGTTATATTCATTCTGAGGCATATGCTGCTGGTGAATTGAAGCATGGCACTCTGTCCCTGATTACAGATGGAGTACCAGTGATTGCATTGGCAACTCAATCCCATGTATTTCCTAAAATAATTTCCAATATTCGTGAGGTACGTGCAAGGGGAGCTAGAATAATTATCATAAGCAATGGAGATTTTCCAATGGAGAATTCCATTTATGATTATCGGATATCCTTGCCTATGGTAGATGATTTCTTAGCTCCATTTACGGCTGCTGTGGCTTTACAATTATTAGCTTACTACACCTCCCTTTACTTAGGGATTGATATGGATCAGCCAAGAAATCTTGCCAAATCTGTAACCGTTGAGTAAGATTTTGTCAGGCATTGGAGGATTCTCCGAACCTTAATTAGTTGCACTCTTCCATAATATATCGTATAATACTTAACAACATGGAAAAGGAAGGATATTAAAGCTATGAATAATTTTAAAGAGATATCCCCCGAAGTTTTGCGAAAAAATCCATTCCAATTAATCGGCAAAGATTGGATGCTAATAACTGCCGGGGATGAAAACAAAGTAAATACTATGACCGCTTCCTGGGGTGGACTTGGAGTAATGTTCGGTAAAAATGTTGCTTACATCCTAGTTAGACCACAGCGTTACACCAAAGAATTTCTTGACAGGGAAGATACCTTTTCTTTGAGTTTTTTAGACAAATCATATAGAAAGACCTTGAATTATTTGGGATCGGTAACTGGCCGAATGGAGGATAAAGTAGAAAAATCAGGTTTAACCCTGGCTTGGTCCGATGATACCCCTTATTTTGGAGAATCGACCAATGTTATTCTCTGCAAAAAATTATTTGTTCAACAATTACATGGGGACGGCATTTTAGATCCAAAATTGAAAAAAACCTGGTATCCAAACGANGATTATCATTTCTTATACATTGCNGAAGTTACTAAAGTCATGAAGGCTACTAGGTAAACATTTGTAAGCAAGTTCAGATTATTTGCTTGTATGGAATTTGATAATCATAGGTAACAACAATGAAAGGCTTTTATCCATAGACGATTGGTGGATAAAAGCCTTTCATTATTAATCATATTATTTTATATCTGATTTACTAAATGCAAAAATTCCAATTCCAGTTGATACAATCAAATACACAAGACCTACAATGAGGGCTCTTATATAAGTACTGCTTGATAAATCCATACTCATATAAAACTGGGAAATATTATACTGGATACTAAATTCAGTGAATTTAATCTTACTATCAAATAAATATTCTAAAAGACTAAAAATTAAAGTTCCAAAACTTATAACCCCCAATATATTGATAGCAATCACACCGCCATTATTCCTTACAATCATTGCAATCATTACAAACAAGGCGGTAAGAGCTGTATACAATAGCATTTCAATACCAATAATCGAGAACAATTCCCCTACCGTAGCAGCTGTAAAGGTACCAAATTCACCGGTTACTATGGTACCAGCTATAACACTTGCAATAAATAAAACAAATATCATAATAAAGAGTGCCGCTATCATGGTAATTAGTTTCGAAGCGTATACCAAAGCACGATGATAACCTTTTGATATGGTATTTTTCATGGTTCCATGTACAAACTCTGATGTAATAAAAATTGCTGAGAAGATAGCAATAAACATTTGAATATCGCCACCAGTAAAGGCAATTAATCCATAAGAAATTCCGTCTTTAAAACGTAGTGTCGAGGGAAGCCCTTCCATTCCCTCTAATTGGGTTGTTGCCACCTTCAAAGCCCATTTCTCCATAAAAATACTGAGGCAAAGTAAAGCAGATACAATGGTGGTACATATATAAAATGATTTACTTCTAAATAATCTGTAAAAATCTGATCGTAATAATTTACCCATAGGAAACCTCCAATTTTAAACTGTTTGATAGTTGATAGCAGGTTGATTCATCAGCTGCATAAAATAACCTTCCAAATCTTGTCCTACAACCATACTAGATGAAACAAGGATACCGTTTTTCGCCAACTCCATATTGATCTGTCCCGCATTGTTGATTTCTTTCTGAATCCGGATTGTATTACCATCAACAATTTTAAAGCTTTGAATGTTAAGATTTTGAGATAAGACATCTGCAGCCCCTTGCACATTGTCTACCTTTACCTCCAACTCTCCTGCGCAACGGTTTGTCAGCTCCTGACTGGAAAATTCATCTACCAAAATCCCATTATTAATAACTCCATAACGATTGGCTATTTTGGATAGTTCACCTAAGATATGGCTTGAAATAAGAATGGTTATCTTTCTTTCTCTATTCAAACGAAGGATTAATTCTCTAACTTCTTTAATTCCTGTTGGATCCAAACCATTAATGGGCTCATCCAACATTAAAAATTCTGGATCTCCTAATAGTGCCACTGCAATTGCCAGTCGTTGCTTCATACCCAAGGAGAAATTTTTTGCCTTCTTCTTACCTGTGTCAGTTAAACCCACCAGGGAAAGCATTTCATCAATTGTCCCCTCTGGATTAAGACCAAGCATGCGACAATAATAATACAAATTTTGTCGGGCGGTCATATTGGGATATACCGCAGGATTTTCAATCATTGTCCCAGTTCTTTTTCTTTGATTTACCAAATCTGAACTTTCAAAAAGTTGGATCTCACCTTTGCTAGGCCTTGCCAATCCAGAGATCATACGAATAAAAGTGGTTTTTCCAGCACCATTTTTACCAATAAATCCGTATATATCCCCTTGTCGTACATTCATGTTTAAATCGCTTACAGCAGCTTTTTTACCGAACATTTTTGTTAAGCCGCTTGTTTGCAGTACATATTCCATTGATTGTTCCTCCTATTTTATTGAATCACTATAGAAACTATAAGTCATATTTTACCAGATATTTATTATAAAATCATTAAAATTTTCTAAGAATTNCTATAAAANTTANAATATAGATAATATTCATAATAGATTTTGTATTACTAGATAGATTTTCGTATAATGTAACAAGTTTTTCGTCTGACTAATAGAATTTCCCTTGCAACACTCTTGCACCAAACAGGTGAGTATATGCCAGCATAGTATAAAAGAGCATTCCATCTTGGCTAGAATGCTCTCTTATGATAAATCGATATTAATACTCTTCTTTCTTTAAATCCCCAAGGCTTTCCCAGAGATTATTTCCTTACCAGAACCTTATAAATTTCGTACCCAGGTTCCAGCCATGGTAATCCAGTTCTGGCACGCAGGAACAACTTCTCCAGAGTAAGCACTTTTGGTTTCTTCATTGGCTAAGGAAAGTCCATGGCCACCTCTGGGGTATATATGTAATTCAAAGGGAACTTTATTATTATTTAAAGCCTCAGCAAATAACAAAGCATTTTCCACTGGTACCAAGCCATCCTCAAAGGTATGCCATAAAAACACTGGTGGTGTATCTTTGGTAACTCGTTTTTCTAAGGACATTTGATCAACCAGTTCTTCATAACGATCCTGTAGCAAGCAACAAAGGAATCTCTATGGGCATATTCTCCCGATGTGATCACAGGATAGGAAAGAATTAAACCATCTGGTTTATAATTTTCTTTCGGTTCTTGCATTATATCCGCTAGAAATTGCTCCTGCCACAGGGTACCAAGACTTGCTACCAGATGGCCTCCTGCTGAAAAACCTGTTACAACGATTTTATCTGAATTTACATTCCATTCCTTGGCATGACTCCTAACATAAGCAACTGCCTTGGCCAGTTGAGTTAAGGCTGTAGGAAATTTTGCAGGATGTATACTATATCTTAAAACGCAAGCATGGAAGCCCATGGCATTCATTTGAATGGCAATCGGTTCCGCCTCTCGGTCAGACACAAAGCGATAGCCTCCTCCGGCATACGATTACCATAGGACGTACCCTATCCTTGTTAATCTCTACAGAATTATCCAATAAATAAGTTGTAAGTGTTGCAGTTAATCCATTTGCTTCTAAT
>JGI24707J26582_10002377_pt1 | contig 14178 bp, 11 predicted proteins | sample BioPla1DNA1_FD_26582 | JGI IMG/M metagenome (IMG submission 26582) | reverse complement strand
TGTTCATCTGGATTAAGGTCTGGTCCATAAAACTCAGAATTAATTTCGCCATATCTTTCATTTAAATATGTAGCAGTTAGCGGAACTCCTTGTCGATCTGCAAGATGAATTTCATGCTCAAATTTAGCAAATTGAGTTTGTCTAAATACGGTTCCTTTAAAACCATCTAAATAATGGTTAATAATATATTTTTTCCTTTTTGAGTCTTGTTCATTTTTCAACAGGAAATCGGTTAATAGATTCTCATTTGTAGTCGAAGCAATTTCAGCCAAAAAGATTGAATATCCGCTATAAACAAATGGTTGAGCTTGAGACAAATAAGAATGGATAGAATGACCTAGCTCATGAGCTAAAGTATATACAGCATCAAGTGTACCTTGCCAATTTAGAAGTATATATGGTTTACCATCATAGGATGAGGAACTATAAGCACCAGATCTTTTACCTTTGTTTGAAAACCAATCAATCCATCTTTCTTCGAATGCCTTTTCTAAAACTTTTCTATATGTTTTTCCTAAAGGTTTTAATGCTTCGAGAATAATCTCTTTTGCTTCGAATGGAGAAAATTTAAAATCAACGTCTTCCACCATTGAGGTATAAAGATCGTACCCATGCAAAGTTTCAAGATTTAATTTTTCTTTACGTAATCTTACATAACGATGTAACAAATGATTATGTTCACTAACAGTATTAAGTAATTGATCATGGACAATTTCTGGAATGACATTATCATACAAAGATGCTGCCCTAGCGTCTTTATGACCTCTTATTTCAGCCAAGAAATTGTCTTTCTTGATTTCTTTTTGTAAGGTCAAAGCTAAAGTATTTTCAAACTGTTTATAAGTTTTATAATATTTTTCATACACTTCTTGCCTTAATTCCCGATTTTTATTTTCTAATAGTGGAATGTAGTTCGCTTGAGTAATTTGAATCTCTTGCTTATCAACTTGTACAGTGGGAAATTCTAAATCAGCATTGCTGAACACAGAAAAAACTGATGAACTTGTATCTAATATATCCGATGCCTTAGCCAACAATGTCTCTTCTTTATCTGTAAGGGTATGAGGTTTTTGACGTAATACTTGATCAAAATAATGTTCATATTCTTTTAAGTTTTCATTTTCCTTAATAAATTGATCATATGTTTCCTCGCTAATTTCAACAAGCTCTGGTTGCATAAAAGCAAGCTTACCGCCTAGTTGAGCAGCATATTGTGAAGCTTTCGAATGCATAGCGACATATTTTGTATCGGCTTGATTTTGATCATGTTTTAAATTGGCATAAGAGATTATTGTGTGTGCTTCTCTCACTTTCTGCTCATAATGTTCTAAAGCAGCCAATAAGTTGTCGGCTGACTCATCTAATTTACCTTGGTATTTGTCAGCATCTTTTAAATTACTGGTTGCTACATCAAAAGCTTCTTCCCATGCTTGATCACTCTCAAATAAAAAAGTTAAGTCCCAAGTTCCTGCTTGCGGGAGATCTTCCCTAGCCCAGTTTTTGTTAATATCAAAATTGTCGACTGTTTGATCTATATTAAATTTGTTTTCTAGTTTATTCATCCTTAAATCCTTCTAATCATCCAAATTTAAAAAGATTATATGTAGTAATTTTTGTCTTGTCTAGTTCGTTTATTACCAATTGTGTTGATTTTTTTCTAACATCAATCGATAAATGGCTTCAATATCTTCTCTAGTTAAAGGCTCAAAGAAACCCAAGATATCTCCACCACCCTTAATTCGAACTTTTTGAGCTAAAGTTGAAATGTCTTCTTCTTTTGCTCCTAATTCTTCAAAAGTAACCGGCATATCCAGTGATTTGAAAAATTCAATAAATGCATTAATACCAGCTTTTGCAGTTTCTTCAGGGTTATCAAAATTCATATCTATCTTAAATACACGATGAGCTAATTGAGCATAACGCATTACATGCTTTTTTAAAGTAAATTTCATAAAGGCTGGCAATACCACAGCTAAACCAGCACCATGAGCAACATCATAAAGTGCAGATAATTCATGTTCCATTTGATGAGAAGACCAATCTTGTTCTCTGCCAACTCCTAATACATTGTTATGAGCTAAAGTACCCGCCCACATTAGGTTGGCACGCACATCATAATTTTCAGGATCTTGCATTACCTTAGTACCGTTATAAATAAGTGATTGCATCACAGCTTCACACAGACGATCTGTTAAGTCGACATTTTGAGTATTAGTAAGATATCTTTCTAGAACATGAGATAACATATCTACTACACCACAAGCCGTCTGGTATGATGGCAAAGTAAAAGTGTATTCTGGATTCAAGATACTAAATACAGGATAAATAAATTCAGATCTTAAACTATATTTTTTGCCTAATTTCATATTACTAATTACAGATGAGTTTGAGCCTTCTGAACCTGTAGCTGCCAATGTCAAAACAGCTGCAACTGGCAGACCATTTTCTGGAGTTGCTAGTGCTTCATAAAAATCCCAAAAGTCTCCATCGTAAAGCGCACCAACAGCAATTGCTTTGGCAGAATCAATCGCACTACCGCCGCCTAATCCTATGACGAAATCAACTTTTTCTTTTTTGCATAACTCGATCCCTTCGTAGACAAGCTCGGCTCTTGGATTTGGTAATACACCTCCAAGTTCTACAAAACTTATATTTTCTTTATTTAAAGAGTCACGAACAACATCCAATAAACCGTTCTTGATAACTGAACCTTGACCATAATGGAGTAAAACTTTTGTCCCATTAAACTTTTTGGTTAATTCACCAACTCTTTTTTCTGTACCTTTGCCAAAGGCATAATATGTAGAACTACAAAAATCAAAATTAAGCATTATTTCCCTTTCAACTTAGTAATATAATTATGTGATTTCCAAATCTTCCTCTGTAATTTCCTCATCTATTTCAAGATTATGGTCTAGATCATCATTTGTTTTTTCGTTTGGATTAGCCTCTTGTTGAATATCGTGTTGTTGAGAATCTTCTTCCAGCTCAGCTTCATCAATTATACAAACGTCTACAACTTTAGCATCTCTTGAACGCATTAAGGTCACACCCTGAGTATTACGTGATAATACAGGAATCTCAGAAGAGTTAATCCGGATTATGATACCTGCGTCATTAATTAATAACATATCATTTGATTCATCTGGATCAAGCAACAAAGCACCAATGGCTTTGCCAGTTTTCTTGGTGGTTTTGTAAGCAATTAAACCCTTACCACCTCTATTTTGAACTCTAAAATCATCAATATCTGTTGCTTTGCCAAAACCATTTTCAGTTACTATTAAGAGATTAGCAGACTCATCTGGTACAACCATTGCAATTACTTCATCATCTTTATCTAAGTTAATGCCTCGTACACCGCTAGTATTTCTGCCTGTGGGTCTAATATCTTTTTCACAAAAACGAATACCTTTGCCGTTCTTGGTTACGAGGATTACATCATGCTCGTCATCGGTTAGTTCAACCCCAATAAGATGATCATTTTCTCTTAAACTAACGGCAATCAGCCCACCTTTATGAATATTTAGATACCTGTTTAAAGCTGTTTTCTTGACTTGACCAGATTTTGTTCCAAACAATAAATATTTATCTGCTTCAAAATCTTCGATGGCTTCAAAGCCAGTAACTTTTTCATCACTATTTAATTGCAATAAATTAATTACAGCCATTCCTCTAGCTTGACGTCCTGCTTCTGGAATTTGATATCCCTTGAGTTTAAAGACTCTACCTGTATTGGTGAAAAACAAAATAAAATCATGCGTAGAACAGGTAAGAAGCATGTGAATAATGTCTTCTTCCTGAGTTTGCATACCAATGATACCACGACCCCCGCGTCGTTGAGCCGAATAAGTATCTGCTGATATTCGTTTGACATAACCTTTTTTGGTCATAGTTATTACAATTTGCTCTTCTTCAATTAAAGATTCATCATCAATATCCATGTCAAATTCGGCTGTTGGATCAATTAAGGTTCGCCGTTCATTAGCATAGCGATTTTTGGTTTCTAATAATTCTTCTTTGATAATTTCATCTCTAAGAGTTGGCTCAGATAAGATACGTTTGTAATAGGCAATTTTTTCAGTCAGATCATCTGCTTCAGCTTGTAATTTATCTCGCTCTAAACCAGATAAACGACCCAAACGCATGTCAACAATATTTTGTGCTTGTTTTTCGGACAATGCAAAACGCTCTGTTAGATTTTGTTTTGCAATTGTTTCATTTGCCGAAGCTCTAATAATATTGATTACTTCATCAATATGATCTATTGCCAGTTGCAAGCCTTCAACTATGTGTTTTCTTGCTTCTGCCTTTTCTAAATCAAAACTGGTACGGCGAGTAACAACTTCTCGTCTAAAATCAATAAAATATTGTAATGCTTCGACTAAATTAACAATTTTAGGCACGTAATTATCATTTTCATCACGTACTAAAGTTAAGAGATTTGCACTAAAAGTATCTTGCATTTGAGTATTACGGAACAATTGATTAAGCACAACATTTGGAGTTGCATCTCTTTTTAATTCGATAACGATCCGGATTTCTTGATTTCGATCTGACTCATCTCTAATATCAGAAATACCTTCAATTCGCTTGTCTTTCATCAGATCGGCAATGCGTTCGATCAGCCTAGATTTGTTGACCATGTAAGGCAATTCGTGAACAACAATACGATATCTGCCATTACGCATTTCTTCTATTTCTGTTTTTGCACGTACAACTATACGTCCACGTCCAGTACGATAAGCCTTGCGAATCCCAGTAGTTCCTAAAATTATTCCAGCTGTTGGGAAATCAGGTCCGGGAACTATTTCCATCAAATCATCTGCATCTGCATCTGGATTATCGATTAAATAAATGGATGCATCAATCGTTTCGCCCATGTTATGGGGTGGAATATTTGTTGCCATACCAACGGCAATCCCAGTTGCTCCATTGACCAATAGATTTGGAAACGGTGCTGGCAAAACTTCTGGCTCTAAATGATGTTCATCAAAGTTTGGTTTAAAGTCAACCGTGTCTTTGTTAATATTTGTCATCATGTCGCCAGATAACCTAGTTAATCTAGCTTCTGTGTAACGATATGCAGCCGGTGGATCACCATCCCTGGATCCAAAGTTTCCATGACCTTCAACTAAAGTATGACGCATTGAAAATGGCTGGGCTAAACGCACCAAGCTATCGTAAACAGCAGCATCACCATGTGGATGAAATCTTCCTAGAACATCTCCAACTGTAGTCGCACATTTTCTAAAAGGTTGTGTATGAGTAAAACCTTGGGTAAACATTGAGTACAAAATGCGCCTATGAACTGGTTTTAAACCATCTCTCACATCTGGAATTGCACGATCCGTGATAACACTCATCGCATAATCTATGAAAGATTTACGCATTTCTACTTCTAAATCTCTGGGAACAATAACATTATTTGGATTAGTAAAAGCTCTATCTACTTCCGCCTCTCTTCGTTCTTGTGGAGTTAGTTTATCAAGCTTTTCATCCTTATTTTTATTTTCAGCCATGAATGCTGATTCCTCCTAAAATTCTAATTCTGACATTTTCTTTAATATATTACATTATAACGTAAAACGTCTTTAAATGACATTCAAGAAAATGTTATGAAATAGAAAAACTTATAGAGGTTTATTTTTGATATTGGCAAAATTTCTTGGGTATTTTTTAGGAGTTTCTTTTATCTTTTCAATTAAAACTAAACTACGTACAGCATCACTTATAGGTAATTTGAATTGAATAATATCAGCAATATCGCCACCTAAGATTTCAATTGCTTTTTCTGCAGCTTGTATTTCTTCTGTAGCTACACCTTTCATGGCAACAAAAAATCCATTTAATTTTACAAGCGGTAAACAGATTTCTACTAATACATCCAAAGATGCAACTGCTCTTGCAATTGCCAAGTCAAAACTTTCACGATATGGTTTTCTTCGGCCGATTTCTTCGGCTCTGCCATGTAATGTTTGAGTATTTTCTTGTAGATTTAGCAATTCAAGACTCTCATCAAGAAAACGGAGCCGTTTTTTTGTTGCATCAAGCAGAGTTAAATTTAGATCAGGTCTAGCAATTTTAAGCGGGATACCGGGTAAACCTGCACCTGTTCCAACATCAACCAGTGATAAATTATTCTCAAGCGGTAAATACGGTAAAACAGAAAGACTATCCAAAAGATGTAGTTCCATCACCTGGTCATAATCTGTAATTGAAGTTAAATTCATCTGTTCGTTTGTTTTTAATAAATTGGCAAGAAACATCAAAGTTTGTTGTTCTTGTTGCACTGAAAATTGAGGTTCAATGTGTGATTTTATTTTATCATAAGCTTGCTTCAAGCTAGAATAATTATCAAATTGTTTTGGATCTAAATTCATATTGTTTCTTTTCTATATCTATTCTGTGATTAGTTATGATGCCTAATTTCTACGATTGATTTCTTCCAAAGCTACGATTAAAACCGAAATATCAGCAGGTGAAACACCAGCAAGCCTACTTGCCTGGCCAACAGAAATTGGCCTTACCTGATCTAACTTTGTTTTAGCTTCAGCTCTTAAACCAGAAATTGCTAAATAGTCAAAATCCTTAGGTATTTTTTTGGATTCCAGTTTTTTAAATTTTTCAATTCTTTTATATTCGAGTTTGATGTAACCCTCATACTTAATTTCTACCTCGACATTAAAAGAGTCAACATAACTTAGCTCTGGTCGCTCAGGATCTACTTCCGCTAAATCCAGATAGTTGATTTCTGGTCTTTTGATCAACTCTGCCAAACTAACATTACCTGTCTTAATGGCTGAGTTTTTTTCTTTTAAGATTTCGCTTAACTTTCCTTTATATGGAATACGTGTTTCTTTAAGACGTTTTATTTCAGCGTCAATTCGCCTTATTTTAGCTTTAAATGATTGATAGCGTTCTTCTGAAATCAAACCTATTTCATAGCCTAGTTCAGTCAATCTGCGATCCGCATTATCTTGTCTGAGAACAAGTCTGTATTCGGCCCTATTAGTCATCATCCGATAAGGTTCATTAGTTCCTTTTGTAACTAAATCATCAATCAAGACACCAAGATAGGCATCAGAACGCTCTAGTACAATTGGTTCGAGCTCATCAAGCGAGCGGGCGGCATTTATACCAGCAATCAGGCCTTGACCTGCTGCTTCTTCATAACCAGAGGAACCATTGATTTGACCCGCAAAGTAAAGGTTGTCTACTAGACGAGATTCCAAAGACAATTGCAAAGAAGTTGGATCGATTAAATCGTATTCTATTGCGTAGCCAATCCGCATTATTTCTGCATTTTCCATGCCCTCAATGGTTTTTAACATTTCGTACTGCACATCTTGAGGCATTGAGCTAGAAAGGCCACTAGCATAATACTCTAAAGTGTTTACACCAGTAGGTTCTAGAAAAACATGATGTCGTTCGTGTTGAGGAAATTTAACATACTTATCTTCTAAAGAAGGACAATAACGTGGACCTATACTTTTTATAACACCGCTGTATAAAGGAGAACGGTCAATATTATCAAGAAAAAGTTCTTTTGTCTCTTTGCTTGTCCAAGTCATATAGCATGGCATCTCTGCTTTTGGTTGCCAATTTGGATTTTCATCATTTTCATAGCTGAATGGCACAATGATATCATCTGAACCCTGCTCTTCACATTTTGAGAAATCTAGAGTTCTAGCATTGACTCTAACGGGCGTTCCCGTTTTAAATCTTTTTAAGGGTATTTCGAGCTCGCGCAAAGAATCGCTTAAACCAATAGATGGTGCAAGACCATCTGGACCACTATCAATAACTGCATCACCAATAATAACTTGGCTTTCTAAAAAAGTTCCAGTTGCTATTATGACTTTTTTGCCTATATAGTGCATTCCATCTTTTGCTATAACACCTGTGACACAAGGTTTTTCTTGATCATTAACATAAATTAAATCAACAATCTCAGATTGTTTCAGCTCAAGGTGTTCTTGCTTTTCTAGACGTTCTTTTATTTCTTCTTGATAAGCTCTACGGTCAATCTGAGCCCGCGGTGAAATTACAGCAGGACCTTTGGAGGAATTGAGCATCCGAAATTGAATTGTTTGTTCATCTGCTGCTTTACCCATCTCACCACCCAAAGCATCAATTTCTCTAACCAATTGACCTTTTGCGGTTCCACCAATATTTGGATTACAGGGTAGATTAGCAATACTTTCCAAAGTCATAGCAAAGATAGCTGTTTTTTTACCTAATCTTGCTGTAGCCAAGGCTGCTTCTACCCCAGCATGTCCAGAACCAACAACAATAACATCGTAATTGCCTGCAAACCATGTATTTTCTTTTAAATCTTCTTTTTTCATTTTAGTTTATTTCCCTACACAAAACTCTGAAAAAATTGTNTTTATTAATTCTTCTGAAACTTCNTCGCCTGTTAGTTCTGCCAAGATTTCNGCTGATGCTTGTAATAAACCGGAAACTATATCGAGCGGGATTTGTNCATCAAATGCTTGAATTGCTTGTTCTATTTGAGCTAAAGTCTGGTCTAGAATTTTGCGATGTCTTAAATGTGTTATCAACATCGAATCGCTTTCTGCCTTGCCTAAATTCTCAAAGGTTTGCAAGATATATTTTTTGATTGACAAGTCTGCTTGATCATCAAAAGCAGAGAAATCTAGCTTATCTAATTGACCTAAATTTTCATCTATATATAAAGAAAGTTCTTTATGTTCACTTAAATCACGTTTGCCTGCAATCACTGCAATCTTTTTATCTTTTTCCAACAAAAGATTTATTTCGGTCAAATCCTGTTGCCAAGTTTCAGGATTTTCTGGCGATAAAACATAAAAAACAAGATCTGCTTTTTCTAGAGCTTGATAAGCACGATTGATTCCTTCTTTTTCAACAATGTCATCTGTTAAACGCAGTCCGGCTGTATCTGTTAAATGAACGGATAAACCATCAATGATTATTCTGGCATCAACAATGTCTCTGGTTGTTCCTGCTTTTGAGGTAACGATTGCCTTATCTTCACCTAGCAAGTAATTTAGTAATGAGGATTTACCAACATTGGGTTGACCTGCGATCACAACTTGAAACCCTTCTCTGATAATCCTTCCTTGTGAAAAACTGGAAACTGCTTGCTCTAACACTAATTTTACTTGCTTCAATTGAGTTACGATCGTCTGTCTTTTCTCTAATGTGTCCTCATTTTCGGGAAATTCGATAATCATCTCAATTTGAGCAATAACTTGAAATAAGTCATCTCGTAATTGACTAATTTGATCAGACAATTTTCCCCTTAATTGCTGTAAAGCCACCTGGTTTTGTCTGCTTGACTCTGCGGAAATCATATCCATCACAGCTTCTGCTTCAACTAAGTTAAGTTTACCATTTATAAATGCACGCTTTGAAAATTCACCAGGTCCCGCGGGTTCTGCTCCAGCATCAAAGAGACTTTGCAAAATCGCTTCTTTAATATATTCGCCTCCATGACACGAAATTTCATAAACATCTTCACCAGTATAGGAATGTGGAGCCTTAAAAAATGTCAACACAACTTGATCTAGAATTTCTGATTTTTCGAAGCCATGCCAATAACCAACACCTACAGTATATGGTTGCATTTGACTCGGCCTTTTAAAATTTTGATTAAGAGGTGTAAAGAGCTGGTCGCATATAGCACTAGCTTGCTTTCCACTTAAACGAATTACTGCAATCCCACTAATTCCTGGCGGTGTAGAAACAGCGGCAATTGTAGCCGCTGTTGTGGAATTATTTTGAATTGAATTATTAATGTTTTTCTCTAAATTAAAATTCATTTTTTAATCATTACTAGGATAAATTACAACGGAACGATTTGGTTCCCTTCCTTCACTATTTGTTCTAACATCAGAATAATCTTGCAAAGCTAAATGAACACGTCTTCTTTCAGCGGAATTCATTGGTTTCATAGTAAATTTTTTTCCGGTTTTAATAACACGATCTGCTGATTTTCTTGCTTGTTGGGTAACATTTTTGATTCGTCTTTCACGATAGCCACCAATATCGAGCGAAACTCGGATATAAGGTTCACAAGTTTTGTTGACAGCTAGAATAGTTAAATATTCCAGTGCATCTAATGTTTCACCCCTGCGACCGATAGCCGTACCTAAATTTTCGCCAATAACATTTAGATGTAAAACGTTGTCTTCATCAAAATAAGATGACATTTTACCGTGAATGTCTAAACTTTGCATAACAGTTGCAACGAATTTTACTGCAACAGCTTCAATTTCTTCAAGTTCTTCGGGAGTTAGGTCAGCTGCCGAAACATCTTCAGCATCTTCTTTTGTGTCACTTACCTCGGTGTCTTCTACTGATTCCTTTTCACTAACTTGAACTTCATCACCTTGAATTTCTTCTATATTCTCACAGGAGATACGTACGACAGCATCCTTTCTGCCAAATCCAAACAGACCGCCACTATCTCCTTCATCTACTACTTCAATTTCTGCTTCATTTTCTTCAATACCGAGTTCCAGCAATCCCTTTTGTATCGCATCTTCTACTGTGCGTGCTGAAACTTCTACTGTTCTTGTCATTGCATTTCTCCTTAATATGCTTAACGATAATAATTTGATTTTTTCTAATGATTATAATTAGGTCTTATCTCTTTCTAATTCTAAACGGAATGGTTTTGTGTAAAAATGGTAAATGAACAAAGACTGAGCAATACTCATAACAGAATTCACCACCCAATATATACCCATAGCTGATGGCAAGGCAAAAACTGTCGTGACCATTAGGATAAGCATAAATATGTTCATCCCTCTCATCATGCCTGCACCTTCTTGACCCTGTGGCACTTGTTCACTTCTAGCCGGATTTTTTTTGGCCCGCTCTATTTCTTCTTTATCTACGGTTTTTGCCTGAGATGTTTTTCGTGTTAGCCGCATTTGAACTACCATGGCAACAATAGTTAGAATTGGCAAAATTAGTAGGGGTAAATAAACATGACTTTGATCCCCAAATAAATCTGAAGGACGCCATGAAGGGGATATGCCCAAATTAAGTCCCATAAAGTCTAGATCAATTATTTGGTTTAATTTTAGCCAACCTTTTTCAACAACAGCTCCAAGTGCACTTGCGTTTTCTTGCAGAGTCGAAATAATGTGAATATCTGACCTTGCAAGCATTTCAGTGCCTCTTTCCGTTAATAGATTATTAGATGCAAGATAATCACCAATTTTTGCAACGTTATCGGCAGAGACACCACCAATGTATTGTAAAGGTTTTTGGAAAATCCTAAATACGGGAAGAATCAACATTAATCTCAGCAATGAAGGTAAACATCCAGATGTAAGCGAGATACCATTTTTTTGAAAAAGTGCTTGTTGAAGTTCTTGTTGTCTTTGTGGATCATCTGGAAATTGTCTTTTGATCTCGTTTATCTCATCTTGTAAGCCTTGCTGCTTTAGTATGCCTTTTTGTGATTTTACTCCAAAGGGAAGCAGTAATACATTAATTAAGATAGTAAAAACTATAATTACTAATCCATAGTTTTCTAACCACATATAGAGATTGCTTAGAACCCAACCAAACAAATTATAGATCGGATCCATAAGCCCCATTATCACAGGTATTGTTGGCATTGACATGCTCCTTATTTCTTTTTCTTTGGCAGTGGCACCGGATCATAACCCCCTTTTGAAAAGGGATTACATCTTAAAATTCGCCAAATTACTAATATAATACCTCTAAAAAGACCCCAAGTCTCAATTGCATCAATCGCATATTGTGAGCAAGTTGGATAGAATCTACACGTTGGCGGTCTATAGGCAGAAATATTCTTCTGATAATAACGTATCAATTTAATTGCCCAATTGTTTTTCATAAATTTTCATTTAATTCATTAGGATTAAATTAATAATTTATCCTTTGCCATGAGAATTTTTTGCTGTTTTGGGACAATAAATATCGGCATCTTTTATTAGTTTGTACCAAGCTCTTTGGATTTTGTGAAAGTCCATCAGTTCAGGTCTTAAACGACCAAACATAACAATCTCATAACCAGAACACAAATCATCTTCAGAGCTACGGTATACTTCACGTAACCAGCGTTTAACTTGATTACGTCTGACACTACCTTTTACATGTTTTGAAACAGTTACTCCTAGCAACAAGCGATCATCCAGACGCGGTCGAACATAAATTGTTAAATATTTCGAATTATAATATTTCCCTTTACGGAAAACTCGCTCAAATTCATAATTTTTACAAAGCATCTCCGTTCGCTTCATGCTGCTACCTACTAATATAAAATTGGTCTTATCCTATCATTCTAAAACAAAATTTTTTTGAATAATAAGAAGAAAGACCAACCTAATTGGTTTTATGATGAGAGCTTTTTTCTTCCTTTTGCTCTTCTACGTTGCAAAACTTTTCTACCCCCAGAAGTTTTCATTCGCTTACGAAAACCGTGTACTTTTTTGCGATGGCGTTTTTTGGGCTGATATGTTCTTTTTGGCATTATAATCACCTCCCAAAGTCTATATCTTCAGCTTTAAGATTATACAAGCTGATTGTATGCAAGTCAAATTAACAGTGTATTTTGACCTTTAAGCATTTCTCTTTCCGAACTTTAGTGTTATACGTTTTCAGAATGCTTGTCTTAAACTGTTATTCGATTTCTATTTGGCGTATAGACTGAATATCTAGAATGATTTCTTTTTCTAAATGCTCATTATCTCTTCTAACATCTTCTGCAGTTTTGACTCTGCCTCTTTGTGTTTTTTTCTTTTTATGACTCTTATGACGTGAACTTCTTTTCTTATTTTGTTTATTATAAGATTTTTTTGAAGTTAAATCTTTTTGATCAGCTTGCTCAGATATTGACACTACTTTTTTCTTTTTTGGTTTATATTTTTTGCTATTATTACTATTTTTCTTTGGATCACCAAAATGATATTCATTTATTTGTTTTGATGTATTTTCTTTACTCACTTTGAAACCTATTTTTCTTTCTACTTATCAAAAGTTTTCAAATCTAATCATTTAATGGAAAATACTCTTTTACCATTAATAAGAGTTTGTTTTGCAATATCTTCTATCTTTGCATTGCGAAGTTCTGCCACAACTTTTCCTATGTAAGGAAGATAAGAACTTTCATTTCTCTTGCCACGATAAGGTTCTGGTGTTAAGTATGGTGCGTCAGTTTCTAATAACAATTTTTCCAGATTGATTTTTGCTGCAATCTCTTTTGCTTTTCTAGCATTTTTAAAAGTAACTGGACCATCAAGTCCTATTGTAAATCCTAGTTTAATCAATCTTTGTGCACCTTGCCAACTTCCGGAAAAGCAATGAGAAACTCCTGGTTCATCCTTTAACAAACCATTGTTATAGGCCCACTCCAAAATATCATAACTATCTTGATAAGCTTCCCGTTCATGGATTATTACAGGTAAATTTAATTCATTAGCTAGTCTAATTTGCTCCTTGTAAACAAATTTTTGTACTTCCCGCGGGTCATTGTCCCAATGATAATCTAAACCAATTTCACCAATGGCTTTGATTGGATTATCTCTACCTAATCTTTTTGCTTTCTTTCCAATATCGCGATATATCTTTTTCAAAAACTGAGCTGATTTTTGGTCCCAACGACCAGCTTCTTGTGGATGAATTCCTATAGAGCAGTAAACATTTTGATGTTCTAAAGCAAGTTCGGCAGCTACACGCGAATCCTCAATGTTTGAAGTTGCAAGTAAAATGTACTCTACACCCGCATCTTTAGCTCTTTGAAAAACTTGATCACGATCGCTCGCAAAAGCTTTATCTTGTAAATGACTATGTGTATCAAACCAAATCGTCTTAGCCAAGCTTAGCACCTGCCTCTATTTCATTGTCTACTGTGATTAACTCTAAAGTTCCATCTGCCTGTTCTGCTGATAAAAGCATTCCATGTGATGTAATTCCAAAAATTTTACGTGACGGTAAATTTGCAATTAATACTACATTTTTTCCTGATAAATCTTCTGGTTGGTAGAATTCGGCAATACCGGAAACTATCGTTCTGGTTTCGTTACCTAGATCAACCTTAAATTCTAAAAGTTTGTCTGCTTTTGGAACTTTTTTACAATCAAGGATCCTACCAACTCGTAAATCCATTGCAGTAAATTGTTCGAATGTTACTTCTGCTTTTTCTTTTTTTGA
>JGI24707J26582_10002376_pt1 | contig 14179 bp, 13 predicted proteins | sample BioPla1DNA1_FD_26582 | JGI IMG/M metagenome (IMG submission 26582) | reverse complement strand
GTTCATGAATATGGACCCCACATTTTCCATACAGATGATGAAGATATATGGCAATGGCTGAATAGGTTTTCTGACTTCATTCCTTATAAACTTAAAACTCAGGTTTTCTTTGAAACACAACAAGATTGGTTCACATGTTCATTTGGCTTCCATACAATTGAGAAACTTTATGAAGAAGAGAAGGCTGAAGAAATCAAAAACAGACTATTAAAGGCTTATCCAGGAAGAGAAAAGGTGACAATTCCTGAATTATTAAGTTCAGATGACGAATTAATTAAAGAATTTGTCAATGTATTATGGGAAGAAGATTACAAGCCCTATACTGCTAAACAGTGGGGAATTGATCCCAAAGATGTTGACCCAGACATCTTAAAAAGGGTGCCTGTATATTTAAGTCACTTTGATAAAATTCACAATAAGAAATACGAGGCTTTGCCAAATCAGGGATATACAAAACTATTTGAAAATATCTTAAATCATAAAAACATTTGCATTGAATTAGGAATAGATGCTATGGATGTTTTAGAAATCAAAAGAAATAAAGTTTACTACAGAGGAAGAGAGTCTACTGTAGTGTTCACTGGTGCAATTGATGAATTGTTGAAATATGAGTATGGAGAATTGAGTTATAGAAGCTTGAAGTTCAAGAAAGAAATCACTAAGAACGACAAGACAACTGTTAGTGGCGACCCAGCTGTAGATATTTATCCAGACAGTAAATACGAATACACAAGAATTACTAATTACGGGAAACTCCCTATTCAAAATCACTTAGATTACCAAATTAGTTCAAAAGAGTACTCTTATCAATTTGAAGTAGGTACAGATCTTGAAAGATATTATCCATTGAACACTCAAGCTGACAAGGTTAAGTATCAAAAGTATCTGACTAAAGCTAAGAAAATAAAAGGACTTTATTTATCTGGAAGACTGGCTGACTATAAATACTATGATATGGATAAAGCCTTAATTGCTGCAAGAGAAACATTGAATCTAATATTAAAGGAGAATGAATAAGATGAAAACAACATACACTGTTACAGGAGGAACTGGGTACATTGGAAGTAAGCTTTTAGAGCATTTAAGTCAAAATGAAAATAACTATATTTACGCTATCATAAGAATGGGCTCTGAACTCAAAATACAAAGAGACAATATTGAATATGTAGTTTACAATAGAAAAGAGGAATCTCTTGAGAAGGCTATTGCAAACTCAGACTACATTATCCACTTAGGAGCTTTATACACTACTAAAGATGATGAATATTATGTCAATCAATTAATTGACTCTAACATAACCTTAAGCACTCTTATTTTTAATGTAGCAAACAGAGTGAACAAAGATGTCGTCATTGCTAGTGCAAGCACATTTTCATCATTAAATGAAAGAGGCGGCTATGAGCCGGCAACTCTTTACGCAGCCACCAAGAAAGCTGTGGAGGACATTGCTCATTATTACAAAGACCTGTCTATTCACTTTTTAACATTTCCTGACACGTTTGGTCCAGGGGACTGGCGACCTAAGATTCACAACATTTTAGCAAAGAATGAGGAGTGGCCTTTTGTGTTCAAAAGTCCTGCTCTTCAAGAGATGAGTATGCTTCATGTAGAAGATGTTATTGGACATTTATTAAGTTCTTTAAACAACAGAGCAAAAGGAGTCCACTATCATGACATATATGCTGAAGGCATTTATGTAACCTTGAAGGAATTGAGTGAAATTATTACTGACAAGGAGTGTCAATTCAGCACAGAAAACCCTTTTGTTGCAATTCCTAAAGAGGCAAGAGTATTCTCCACTAAGACTGGATATGAAAATAAATACAAAGAGTTGAAATTTTAAAAGATAGGGCTAACAGCCCTGTCTTTGTTTCATTTAGTATAATATGTGTAGATTAAGAGTTAATAGGAGGTACACATGAGCAAAGAATATAAACAGTATCAAGAAGGATTGATAAGATCCTTACTTGCTCGGCCAGAAGAGATTGCAAACGTTCTTACTTATGTAGACTCTAGTGACTTTGAAGATGTCAACTTCAAGCTCATTTATGAGTCTGTATTAGAGCTCCATTTAGAAAAGAAGACTATTTCACTTCCTGAAATTGCTTTGAAGATAGGTGATTCAGGTGGTGCTATTGATACAGGATGGTTGTTAAGTCTGAACAACAATATGGCTCAATGGATCCAAGCTGCCCCACCAGTCACATGGGCAAAGTTGTTAAAAAAAGAGAGCACTAGAAGTAAGGCCAAGCAGGCTTTGAAAGAAGGTCTGCTTGAGATTGACAAAAAAGAAACAGATCCACTAATTGTAATGGATAAGACTTCAAGTAACTTATCTAAAGTGGCAGTAGACGCAACTGCTGCTGAAATGTTTGATATAAGTGAAGCTGTTGATGAGTTTGAAGAAGAAACAAGAGAGATGTTGAGAACAGGTGGTGTGGTTGACTCCATTTCATCGGCATATCCAACAATCGACTACTACACACAAGGATGGGGAGCTACTCATTTAATTACGATTGGAGCAAGAACTGGTGTTGGTAAGTCTGTATTTGCAATTAATAATGTAGTTTCTGCTATGGCTCAAGAAAAGTCAGTGTTGTTTTTTTCATTGGAGATGACAAAGAGAGAAGTTATTTCAAGAATGGTTGCTTCAATGGCTTTAATCCCAATTCAAAAGATAGAAAAGGCTGCCCCGTTAACTGAAGATGAAGTTAAACGCCAGAAAGACGCATTAAACAAGATTAGACAGTCGAAATTGAAGATTGATACAAACCCACAAGTTACAGTCGAATATATCAAGAGAGCGGCGATTAAGCAGGCTCAGAGCGAAGATGGCTTAGACTTCATTGTAATTGATTATCTACAATTAATTTCAAACGATAGTAAGAGAAACAGACAGGAAGCTGTTGCTGACGTCAGTAGGAATATGAAAATATTAGCAAAAGAATTAAACATTCCTGTTATGGTATTAGTTCAGTTGAATAGGGAAAAAAGAGATGACGAAGACACAACCCCTAAAATTTATGACATTCGTGAGTCTGGAGCAATAGCCCAAGATTCAAACGTAGTTATATTGATAGACAGAAAGATGGATGAGGATTCTGAAGTCATAGATCCAAAGGCAACCTTCATTATTGCTAAAAATAGACAAGGTGAAGCAAACAAGTATATTACAGTGCGAACAAGATTAGAGTCAAGTTTATTTATCGACGATAATATAAAAGGACAACAGCTATTACAAGACATGGAGAACTCAGTTCAGTTAGAAGGAGATTACGAAATCAATCTTGAGTCTTCCGAATATCAAAACCCACCTTCAAGTTTCTCAGATGCTCATATTAGCAATGATGATTTAGAAAGTCTATTTGAAGATGAGAATGGATTTTCAGATAATACGGTGTTTGACGGAGACTTTGAAGAGGGAGATGCATTTTATGAGTTTGAATCTGACCCAGACAACTTCTTAAATTTGCCTAATCCTGGAGAAGAATTCTAAGGTATAATTAACATGTGAGGTGAAACTGAATGAAAAACATGCCTAAATTGTTTGATGTAGAAATAGAAGATAAAGATGAAGTTAAAGCTTCTAAGTTTATTGGCAGAATACAAAAAGAGTTTATTGACAATAACGAAGTTTATTTAAAGAACTATATAAACGCAGACATTGGAATCGCCTTCGCTCACATTAAAACAAACTACAAAAAGTATGTTCTTGAAGCTGGGTGGAGTGAACAAAAGTTTACTGAAATAATCTACATTCTTGCTAAACACAGAAAAATGCTTATTCCAAGTGTCTTTTTAAGTTATGGTTCTAAATATGATGAAGGCAAGTTAACAAAAGAAATCCAAGCTGAAAAGAAAAAGTATAGCATAAATCAATCTAAAAAAGAAAGCAAGGCTGTCAGTGATGAGGAACAAGAATTGCTAGACTACATTGCTAAACATGGAGGAAGGTGAATTTAAGAATGAGACCTAAGAACAACCCTAAAAATAGGAGAGGCTTGCTTGAGCATCAAAGAAGACAACTTGAGCTTGCAAAGAGAACTGAGTCTGACGCAAGAAGGAGAGTTATAGAATCTAATCTAGAAAAGTGGATAGACTCTTTACCTAATAATTTGAAGAATGCGTTGCCTAATAACTTACCTAAGGGAGTAATTGACAAGATAAAGAAAACATCTTTGAAACCTCCATATGATAAATATACAATTATAAGTTCTGAAAGTATTCAGACAGCCAAGTTCACTTCGTATGCCCTCATTTATGCACTTATAAAGGGTGGGTTTGTTACTCCTTCTCAAGTTAAGTCAACAGACATAATGGAAGGGTATAACAATATTAATGGAATGTTTAATTCTAGAAAATGGAAAGATTACTTCTTTGATGCCAACGCAAAAGTACTTCTTATAGAAGGAAGCTCTAAAGGTTTGACTCTATTAGGAAGCAAAGGTGAAGATCAGTTCTGGAGAGAGCTGATTGAGTTTACTAAAAATGATGACAGGTTGGTTATTATAACCTATTCAACAGAAGAGCAGGAGCGCAAAAGAGAGTTGTTTATTCCATCATTAACATCAGATAAAGATCTAAACTACAGACTAATTAAAAACAGTGTATTTGTCAAGTTGACAGAACAAGAGGAGGATAAAATAAAGAATGGATAAACAAAAACTTATTGAAGCCTATAAAGGGAAGAATGTATATATTACAGGAATTACAGGATTTAAAGGGGGTTGGTTAGCGCTCATGCTTCATGAGTTAGGAGCTAATGTTTCAGGGATTGGACTTGACCCCGACTATGATGATAGCATATTTTATCAAGCTGACATTGAAAGNATTGCTGACGTTACTATTGGAGACATTACAGACAACGCCAATGAATCTAAATTGATTACAAGTATAGTCAAATCTAATCCGGACTATATTTTCCATATGGCTGCACAACCAATTGTAAGCGAGGGGTACAAAGATCCATTTCACACTTTCCATACAAACATTATGGGAACTGTTATTTTACATGAAGTAATTAGAGGGCTTAGACTTCCTGCAAGCAAGGAAGACCTAGAAAATGGGAATTGCGTTATGTTTGATGACACAGACATTATGTGTAAGAAAATATCTGTCATCAATGTGACTACTGACAAAGTTTACAAGGAGACAGATAGACCGCTAAAGGAAAATGATGAGATGTTCGGGTTTGATCCTTATTCTCTAAGTAAAACTTGTTCTGACATGATTAGTACCTGTTATAGAAACGCACTTCAATCAGTTCATTACATCTCAACAATGAGAGCAGGTAATGTAATTGGTGGAGGAGATATGTCTAATAATAGAATTATTCCTGACATTATGAGAGCAATAAAAAACAAGGAAATTGTTGAAATTAGAAATCCACATTCAGTTAGACCTTATCAACATGTGTTTGACGCTTTATCTGCCTATTTATTAGTTGCTATGTTGCAAAAGGAAGATCCAAGCTATCAAGGAGAATACAATATTGGTCCAGACATTGAGCAAACTATGGAAACTCACGAACTAGTTGACAAAATGAAAGAGCACTTAGACTTTGAATGGAGAGATACAGGTAAATCTATTGGAAAAGAAAGCGATTATTTAGCACTAGATAACAGCAAACTTAAGTCAGTAGGCTGGGTTCCAGTTTATTCAAATAACGATTTAGTTGTAGAAGCTGTTTCAAAATGGTATAATAAATCTATCAAAGGAGAAAGCATGCAAGAGTTTACTCTCAATCAAATAAAGGAGGCTTTTAATAGATATGAATAAAACAATAAAACATGCTATTATTTTAGCAGGAGGAAAAGGCACTAGGTTAGCAGAGCAAACAAAGAAGATTCCTAAACCTTTAGTAGAAGTTGGAAACATTCCTATCATTTCACACATCATTAATCATTTAGTATCTTATGGTGTAGAACATGTAGTTATTGCTGGTGGGTACAAAATAGAATTGATTAAAGAATACTTCATGAGCAATAGATACAAATATGAAGGTTCAGTTACTATCACTGATGAAGGAGTCAATTCTCACAAACCTCATTTACCAAAAGGATTGAAAACACTAACTATTGCAGACACAGGGCAATCAACTGGGACTGCTCAACGTATCAAAATGGCTGCAGAATACTTTGATGACCCTAATGTTCCATTTTATATGACATATGGAGACTCAGTATCAGATGTTAATTTGTCAGAAGTTACGGACACGTTTTACTCTCGTGAAGATACAATCTTAACATTAACTGCGGTTCAATACCAAGAACGATTTGGAATTCTTTCAATTGATCCTGAAAATGGCAACAAGATTACTAAGTTTGCTGAGAAATCTATGTCTGTTGATGAGTTCATTAACGGAGGATTCATGATTCTTAAACCTGAAGCACTTGACTTCATTTATAAGGATGATGATGATTTTAGTAAAGATACATTACCGCGAATGCAAAGTAAAGCTCACATAAGCGCTCATTTGCACAAAGGTTTCTGGTTTGCTATGGATACTCAACGAGATTATGAGGAACTCAATGAGATTTACGATGAAAGGCCGGAGTTATTTAATAGATAAGATTATAATAAAAGGAGAGAAAAACACATATGAAATTTCGGGTAAAGGGAACAGAGTTTAACAACATTTTAAGCACAGTAATTAAAGGATTTAACAACAAGGAGGATAACTCCTATGTAGCTTTTAAATTGAATGAAGAAGATAATGAATTAACTGTTACAGCAAGAAGTAGAGCAGCTTTCTTCCAAGGGAAACTAAACGTAAGTGCAGTTGAAGTTTCAGAAGATGAGCCAAGAGTGTATCATTTAGATGGAGTTAAATTAAAACAATTAGTATCTATCTTGCCAACAGCACCGGTTGACATTGAATTTAGTATTAATGATAAGACTAGAAGTTTCACAATCAAGACTTCTGCAAGTAAATATAAGCTGCCTGTATTGAGTGAAACTCCATTAGCGCCAGCACCAGAAGTTGATGAATACTCAACTGTAGATGCTAATGACTTTATGGATGTTGCTAAGGTGTTAATCAGAATCTTATCAAGTGACCCTTCTACACAAGAGCACCAAATTAGTTGTATGCACTTTCAATTAACTGAAAATAATTTAAAGATGTTGGCAACAGACGCTTACGCTTTAGGATCAATCACAGTAAACAGTTCACAGGTTAACCTAGAAGGCAAAAAGGATGTACTAGTTCGTCATACCGAGGTTGCTACTTTGTTAGGAACTTTTTCTGCAGGAGAAACCTTGACAATTGTTGGCTCAGATGATATGTTTGGATATATTGATGAAAATGGAACATTATCTCTAGTAGGTGTAATCAATCTAACTCCTCTAGATGTTTCTCAAGTAGAATCTATTGCTAAAGATGACAATAAAGTAGTTGTTGATAAGACTGAATTTAAAAATGCTGTTGAAACAGTTAACAAGCTGTCTCCTAATGACGAAACTGTTGACATTGAATTAGATAATGACAGAGGTTTAGTACGCGTTTCTAACAGATATGGAGACTACATTGATGTAACTCCTTCTGAATTTAAGTTTACACTGCCTGGAACTGCTACTTTTGCAACAAGTGTTTTATTGAAAACAATTAACCCAGCAAACAATGGTTCACTAAGACTTGAATTTGGAAACTTAACAGAAGAAGAACATGGGGTTGTTCGCGTAGTGTCCTTACAAGCAGATGGTTCAGATGACACGAAAACTTCTTTAATTGCAACAAAAATGATGAAGTAAGAGGTGTTCACATGATTGTATATTTAATAAGTACGGCTATAGCTATAGCCGTACTCTTGCTTGGCGAAAAGATGCTCCCAAACGAAACAAAGAAGGTGTATATTGAAAAGGGTTATGATTGGAATAGAGTGTTAATTTATTCTACAGTTGCGGGCTTAGTTAGCGGGATTTTGTCATCTGTTCTAATAGTTGTAAATAGTTTNCCTATGGANCTGAATCCATTCTTTCTACCTTTTGCGACATCTGTAACCGCCTACATTACTGTTCAAAGCTTAATAACAGACATTAGAACACTTTTGATTAACAGATACATTTTAAGAGTCGCTTATATCTCTATGTATATTATAAGTTTATATAATGTGTTGACAAATGAGTTGTTTAAGCAAAACCTTTTAGCATTAATTATCTTCACAACTGTATTGCTTTTAATCTTCATTTTCAGTTCACTGGGAGCCTCAGACGTTAGAGCAATAGCTGTGGCACTGCCATATGTTGTTTCAATAGGTGGCTATTTAGGAATTGAGATGCTAATAGCAACATTGCTATGTGTTTCCTTATTTATGGCTATTCATAGAAGAATAAAATCAAATAGGGAACTCAAGAAATACAAGATTACACATAAGAAAATGTATGAAGAAATGGGTGAAAAGGAGTTCAATAGAGTTGCAAGAAAAACAATCAAGTGGCACTTTGATAACTCAGATGAACACGCTGTCCCTGTTGGACCATATATGATTATGCCTTTTCTAATATTCTTGTTCATATATCCGGTATTGATGTAAAGCCTCATGTTGAGGCTTTTTTGATATTTCAGCAATATAAAGACAAGAAAAGGAGCTAACAATATGCACGCACACAAAACTGCCATTGACAAAGCAGATCAAACTGAAATAGAAGTGTTAATGTCTAAGGAAGAAGCTGAAGAGTTAACTAGAGGAATTCAATCCACTTCTTCTGCATTATATGTGCTACTCAAAAGAGCTCATGATGGGAAAGCATGGGCTGCAATGGGATACAAATCCTGGTCAGAATATATAGAAGGGGAATTTGACTTCTCACGAACGAGATCATATCAGTTAATCAACCAAGCAAACGTCATTGAGAAAATTCATGAATCTAGTGGAGTTCAGTTATACATTACTGAACGCGAAGCACGTTCCATAAAGAAGAAGCTTCCTGAGATTACTGAAAAGATAAAGAAAGCAATCAGTGAAGAAGATAGCCTATCTGAAGATGAAACAAAAGCTAAAGTTAGAGAAATCATTGACGAATCAGAAGAAGTGGACAATGCAGCAAACTTCAAAGGTGGGGAAGATGGTTGGGACTCTCCAGAAAGCTACGAAAGCAAAGAAGATAACAGAAGCAATCTTGAGGAATGGAAACCTGACAATGTTGAGAAAATGCTAACAGATAATGAAAGAATTGCTTTAAATAACTTAATCACAACTTTGAAATTCTTTGAAACTATGCAAGATGGTTCCAAATTTGGAGCAAGGATTAAAGAGTCCAATACAGATAAGAAAGAAGAGCTCATTAGGCTTTCTGACTTTGCTTTTTCTTGGTTGACTCAGTTAATGGATGAAATAGAATAGAACAGAAAAGAGGTTATGAATAATGTCATTTGATGGAGCAGATTTAGAGAAAATGTTTGCAGCTGCTGTTGAGGCTTCTGAAGACACAGGAGAAAAAGATCCTTCTAGTCTTGGCAAGAAATCTGAGGGAGCTAATAAGGCAGAGGTTGGAGTTCAGACTAAGGAGGTTGAAAGGCCAAAAAAACAAGAAGAAGTTGAGAGAAGTACTCAAAGAGCTTCTGAAAAAGCCAAGCCTAAGATTGAAGAAAAAACCCGCCCTATTTTAAATGCAAACAAAAGAGTGAATATTGAAGGACTAAATGTTGATTCTATAGCCAAGATTATAAAGATGAACCAAATATTAGACAACTATGACAAACATGAGTTAGCCTTTATAAAAAGTTACTTCCAAAAAGAAGATGGGGAAAACTCTGAGATCATTTACGAAGCTTTAACTGCTGAAAGAAGAGATCTAAATGCTTTAGACAGATTAGTTGAAGCAAGAGGGAAATCATCGGCAGACAGAGCGTTCTACCTGATGGAGCTTGATGATAATTCATTAGAGGCGGTTTGTGAGCAAATTGACTTACTTACTGGCGAACTTGAAACACAAGAAAGAATTAACTCATCTAACAAGATAAAGATATGTAGAGTTGTTGAGAGGATTATCTCTAATATGAATAACGACGTCTTTCTATTTATTAACAAATTGCAGGAGTTTACAAGTATAGCAATTCAATAAAGAAAAAGATTGCTCGAGCTTACTGCTAGGCAATCTTTTTTCATCAATAGAAGATAATTTGTTAAGCCTTTTGAAGTAATAAGCAAGACAGATAGACGAAGGGTCTTAATTAACTGTGTAAACAAAGGGGCCTCTGTAGGGGGTCCCTTTACTAATGGTATAATAATATAAATGACTTAAAGGAGAAGACAATTTGTGATTTATTATAAAGATGGAGATTTACTCAAATCAGACTGTACTGTAATTATGCACCAAGCTAACTGTTTTAGCACTATGGGTGCTGGCATTGCAAGACAAATAGCCTTTCTTTATCCGGGTGCTGAAAGAGCTGACAGAGAGCACCCTTGTTCTCCCAAAGGTAGGCTTGGAAGTTTCTCTTATTCAGAAGAAAAAGACTTCACTGTTGTCAATTTATATGGGCAATTTTCTTTTGGACCAGGGAGACAAACAGACTACAGAGCCTTGCAGAATGCTATTGACAAATTCTTTACTCATGCAAAAGAAAGCAACATAGACTTATCTAAAGTAGGAGTGCCATTTAATTTAGGTTCAGGTTTAGCAGGTGGAAGATGGTCAATTGTAGAAAGAATACTTAAAGAAGAAAGCGATAAGCACGGAGTTGACATTTATGTTTACAAACTTCAATAAGGAGGCTGACTATTAATGGAATTAAACAAATTAATACTGAAGGATGATTTAATACAACTAACAACACAAGCTCCTTTATTAGAACAAATTACTAGAGAGTTTACTGAGTATACATTACATTCAGAGGGAGACATACATTTATATAAATTTGAACCGTTGCCAAACATGTGTTTTGCACTTAGGGCTCTTTTGGCAAAGTACAAAAAGATATTCTCTGCTGAAGATGAAGTATTGAAGATTCTTGCAGAGCAAACTAAGCTAACAACAATGCCTGTTCTCTCATTGTACGAAACTGGGAAGCATGTTAAAATTTCATGTCCTCCTTTAAATTACTATTTGGGGTTAGTTTCTTCTGTTGGGGCAGCCAGCAAAGGGATGAATGTTTACACAGTTCCCATTGCTAGAGCTTTTGATGTAGTAAGAGCTGCTGAGACAACTCATAATTTCTTACCATCATTCTTCATTTCTAAAAGCTTAAGAAATGAAATAGTTAAGCCTTTAAAAGGTTTTGACGGGACAATTGCTTCACTGTTCAGCATTCCCATTGAAGAACTTCATGCAGCAAGTTCTGCCTACAGAGTAAAGCCTGAAAATTTCAACGATATGGGGTATAAGTCTGTTGGTGACTTTTTAGTTACTCAGCCAAGAAGATATATTGATAAAACAAAGATCACCTCACATAAAGATTTAGAATATAGAGAACCCTTGAACTTGATAGGAAAGATAGTTGATAAGAAGCTTGTTTACTACAAGCACGCCATGTTTACAATTCAAGTAGGAAATACTAAATTTGAGTCTATATTTTATAATAGATCATGGATGGCAGACAAGTTTGAATTAGGTGACGAAGTGTTAATTATGGGAGAGTATCAAGGAAAAGGGAAAATTGCAGGGCAGTCTTTAGAGTCTCTTCTTGAAGCTCAAGCGTTAGACATTGTTCCCATTTACTCTCAGTCAGCAAAGAACAAAATTACATCTAAGCTTATTTTGAATGTTGTATATGAAGCTTTGGAAAGAATTAGACCTTATATGGATGAGCTTACTCCATACATTGATCCTAATGAAGTAGACATGTCTATAGCAGAAGCTCTTAATGAAATGCATTTCCCCTCATCATCAGAAAGCTATATAAAAGCTTTAGAGACATTAGCCTTATACGAATTAATTTATCTCCAATTGAAGATAATTAATAGGAAAGCAACTGAGACGAAAGACAAGGGATTACAAATGCCTAACAAGTCAAATGGTTATTTCTCAGCAATGATTTCAAGCTTGCCATGGAAACTGACGCCAGCTCAAGAAAGTGGACTAAAACAAATTGACAACTATATGAGCACTGACACTTCCGAACAAGTCTTACTTAGTGCCGATGTTGGTTCTGGAAAAACGACTATAGCTCAATTAGCATGTATGCAAGCGTTAGATAATGGACACCAAGCTGTCTTGGCTGCACCTACTGAGATTCTTGCAAGACAACTATATGACTCTTTTAAAAAGGTAATAGCTAAAATGCCAGACAATTTCAGGCCAACTATTGCTTTCATGGGTGGAAAGATGAAAGCAAAAGAGCGCAGAGAGCTCCTCAAGTATATTAAAACTGGAGACATTGATTTTATTGTAGGAACACATTCAGTATTAAATGATAAAATTGAATTTAGAAGTTTAGGTTTAATCATTGTGGATGAACAGCAGAAGTTTGGTTCTGCTCAACGTGAAGCTTTACTGAACGTAAGAACTGATGGAAGGAAACCTGACTTGATAGCTCAAACAGCTACTCCTATTCCAAGATCTACAGCACAAGCTTTCTATGGAGACATCAACTTGATCTCCTTATATGGGAAACCTGAAGGGAGAATAGAAATTGAAACCAAATGGATAAAAGAAGACCCTAAAATAATTACAAAAGACGAGGATTATTCAATGTGGAAGGACATTATGAAAGAGGTTAAAAAGGGTCATCAAGTTTTCGTAGTTGTCCCAATGGTGTACGAATCTAAGAAAATGGATAGTGCAAGTGTTGAAGGGGCATATAAAGATTTGAAAAAAATACTACCTGAAGCGAGAATAGGTTACACTCACGGTTCTTTGAAGAAAGATGATAAACAAGGAGCTATGGATGAGTTTAGAGAAGGGAATTTAGACATCTTAGTCGCCTCTACAGTTGTCGAGGTCGGAGTTGACGTACCTAACGCCACACGTATTGTTATTCTATCTGCAGACAGGCTTGGGGCAAGTTCACTTCACCAAATAAGAGGACGTGTTGGTCGTTCTAATCTCCAGTCAATCTGTTACCTTGTATCTGAAGGGAAGACTGCTACAAGTAAAAAGAGATTGCAAGCTTTAGTCGACTTTACTGATGGGTTTGAGATTGCTAAGGTTGATTTAGAAACTCGTGGACAAGGTGACTTGTTTGGATTACGCCAAGCAGGTGAGTCTAGTTTGAGATTTAGCAACTTAGTTGACCACTCTAAACTGATTTCACGTGCTCAATTAATTGCAAAGTCAATTTACGAAGGTCCACATATGAAGGTTGCATTAAATGACGCTCAAGCTATGCTTGGGCAAGAGGAGGAAATAAATTTATGATGGAATATTTAAGAATGTTTCTCATTTTCTTAAGAAAACAAGACAACAAATCTGACTTGAAAGTCCCTTTTATTTACACATTGATGATTATTTGTACAGTAAGCATTGTTGCAGGAGTGAGTTTTGATTTATTTATTCCGTTTAATTTCTTCACAAATATGCTGCGAGGCTCCATTGCAGTTATTGCTGGGTTTTCAATGGCCTCTTCTGTCTACTTGCTTTGGGTAAAATATAAAAGAAGAAAGACCTCTGAAGATAGACATTATCAACCTATCCGCAAAAGATTTTCATTCAGGCAAAGAGTGAACATCTCTATAGTGTTAGGAACAATTATTGGTCTGTATGTACTGTTAACCAGTAAGCCAAGCCCAACTTATTCACTCAAAGCTTCTGTTCTAATAATGACTATCATTTTGTTGTTGTGTTTCTCTAGAAGAGGGAGAGATGAGTTCTTAAAAGACATCTATAACATACCAGACATTAGAGATCTGGAGTTTATGAAGAAGTCCAATGAATTTAAGCAGAGCCACAAGAACTCTAAGGAAAGAACATAAATCTCAATTGACAAATGGTATAATAACTATATACACAATTAGGGGAGAGAGAATATATGAGTCACTTAAATGAAGAGACAATAGCTAAAGCTATAAGCGATCCAGAGTTTAGCTTTATAGAAACTTTTGCTGATGCGACTGAGTCAGCAAAGGTTACAAGGGAAATGACAAGACTCCTTTTCCTTCATAGAAATTACAGGAAACAATTGAAGATGAGAGAAAGGGAGAGAGTTGTGTTAAGTAATAAGCTTGACAAGAAAAGACGTGATGCTTATATTAAACACAGTGAAACTTCAGCAACAGAGAAGACAAAGGCAGTCTTAGTG
>JGI24707J26582_10002367_pt1 | contig 14196 bp, 15 predicted proteins | sample BioPla1DNA1_FD_26582 | JGI IMG/M metagenome (IMG submission 26582) | reverse complement strand
TCTTCAGTTGTTTGTTCACTAGTTTGATCCGGCTCAAGTTTTTTATTTTTCAATATTGCATCTATAGGTGAACAACTGGTCAACAATATCAAAAAACTTATCATTAGTAAAAGCTTCTTTTTCACAACGCACCTCACCATTTTAATTTTGCAAACAATGCAATAAAACTCAGATCTCAATCCATATTGTACGAAAAATCTAGTTTGCAAACATTCTCTAGAAGGGTTAAAACAACCAGCAGAAGATAAATAAACGAAATGTTTAAATATTCTAATCCCTATTAATTTTTCAATTGATGATTCTAGATTAACCTATTCATTCCTGAAATTATTGTAAAATATATTAACATACCAAACATCCTCCATTTGGAGGATGTTTTCTTCTCATTAATACCTTACTATCAGAATTAGTAAAAGATGTTTGTTAACAGGCAGATGTCAGATAGAATTTTTTCAAAATTTTTGAGGAAACAATATTTGTTTAGATTATGTAGGCATTTTTTGAAAGGAGATTCAGATGAAGGGTAAGAGTTTTTTGAAAGTGACATCTATTCTAATGATAATAGGTGGTGGTTTGGCTATTATTTCAGCAATAATAGCTATTATGGGAATATCAGCATTAGCTGCATTATTTGAATCTACAGAAGGTCTTGGTATGTTTTATGTAGCAGGAGGTACCCTACTTGTAGCTGCAATTATCCAGCTCATAGCTGGTATTAAAGGAATTGGTGCATCAGGGAAAAAACCAGAAAAGGCAGCTAGTTGTGTAATTTGGGGTGGTATTATTATAGCCTTAACCGTTGTTGGCAATGTTGTCTCAATAATGGCAGGAAGTGAATTGCAAATAATTAGTATTATTCTTAGCTTAGCATTACCGATTCTATATATTATTGGAGCTTTACAGCTTAAAAACTCATATAATGCTACAAATGGTGCAATGTAGTATGTTTTTAATCATATAAACAACTAGAAATTAAAAATCCACTCAATTTTTTAAAGGTCATGTTTAACTCCAGACGATACGAGTCTGGAGTTAAAAACTTTAGCCTGATAGATGCAATGCAAAAGTTAATCTCAAATCAACTCAAACTAATAATTTAGAAGATTCCGGAAATAAGTAGAGTCGACATCGTATAAAGTATAAGCAAAAAAACAATCAATCCGATGACAAGACCACTCTTTCCTAGACCTGTAAATAAATGCCAAAATCTAAAATCTCGTTTCCAAGTATATTCCCTCTTTGGTATTTCTTTTCCTGTGTAATAGTCATAAAGTATTGGATGATCATAAATAAGAACTCTGCCTTGCTGGATAAATATGACGAAAGTTACAGGAATCGAAAGGGGAAGCCAAATAAAAATATTAAACAAGTTAACTTGACTGAAATTAAATCCAGAAATAATTACGCCTAAAAACATAGGTGAAAAATTCAAAAACAATAAACGAAAAATCCAATCAAGTATACGCCTGCGGTTATAGAACTGTATTGTTACGGGTGTGGGACCACTGACTAATTCCATATGAAAAACAGGTTCTGGTCTTGGTTTTTCTTGGTTGTTTTCTTTTACTATTAAATTACCTGACGAATCCCTATAAGTCTCGACAGGATTAGAACCCATTATTGAATTCTCAATACCTGCTCCTCTATTTTGTGTATATGCTATTAATGTTGGCAATCCTAAAACAAAGGTAATGCCTGCTGTCAGTTGCAGATTTTCTGTCAAATTATTCGCGCCACCATTGAAAAAGTGTAGAAGACCCAGGGTAGTCAAAAAAACTGCTAGAATTATGATGCTAGGTTCAATTATGTGTTTATAAGTATTTCGAATTCTTGTCTTTTTTACCGCAACTCTACCTGTTTGTCCATTTACGACAAGTTCCACGCCTTGATACTTGAAAATATAAAAAGGTAATGCGGCTGACATAACAAGCAGGCTCTGCGGTCTCACCTGTACATTAAGCTCATCTGTTGAAAATTTCTTTTTTAAAGTTTCAGAAAAATCATTAGCCACTTCAGTCGACACACGGCTACGTAATGATGATTGCCCTAGATCTTGTAGTTTTACATTAAAATCTTGAAGATAATGAAAATCAAAAGGCAAAGTAGCGGCAAAATCAAAAGGCTCTACAGCATCTAATAGCTCATTATCCAACTGAGATGATGTGTTGATGGCAATAGCATCAAGATAAGAAGCTGCTGAATAAGTTCTAAAAGTGTTAGGTCTGTTAATAGAAGCAGTAACATTACCCTTTACAAGTTGAAAAGGAAGATAATATCCTTGTAGTTGATCCAAGTTTTCTTGAATGATTTTGGCTTCGGGCCGCCTTTTATTTTTCTCCAGCCATTTTTTAACTTGTACTTGAGCTTCATCATAAGTAATGAAAAATGGAACAATAATTCCTGGCAGATTATCAGATTTAGCATAAGATCGTCTAACGAGACTACCACCACAAAATTCACATTTTCCAATTACCTTATCACTTTGTACAATTACTTCTGCACCGCAACCACCGCAAGAAAAGAACACATCACCCGCAATTTCAGCTTGAGATGAAACTTTAATATGGTGCTCTCTTTTCCATATATTACGTTCTTTCAAACCTTCTTTATCTGTTGTAGTAGCACCACAATATTGGCAATTATGATTTTGAGTTACTACATCAAATTCAGTTGGACTTCCACATTGTTTACATCGAATTAGAATAGGATTATTGCTTAACATAGTAAAAAAGGTGCCTTTCTCTTGTTGAGTATAAGCATTACAGACCATCGCGCCAAACTAAATTGTCCAGCGTCTACAAATTTTCTGTAATAAACATGACTTATTGTTATCAAGTTCTTGTTTTGAGACTTATATTAATAATGTCAAAAATTTTAGCTGACTACCTCCTCTAAATGGGGGAGATAATCAAATGTTTTTACAATTCCTTTTTATCAATTTAACATTAATCACTTAGAATTTAACTCAATAGAGGTAGAAGATGACAAAGAAAAAACGAGGAAAAAATATAATTATTGCTCTTGGAATTTTTGTATTACTGCTTGTATCTGCTCTTGCTATTTTGGCAATTTACACTTTAAATTATGATTATTTGAATTTTAATTTTATGGAAAATAAAGGTGCTAAACTGGGCTTTGTTGAACATTCTTATACGTTGCCTGATGGNAGCGTTCTTAACTATGCCGAAGGACCTGATAATGGTCCACCTNTATTCTTAATTCACGGTCAGCAAGTTGACTGGCAAACTTATGCAAAAGTTTACCCTCAACTAAGTCAACATTTTCATATCTTTGCTGTTGACTGTTACGGTCATGGAAAATCCACTAAAGATCCAGCTCTCTATACGGCTAAGAGATTAGTAACAGATTTTGCTTTATTAATAGAAGATAAAATTAATGAGCCTGTAATTGTCTCAGGTCATTCTTCAGGAGCATTGTTGACAGCCCTGTTAGCGGCAGAATCATCTGAATTAGTATCTGGGATTATACTCGAAGATGGACCTTTCTTTAGTACAGAACCCGAGCGGGCTCCAGAGACATTTGCTGGCCTAGACTTTGAAGTGATTCACAATTTCCTCAATCAAACAGATGAAACCAATTACACTCGCTACAGTCTTCAACATAATTATATGAAAAACTTATTTAATGCTGATGGCAACGATAATTGGAACAACATTGTTGTTAAACCAGCATTAAATTATATGGATAAGCACGGAGAAGTAATCCCAATTATCTGGTACTATCCACCCAAACTAGGAATCAATAGTATCTATGCCTTAACAGCAAATTTACAAGACGGCACATCTAATTATGATTTAAGATTTGGGGAAACCTTTTACAATTATTCTTGGTTTGAAGATTTTGACCAAGCAACGACTTTATCCCAAATTAAATGTCCTGCTTTTGTCATGCATGTTGCTCCAGATAAAGAAACAGGTAGCTATTATGATGATAATGGTATTTTGCTTGCTGCAATGGATGATAAAGATGCCGATAGGGTAACAGAACTTATACCAAATGCCACACTTTATAGTGGTTTTGAATCAATGCATGATATTCATGGAGATCAACCTGATGAGTTTATTCAAGTTCTTTTGGATATGAAAAACTTGCTAGAGGAAGATTAAGATTTATTTAGCATGTATTTTTTTCATTTTAATACTTTCTATTGACCTAAAATTTGCTTAATAAAATCAAAAAAAATTTGTTAAAGAGTCTGTTTTAGACGAAAAAGGAACTACAAATTAACTGTCAAATGTCTCTCATTATCGTAATAGGAACTCCGGTAATTTTTCCCGTAATTTTCTATAAGGATGATGACGTACAGGAACATCGAATGCCCACCATTTTTTTAGAATAGTTTTTTTATGAGTAAAAGTATCAAAGCCATACTTCCCATGGTATTGACCCATGCCACTATTACCTACCCCGCCAAAGGGCGATTTAGTTGATGAGATATGAAGAACTGTATCATTCACGCAACCACCACCAAATGATAATTCCTGCATGATTTTTTTCTCAGTTGCTTGGTCTTTAGTAAAAAGGTACAGGGCAAGTGGTTTTGGTTTCATTTGTTGCTCTTTAATTAGAACGTCTAAATTATCATATGCGAGGATTGGTAAGATTGGACCAAAGATCTCTTCTTGCATAACCATGCTTGAAGCAGGTGGTTGATCAAGAATCGTAAAGTCAATCTTGTGTGTTTTGGGATCCACCTGGCCACCATGAACAACATAATCAGGTTCGATTAAAGAAGCCACACGCTTAAAATGTTTTTCCGAAATAATTTTTGGCCAAGCTTGTTCTACGTAGCTTGGATCAGCAAAAATTCTTTTACTCTGCTGAATCAATTCATCAATTAGTTCCTCTTTGATGCTCGTGTGGGCAAAAATGTGATCGGGAGCAATACAGGTTTGACCTGCATTGAGTAATTTACCAAAAAGTATACGCTTAGCTGTTTTTTGAATATCGGCAGTTGGATCAACGATAGTTGGTGACTTACCTCCAAGTTCAAGTGTTATTGGTGTTAAATTAACGGCAGCTTTTTGCATGACAACCTTGCCCACATTAGGGCTACCAGTAAAAAAGATATAGTCAAAATTCATATCTAGCAAGGCCTGATTTTCAGCACGACCTCCTTGAACGACTTGCACAAGCTTATCTGGGAAGGCTTCGATCATAATTTTCTCTATGACAGCTGCTGTCTGAGGACTATATGCTGATGGCTTTAAGATCACTGTATTACCAGCAACAAGTGCATTTACAACTGGATTAATATTTAGTAGAACCGGATAATTCCAAGGTGACATTACGAGCACAACTCCATATGGGTCCTGGTATAATTTAACTGTACCCGGTAGCTGGGCAAGAGAAATCCCAAGACGCTTTGGCTTCATCCAACGTCCTAAATGTTTCTTAGCATAATTGATCTCACCATAGGCAAGACCTATTTCGGTCATAAAGGCTTCGTAAGGAGATTTATTTAGATCCTTGTATAGCGCATCAAGCAAAGCGTTTTCATGTTTTCTCAAACTTTGCTCAAGCCGATTTAAGGCATTAAGTCGTTGCTGTTTTGTTTTCAAGCTATTAGCAAAGAAAACATCTCTCCCTTGTTCTACCATTTTTTTAATTTGTTGATGTCGAGTCATTAGATCACCTTTTCTTTATTTCTGATCTGCCAACCTTAATGTTCTTGATTATTATAAAATCTTTTTCCTGAACCAACAAATTCCTCAACTCAGAACAATTTGATAACTCTTCTAAATTTTTTCTTCATTTATTTCTGTAAAAAACTGGTACTAGCTACTCAATTAACTAGTACCAGTGTAAAATTAAAATCTTTCTTAATACCGGAAGCGTGCTGCTATCAAACGTTTTTGTTCTTCTAATTTACGTGGAAGAACAATTACATTTGCTCTTACTTCTAAAGCATTAAGTACAAGTTCATCAACTTGATTTGTTTGCACATCAGAATATGAATACCCGACAATCAAATCTTCGACATTGTGTTCACTTAGCTTTCGCTGAATCTCAGTTAAGTTAGTTGAAGCACGTTCATTTGCTAATGCTGCCTGTAAGCTTTCTAGTTTCTGTGAAGCTACTTGTTCAAACCTTTGCTCAAACAAATTATTAGTATAATTCAAGAGTTCCTGATCCGAAAATCTCCAACAGGTTTTCCTAAATCTGGTTCAAGATAGTAACGTGATGTAGCACGACTTTTCCAATCAGCAATATTCTCAGTTGTACCACCTAATATTACTTTTAAGTCATGATTTTTAAAGTATGTGGATAGTTGATTATCCATGTAACGAAAGTATTTTTCTTTATTTTTTTCATCTTCTTCTGGTTTTGCTCTATGACCATGATAAGTCGGTACCTTGCCTCTATATGAGCCAAAATTTACATCTGCGTTGCTGTCTAAATCATCAAATAATTCAGAAAATGATTTTGCAACATCTTCTTCAATTGGAAAAAGTTTAACTCCGTTAGAGAACCAAAGTTGAAAACGATCTTTACTAATATCTAAAACGAAATGATTTTCTACTTTTTGTGTTGTTTCAATTAATGGCAACAGGAATGGTAAATCATTTATAGTAACACTCTCTTTCACATTCTGATTTAAATCAAAAACGAGGTGCTGATCCCCTTTTGCAAACAAAGCAAGACCTTCAGTTCTGTATTGCCAAAAATTAATATCTTTTTGTAGATTATTGAGACTTTCTAGTGTTTTTACATCATTACTTGCTGAGTCAGTACCAATAATCCTTCAACCGATTTAAGTAAATTCTTATAAATTAATAAATCTTTTTGATCCCCTACCCTTGTCGTAGGTTGATACAACGAAATCATTTTTCCGGGTAAAGAGTTCAGATCTAAAAGTTTTTTAATTTTACTATCCATGGTATCTCCAACTTTCAACATATAATAATCCTCCTAAAATTATTTTAATTAATTTAATATTAATTATAATGATGGAATTTATTTTTGTCGGTGTTTTATGTTCTCATCAGCGTAACTTTGAGTCACTAAAGTTTATTCTTTGCTACATTTAGATTATTAGCAGTTTAATATTAAACAAACAAGACAATTTAACATTTTATTAAATTGAAAAATACTAGTATTCAATTCATCCGCGTAACATGTTTAGTACACTTGTTCAAAGATTATTGTTGATAAGAAAAAGATAATTTGTAATCATATCTACATTCTGAATTAAATCAATATATACAATTTCAGGTGGGTTATTGATTCTTATAGGGACAATACTATTGCCAATTTCTCGACTAAGAACCATCTTTTTATTGTTGTCCAATCCACGCTTCGTGATTACCAGTAACAAAATAACAGGGGGCAATTTTTTTAACTTGTTTCACAAATTCAATTGCTACTTCTATGTCTATATGGTTTGAGTCAATCAAATCGCCGGTTATTACAATAATGTTAGGTTGATTCTCTCTTAAACTATCTACTAGTTGTGCATTATTCTTCCCATATGTAGCATTATGAAGATCAGATATTTGAGCTATTCTATAGTTAGAAAAATCATTCGGTAAATTCCCATATTCTAAAGTATAGTAAATGTTTTTGACCACCAAGTTTTGATAGATTGTCATGACAAAAAAAGCAAAAACAAGAACCACTAACAAAAGCGCCCACAATCTTTTTTTGTTATATCTTTTTTCCATCATTATATTTTATCAATAATTGTGTGAATATAAAGAGATATCTGGTGCAAAGTTTAAACTGGCATCCATTTTTTACAAGAAACCAAGGGACGCTTCCATGTGATTAGTTTAAAGACATTAGGTATTTTTCATCCATTTGAAGTTTGTGTCCGCATGCCCGTGGGATCTCTTCTAAATTAACAAATATACAAAGATTCCATAGCACAATAAGGCAGAGTTATTCAAGACCAAATTCTGCTCGAACTTCTGCTGGACTTAGCTTGCCTTTAAAAACAGCTAAATTATCATCGCTAATTTCTTCAATACTTTCTATTGTCGAGCCTACTTGACGACCAATAATAGTTACTTCTGAACCTTCGCTTAAATAAAAACAAGAGTAATAATACTTACATTCACCATCTTTAAAATCTACATCATACAATTTTTCTATGCCCTGATGCGAAATATCTAGAAGGAAATGCTGTTTTGAACTTTTTGAATCTCTAAAATAAGTTAAACCCACCTCATTTAGTCTGCTTTCATCATATTCTCCATAAATTCCGTCTAGAAGAACAGTATCCCAAATTGAATTTGATACAGTGAAATCTCCTAAGATCGTATCAGCAAACAACCTATCACTTCTTGCATCCCAAGCTGTTTTCCAATTGTATTCAGGATCAGATTTGTCGAACAAGTCCTTGTATCTTATATGCATCATGTCACCATAGCGTATAGCTACAGGGGCATTAATTTCTACACCCAAATAATCATCATAAATGACTTTTTCAAAAGATATTTGTCCCGTCACAATAACTACTTTTCCCTCGTTAGCAGGATCCAAGTCACCATTAGTATAAACGGCATCTTCAATCAAAACTTTACTTTGGTCTGATGCTCCACAGGCAACTAAAGTCAAATTAAAAATGAATAGAAAAATTAAAAAGATTTTTTGTATATTTTTCATTGCCATCTCCTATATTAATTTTTTATGATTTTCTATCCCTGACAGAAAATGGATATGCCTATGATTTGATTATTATTCTATTGTCTAAAAAAATATTAACCTTTAAGAAAATATGACTGAATATAATTGAAAATTTCTTCATCAAACCAAAGTTCATCAGCAGAAAAAACTTCGGTCATTTGGTCGAGTTCAGCGGTAAAATCATCGATATCATCTGGAATAATTAGACTGCCATCCATGCCACTCAATGATGGATACCAAAGGTCCCCTTCTGTTAAGGTATTAGATATTTTAAAACCTGCACTCGGCATTGTTTCTGAAGAAATACCTACAAGATTAAAGTTCATTCCTACTTGCTGATCAGTGACGCCTAAAACCAGGTCTTTTTCCCTTACTTCGCCAGCATCAGTTAATTCCAAATCAAGCATTTCAAGAACGTCATTTTTGTACTTAGGTATAACAAGATATAATTCAGAAAAAGTTCCTATTTTTTGCCAGTCTGTTTCTTCTGACTGCAGATGAGATAAAAGCAAAGCCGGGTCTTGGTAAGCATTGTTAGTAAGTGCAAAAGCAGTCATTTTAGTTAATGCTTCTTCTAGAGATTCTTCATCACTACATGGACCTAGATAAGCAATAAGGGCTTTTGAGTCATTCTCCCATGGGTTTTTAGCAAGATTTCTACATATTAGGGAATACATAGGATTGAGCTCTCTTTCACTCGGAAAAGCATTTGGATAAAAGTCAGCATCTACTAAGTTATAGCCGGATCCTGCAGCGGACATAAGGCCATAAATCATTTTTAGGATACCTGATTCATCAATGAACAATTTGCTGGCTTGTGGATTTTTCTCAGCTATATCAAGAGAAACATAATTTTGTGTTCGGATATTTAATAACGTTCTGCCAACAAAATGATCCGATATGCCAGCATAGAATGGTTCTGAGTACTGTTCTTCAAGATAGTTGCTTTTCATTTCATGTTCAAATTGGTCATGTATTTTTTTGGCTTCCCTGGCTATGTTTTCTTCCCAGAGTAAATCCATATTTAATTTCTGGTCAGTGAGAAGTTCAATCAATTCTTGATCATTAAGCAGTGCACCATTAGCTAAACTAAAATTATAGATATAATGGCCACAAATTTCACTGAAAAGATTGTCAGTTACTTCAATACAAATACTGAGAACACCATTTCTAGCATAAGCTGAATAATCCACGTATTGGTAATAGTAAAATCCTTCCGACTCACCATATTCGTCCATTTCGCGTTCAAAAATCTCTACCATCGTATTTTCTAGGGCTGTAATTTCATCATTAACTTGCTTTGCATCAGGGGAATCTAGTAGTATTTCAGGCAAATCAATCATTATATCGATATTCTCATTAGCAGATGAAGGAGAATAATCCCTACTAGAAGCTAGATTGGCTAAATCCGAGGGCAAAGGGCGAGTTTTAACATAATTACCAAGATTAAGAAAATCCTCATCTTCGCTTTTAGGGTCGTCTGACTTGGTCATTTGCGAGCCAGTTTGCTCAACATCAATCTCTTCTTGAGTTTCTGAAGCTTTTGTCTGAACTGTTCGACTCTTGGAACTTTCCGTTTCAGTTAGGTTATTATCAGTTTTTGTAATTAACTGAGATATATCTTTTTCGATAAAAGAACAAGCACTCAAAGAAATAAGTATAGACAAAATCAACAAGCTAGAAAGCCATTTTTTCATGAATCACCTCTTTCTTGCCTCCATTTATCTACTAATTCAAAGCACCACCACAATATTCACAAGTGGATGATTCTGTTGGGTAGGTGGTTGCATGACAGTGTGGGCAGGTCACTGCTTGCTTAGGCTGACTAGCAACTATATACTCATCTCTCACTTCTTCTTGAATTTGACTTAGAGCAGTTTTTATTTCCATCCCCATCCTATAACATTCAGCATAGTCAGGTATTTGCATACGGGGATCACTGGATAATGCATGGTCGATTCTGCCTGAAGCTTCTGCCCCTCTACCCGAACTAGCTATACTTACAGCATCATGTAAACCTGTCAAAACGCTCCCGATAACTTGACCTGTATTCATTTGGAAAGAGGAGTCACGAGGTTCATACTCGATGCTACTACGATTTAATCGATATTTTATTTCGTTAAAGTAGGGGTGATTCACATAGATCCGCACATAAAAGTCGTAGCTATAAGTATAGCGTGGCGGTTGATAGGAAACCTTTTTAGTTTTTCCATCAGAGCTTTTGACTTCTCTGGTTTTTTCTTGCTTTCTTTCGTTGATATCTAAATCACATCCGTTAACTTGAGAATAGTCCAAAACATCAGGATTTTCCTCATGCAATTTGCCCGTCTTTGTGACCAAAAACTTCTTTGCCTTTTCATCAAGCAATAATTTAGTTCTTTGTTGGCCAAAAGACCTAGTTGCGGAGAAGGCCTGTAAGACTTCTTTATTTTTTTCACGATATGCTAATTGTTCTTTTATTTCTTCTACTCTTGAATCTCGGCGTTCATCAAACCAAGGAGAGAGTTGACTAGCACAATTTTTACACAAATTGCCGTCTTTTAATTTTTTATTTCCCAAGAGTCTGATTTTATCTCCACATACATCACAATATTTTCGATCGAATAAACCCATAAGTCACCCCCCAGAATTTACATATTTATGTCTAGCTATTCGAAATAATAAAGCATGCCGGTATCTAAAATAATGACACCATCTTCATATGTAGCGGTATTTTCAATTCCTGCATCTTGTTTAATCTGAATTTCATTGCCGGTCATGGTCCAAGAAAAAGGAAATTCTTGTGTAATAAAGAGAGTACCTCTACCGTCGTCGGTAAATTCAATCCATTCGTCCATTGGATCTAATTCTATCTCGCCCATAACAGATTTTACGCACTCAAAACGTCCAATGATCGGGGCATCTGACATGTCAACATCATCAGTATCAGCATCATCTACCTCCACATCGTCATCATATGCATCTTCGACCTCATCTACTTCCGCCTCATCATCTGTTTCCGCGTCATCTGCTTCTTCACTATCATCAGTAAGAGAAGCGTTTGCTGGTGGATAAGCCATTTCAGAAACGGTAACGATTTCTAGGCTAGCAACATCAATATCGATTTCATATTCCACTTCATCAAATAGGTCAGTCAATCTTACAAGGACAGGATCTTCAAGATTTTTTAATTTATAACAGAGATAAATTTTCCTGTTTCACCAGCCTCAACATTTTTAAACTCAAAGTCACCTAAGGTATCGTAGTCGTCGTTAATAAAAATGACAGCTGAGTCTTCTAATTTTTCATCAGCTTGGAATAGTTCGTAATACCATAGAAACAAACTAGAAGTAGCTTCCTCTTCATTGTTGGTAAAATTCCAGGTCGTTACAAGTACAAGTTCTTCGTCTGTGTCTTCCATTAAGGCAGCATCCAAATATTCAAAAACATTGGGTTCGAATTCAAATACATTGGTCGCTGTGTCATCTCCACCAGTTTTTTCCTCGCTTGATTCTCCACAAGCTGTAAAAAGAAGAACAAGAATTAAACTCAGGCTTAATAACATAGCTAAAGATTTCTTTTTCATACTTTCCTCCATAAAATATGTTTGCTTCTGTTAATTCTGAAATATTAAACTCATCGGTAAAGGTCTACCTTAATTATTGTAGAAGATATCAATAAGTTTCACCTCCTCCATTAGGAGGAGGTGATTAATAAACATTTCATAATTCTAATTGGTATTCTGTTTTCTTCGAGGATAAAATCGTATGCTGATTAAGCTAACTCCAGTCAAAATTCAGGCAAGATCAATCTTGACTTTACAGTGAGAATGGCTAGTTCTGTAAGTGACTTTGCTCCGGTTTTTTCTCTGAGGTTTTTGATGTGGGTTTTACTTGTAGAATATTCTACGTCCATTTTTTCTGCAATTTCGCCAATGGTTAAACCCTGAACAACATAATAGAGAACCTCTTTCTCCTTATTGGTTAGGTCGCTACTATTTATATTGCCTAGTCTTAATTCAGGAGTTTCATCAGGGTAAACACTTTCTCCCGCCATTGTTTTGTCCATGACCTCTAAGAGATTTTGGGTATGAACTTCTTTGTACCAAAAACTATCCACACCTGCTTCTTTGGATTTAGCTATAAATCGATAATCTGGTGCAGATGTAACGATTACAATCTTTATATGTGGGAATCTCTCTTTAATGATTTGGGCGCTGTCTATGCCGCTTTCATCATTTGCAGTGCAAATATCCATCAAAATCAAGTCTACTGGATTTTTTTCACAAAAAATCTCTGCATTGGCAGCATTTTGGATAATACCAACCATCTCATAGCGGTCAGCTGCCTGCTTTACATAAATAGCAAAGAGCTCTTGAATCATTTTTTCATCTTCCACAAGTAATACTTTATTCATTGTTGCCCCCCTTAAAAATTCTTACTGGTTGCAGCTAATTTCAAACGTAAGCAAAATTTGGGCTGATAATCAATTTCCATGATGCCCCCTGCCCTTTCCACTTTAGCCCGTAAAGAAGAAAGACCTGACCCTTCTTTAATAATCCCCTCAGGATCTTGGCCATTATTACTTAGTTCCACCACAAATTCATTTTTTCCACCAGCAACCATATTGATAAATAGTTTATCTCCTTTAGCATGCCTAAGCGTATTGCTAATAGACTCTCTAATGGCCGCAAAAACAAGGCGCTGATTGCCTTTATCGTGGGGAAAATCCCCGATTCTTTGAAGGTCAAGCCCCATGCTCTGGGCGATAAGCTGTAACTCCTCAAAAGTCTCCGCATCTTTATTACTAAAAGGCTCATCACCTCTTAACATATCCAAAAGTAATTCTAACTTACTTATACCAGTTTCTATCTTGTCTTCAGGACAAGCATGGGCATAGCAGTAGCGTAACTGCATGAGATTACTACCAAGCATATTATGAACTTTTGCTTTCAATGATAAGATTTCTTCTTCTTTTGCGATCAGCTTCACATTTTCTGTAATTTGCTTAAGATAATTTACCAGCTCTTTTTTGGTACTACGTCAATAAATCGGAGAAGTTAAACTCGTGGATTAACAAGCAATATTGTGATTAACTTGCTTAACTTCTGTTGATTTAATCTTATCCTCCAATTCTCTAAAATATTTATCTTCATAATCATTAGGTGACATATAATCGCAATGACTGTGAATTCTTGTGGTATTATAAAATGTATCAATGTACTGAAATACTAAACTTCTGGCATGAGCTAGATTTTTAATCTTATGACGGTTCAGACTTTCACGTTTAATTAAAGCATGGAAAGATTCAATACAGGCATTATCCCAAGGATTAGCCGGTCTAGAATAGCTAGTAGTTATTTCAGAACCAAGCTTTTTGTAATATAAATAACTAACAAATTGAACCCCTCTATCTGTATGGAATATTCTAGGTTTTATACCTTTTCTTCTTGTCATAGCTATATCTATGGAACGAAGTACACTCTCTGCATCTAAAGTTTTACTGATCTCCCAAGCTATGATTTTTCTAGAAAATAAATCCATTACACTTGTTAGATAAACAAANATC
>JGI24707J26582_10002362_pt1 | contig 14210 bp, 8 predicted proteins | sample BioPla1DNA1_FD_26582 | JGI IMG/M metagenome (IMG submission 26582) | reverse complement strand
AAAAATGGTACATAAGGTTGGCCTAGAACTTAAATCTAGCTCAAGCTTATGTACCGATTTTGATACTTATTTACTTAATTGATCTAGATGGGAGTAGAAATTTGGATAAGAGATATCTACACAATTGGCATCTAAAATCTTAGTTTCACCCTCTGCCATTAGACTGGCTACGGCAAAGGACATAGCAATTCGGTGATCGAATTTGCTATCAATTACGGCTCCTTTTAAGGGGTTGCCACCGGTTATTTTCATTCCGTCGTCAGTGGCACGAATATCAGCCCCCATCTTTGATAAATTATCAACCATGGTATCGATGCGGTTGGACTCTTTGACCTTGAGTTCAGCTGCATCTTTTATTATGGTCTGTCCTTTTGCAAAACAAGCTAAGATAGCGATGACTGGAATTTCATCAATCAGAGTAGGAATAATATCCCCTCCAATTTCAATTCCATGAAGTTCGCTGTGTCGAACGAGAATATCAGCGACTGGTTCTCCACCGTCCGTCCTTACATTTTCCAGACGGATATCAGCCCCCATTTGACGACAAACTCGGATGATACCATCTCTGGTAGGGTTAATTCCTACATTTTGAATCAATATTTCAGAATTAGGCACTATGAGTCCAGCTACTATAAAATAAGCTGCCGAGGAAATATCCCCTGGGACATTTATTTTTTGCCCGATAAGATGGGGGTTTGGATATATGGTTACCTTGTGACCCTTTGAATGTATCTTAGCTCCAAATTGTGTGAGCATAAGTTCGGTATGATTTCTAGAAAGGGCAGGTTCTGTCACGGAAGTTTCCCCTTCAGCGTATAATCCGGCAAGCAGAACACAAGATTTAATCTGGGCGGAAGCTACAGGTGAGAGACAGTGAATTCCATGTAATTTTGAAGTACTCTGTGACGAGTTGATCAGAAGAGGAGCCCTTTCATTATTCCTCTGACTTTTGATATCAGCCCCCATCATGGTAAGCGGAGTCATAATTCTACCCATAGGTCTTTTTTGAATGGAATCATCTCCAGTTAGAACCACAGGAAAATTTTGACCAGCAAGTATGCCGGAAAGGAGTCGCATGGTTGTACCGCTATTACCAACGTCTAAAGCATCTTTTGGTTCTCGTAATCCATAGATTCCATTTCCTTTGATAGAAATTCTTCCATAATCCTCTTTCCTTTCGATTTCGATTCCCATTTGACGAAAACAGTGTATGGTAGACAGGCAATCTGCGCCCTGTAAAAAATTCGTCACCTCTGTTTTTCCATNCGCTAGAGCACCGAACATGATGGCACGATGGGATATGGATTTGTCTCCAGGTACTTGTAATATCCCTTTCAGGGATTTGGCTTTTTTTAATATCATACTTATACTCCTATCTAATCATGCAGATGTATCTTTAAGTAATATTAAGTTCTAAAATTTTAGTACTAGAGTTTCAGGAAAACCAAGGAATCACTATCGTTCATAAACCCTGTAATTATATTTCTTCAAAAGTGTCACTGCATTATCGGTAGCCTTCTGATCATAAAATTCTATCCGTAATACACCTTCTTGAAATTCACGGCTATGAATAATACCAATATTCTTAATACTGATCTGATTGCTGGCTAGTAAAGTGGCAATTGTTGCTATGGCGCCGGCTTCATCTACAATATCCAGATAAATTTCATAGATTTTACCCACCAGTCCAGAGGCTTTGCTGGGAAGCTGGTCTCGATATTCCCCTGCCGTTTCAAAAAACTTATATAAAAATGTTTCATCTTTATGATCTAAGGCTTGATACACAGACCTTAAGGATTCTATGTAGCGATCCAGCAGCCTTTGTATGCTCTTGGAATTGGTGAGACAGATATTTTGCCACATAAGGGGAGAGGAAGAAGCAATTCTAGTTATGTCTCTAAATCCTCCTGCTGCTAGGGTNCGCATTTTTTCCTCTTTATCATCAGATTCTCGTACCAAGTTGACTAATTGTGCCGCTATTATATGAGGTAGATGNCTAATAGCAGCAGTAATTTCATCATGTTCCTTGTCATCAAGAAGGATTGGTATAGCTCCAATATTTTTCACCAACTGATATAAGCAAGANATNTTNTTCTTGGGTGTTTTATCTGTGGGTGTGAGGATATAGTAGGCATTTTCCAGAAGGTGAGCATAGGAGTTGGAATAACCAGTTTTTTCTGACCCAGCCATGGGATGGCCACCAATAAACTGTTCCTCTAGTCCCACTTCCTTAACAGCCTCATGAATATTATTTTTCACACTTCCTACATCCGTTAAAATGCATGTGGACTTCATTAAGGGTTTTAATTTGCTTAAATATTCAATATTACTTAAGACTGGTGCGCATAAAAATATGATATCGCACTCAGGAAAACCTTGATTAAGGGAAGATGTGATCTCGTCCAATACTTGATCGGACAGGGCTTTTTGCAAATCGAGACTGGGATGATTNTCACGATATTCGAGGGCATACAAGTAATATTTATTATTATATTTTTTTAAAGCCTTAGCAATGGAACCACCAATCAAACCGAACCCAATAAAACCAATCTTTAAATCTGCCATAAAAGCCTCCTGTCCAAATAAATATTATTTTAAATAATATAATCTATTTTTACGAATTTATAAAGTCTTACCCATCAGATGAACTAAGGGTCTTAAATCATTTGTTAAATCCTTAAATTGTTCGAAATTAAGTGATTGAGGACCATCGGATAAGGCGCAGGAGGGATTTGGATGAGTTTCTATCATCAATCCGTCTGCTCCAACAGCAACAGAAGCCATAGCAAGGGATTTTACATAGGATCTAACACCAGTAGCGTGACTGGGNTCCACAATAATCGGAAGATGACTTTTTTTCTTAATTACAGGAACTGCACTGATGTCTAAGGTGTTTCTTGTTGCTGTTTCAAAGGTACGAATTCCACGTTCACAAAGCACTACATTGGGATTTCCCTCTGCTATAATATATTCTGCAGCATTTAACCATTCTTCGATGGTTGCAGAAAGTCCTCTCTTTAATAAAACCGGAAGGCCGGACTTACCAGCTTCCTTTAATAAATAGAAGTTTTGCATATTTCTAGCACCAATCTGAAGCATATCCACATACTTAACTGCAGCATCTATGGCATTCTGGCTGGTTACCTCACAGATTACCGGTAAACCAGTTTCTTCACGGGCTTCCTTCATATATTGAAGTCCTTCTTCTTCCAGGCCCTGAAAAGCATAAGGAGAGGTTCTNGGNTTATAAGCNCCTCCTCGTAAAATCTGGGCACCAGCTTTTTTAATGGCATGGGCGGTAGAGAGGAGTTGTTCCTTACTCTCGATNGCACAGGGGCCTGACATGATGACAAGATTTGAGCCGCCAATCTCAACATTCCCTACCTTAACCTTGGTTGGTTCAGGATGAAATTTACGATTAGCAAGTTTATAGCTTTCAGTAACTGGCATGATTTTGTCTACGTCTTCAAAAAGTTCCAGATTTTGATCTGATAATTTGGACTTATCACCAACAACGCCGACAATAGTAATTTCTTTACCGGTTGATATATGTGCATCCAATCCTTTTTCTTCAATCAGAGATTTTATTTTTTGAATGGATTCTTCTTTAGCCTTGGGTTTCATTACAATAATCATAATGCAATACTTCCTTTCTCTATCCAATATATAAATTATAAAGTAGTAACATAGTAGAAAACATGTTGATTTTCATCTTAAGTGAATATAAATACAAAATCTTATCGATAGATTTTTATAGAATTACGAATATAAATCCAAATAGATATCTTATATGAATAGAAATGAAGAAACTGGTAACTCTAATGATAAGATCTTCATAAAATTGCGAAAGCTCACCAATTTACCATAACCATAGATGTTTTTATCTATTCATATATTCGCTTTCTTGTTTTGCAATTATACCCCTCTAAACTTCAACTGTCAATACTCTATTGCTTTAAAGTGCAACGGTTTAAAGTGCGGAAGAAAAAATTTGTTAATAATTACATAAAACTATTGTAAAACTATACTAACTCTAGTAAAATATACTAAGAGGTAATTATGAGTACTAATCACAAAGCAGGTTAGCCCAAATAATATGGGATTACTTGTAAAGAATCCACCTTCAGGTTGATTCTTAGTCAATGGGAGTACAAGCTCCCATTGATAGTGGTACATACCACCTGTGAAAACTAGCATTTAATCTTATGGTTAATGTGGGTTTACTGCTCTTACTACTTACTACAAAATTGTATTGGAGGAAATCGGTATGAATGTTTACACTTCGGAAAAGATTCGCAATGTTGTTTTGTTAGGCCACGGTGGCTGTGGCAAGACTACTCTAGTCGAAGCCATGGCGTATACAACAGGATTACTCAAAAGACAAGGAAAGGTAGAAGAGGGGAACACAATCAGTGATTACGACAAGGAAGAGCAGAAGAGATTGTTCTCTATAAGTACAACTGTAGTACCAATTATTTATGAAGACACCAAGATTAACTTTTTGGACACCCCAGGATATTTTGATTTTGTTGGGGAAGTGGAAGAAGCATTAGCTGCAGCCGACGCAGCAGTTATTGTGGTATCTGCAAAAGCAGGTGTTGAAGTTGGAACAATGAAGGCTTGGAACTATTGTGAGAAATACAAATTACCAAGAATATTTTTTGTAACCGATATGGACGTTGATAACGCCAGTTATCGTGAAGTAGTTGAAAAGTTAACCGAATTATATGGTAAGAAGGTCGCTCCTTTCCATATTCCAATTCGTGAAAATGAAAAATTTGTTGGATTTGTTAATGTTGTTAAAATGGCAGGAAGACGTTTTACCACTGGAAGTAATTATGAGGAATGTGAAATTCCTGATTATAGTATGGAAAATCTATCAAAGACTAGGGAAGCTCTGTTGGAATCAGTAGCAGAAACCAGTGAAGAATTGATGGAAAAGTACTTTTCTGGTGAAGAATTTACACAAGAAGAGATTTCCCAGGCTCTTAGAAATAATGTTATAGATGGAAGCGTAGTACCTGTACTAATGGGCTCCGGTATTAATGCCCAGGGTACCACGATGTTAATGCAGGCAATTGTTAAGTATTTCCCTGCTCCCAATAAACATCAGGTAGTAGGTAAAAATGTAAAGACCGATGAAGAGTTTGTCGGTGATTTCGATGATAAGAAACCATTTACCGCTCGAGTATTTAAGACAATAGCAGACCCATTCATCGGTAAGTTCTCGTTATTTAAAGTTTGTACTGGAGTTTTAAAATCAGACTCTGTGATTTATAATGCATCCAAGGAGACCGAAGAAAAGATATCGAGAATCTATGTATTAAGAGGAAAAGAACAGATTGAAGTGAATGAGCTTCATGCTGGTGATATCGGAGCACTGGGTAAATTGTCCGATACCACAACTGGAGATACCCTTTCCACNAAGGCGGTACCCGTTGTTTATGAGAAGATTGAGGTATCGACACCATACACCTACATTCGTTTTAAAACCAAGAATAAGGGTGATGATGATAAGGTTTCTCAGGCGATATCCAAACTTATGGATGAGGATCTTACATTAANGTTTGTAAATGATAAAGAGAACCGTCAGACCCTACTTTATGGAATCGGTGATCAGCAATTGGATGTGGTAGTAAGTAAATTATTCTCAAGATATAAGGTTGAGATTAATGTTATGAAGCCTCGTGTTCCATATCGTGAGACGATACGTAAGAAGGTTAGAGTACAGGGCAAGCACAAGAAACAATCAGGTGGCCATGGACAGTACGGTGATGTTCATATTGAATTTGAGCCTTCGGGAGATTTAGAGACTCCATTTGTATTTGAAGAAAAAATCTTCGGTGGAGCAGTTCCTAAGAACTATTTCCCTGCTGTTGAAAAAGGTCTCGCTGAATGTGTGTTAAAAGGACCTCTTGCTGGATATCCAGTAGTTGGAGTAAAAGCTACCTTGGTAGATGGTTCCTATCATCCGGTAGACTCCTCAGAGATGGCCTTCAAATTAGCTACAATTTTAGCGTTTAAACAAGGTTTCATGCAAGCATCTCCGACTCTATTAGAGCCGATCGCATCCTTAAAGGTAGTAGTTCCTGATAAGTTCACTGGAGATATCATGGGAGATTTAAATAAACGCCGTGGTAGAGTACTTGGAATGAATCCGATTGCTGGAGGAAATCAGGAAATTGTAGCNGACATACCTTTAGCAGAATTATATGGATATTCAACTGACCTTCGTTCTATGACCGGAGGAATCGGTGAATTTAGTTATGAGTTTGCTAGATATGAGCCGGCACCTTCTGATGTAAGTCAGAAAGTTATTGAAGAAAATGCTAAAGAAGAAGNAAAAGAAGCATAATATATCATGANGTATTAATTAAGAATGCTATTCAATAACGATAATTCGTATATTGAATAGCCTTCTTAAATTCATTAAATATTCTAATCAGTGGACATCTTGTTATTCTATTCTTTTTGTGTTAAATTTAGAACAGGGAGGAAAAAGGTTAACAATTAATAGAAAAATTAATTAATTTTTACTTTTGTTTAACCAGAAAGAGCAATCGAATTTGATTTCTCTTTTATATAAAAAACAAAAAGGAGAGTTTTTTATGGAAAAATTTTTTAAGCTAAAAGAGAATGGAACAACAGTTTCAAGAGAAATTGTAGCTGGCTTAACAACATTCTTTGCAATGGCTTATATCATCTTCGTAAATCCCCAGATGTTATCAGCTACAGGAATGCCATATGGAGCAGTATTCTTGGCTACGATTATTGCATCAATCGTGGGTACCTTGGTAATGGGGTTATTTGCTAATGTACCATATGCTCAGGCTCCAGGTATGGGTCTGAATGCCTTCTTTACTTACACGGTTGTATTTGCATTGGGATATTCTTGGGAACAAGCATTAGCCATGGTATTCCTATGTGGTGTCATCAATGTAATCATCACTGTTACAAAACTTCGTAAACTGATTATTAAAGCAATACCGGAAAGCTTACAGAATGCAATCGGTGGCGGTATTGGTATTTTTATTGGTTATATAGGTATAAAAAATGCTGGATTACTTAGCTTTACTTCTGATCCAGGAACTTATGAGATGCTTGGTGATACAGTAGTAGCTAGTTCAGCAGCAGTTCCTGCTCTTGTTGAATTTAACAACAGGGGTGTAATCTTAGCATTGATTGGTATTGTTTTAACCTTCGTTCTTTTAGTTTTAAAGGTAAAGGGTGCTATTTTTATTAGTATTGTTGCTATAACAATCATTGCTATCCCTATGAAAATTGTTGACTTATCCACCATTGATTTAACACAAAACACCTTAGCTGATTCCTTTAGCCAATTAGGTGAAACCTTTGGTGCGGCATTTGGCAAAAAAGGATTGTTATCCTTCTTTGATGATCCTTCCAAAATACCTCAAATTCTTATGACCATTTTTGCATTTAGCTTATCCGATACATTTGATACAATTGGAACCTTTATTGGTACTGGTAGAAGATCTGGTATCTTTGATGAAGCAGATGAGAGAGCACTTGAAGAAGGGAAAGGCTTTAAGTCTAAGATGGACAAGGCTCTATTTGCAGACTCTATTGCAACATCCATCGGTGCTGTTTTTGGTACTTCCAATACAACAACTTATGTAGAAAGTGCGGCAGGTATTGAAGCAGGTGGACGTACTGGTTTAACTTCTGTTGTTACTGCTATCCTTTTCTTCTTAAGTATGTTCCTTGCTCCAGTAGTAGGAATTGTACCTACACAAGCAACTGCACCTGCATTGATTGCAGTAGGTGTTATGATGTTAGCTTCCTTTAAGGATGTAATCTGGACTGATTTAGAGGATGCAATCCCAGCATTCTTTGCAACAATATTTATGGGATTAACCTATAGTATTTCCAATGGTATTGCATTTGGTTTCATTTTCTATTGCATCGTAAAAATTGTTAGAAAGAAAACCAAGGACATTTCCCCTGTTTTATGGGTAGCAACATTATTGTTTATTGCAAACTTCATAATTCTTTCCATTATTAAATAGGGTTAAGACATATTAAGACATTATACTTTATATAAGACATAATTGAGACATAAATTAGAGCATTCAGAATGGCCATCACTTTGTGATGAATTGCATTACTGAATGCTCTTTTTTATTCCATTTTTTCATACATTTGTTGATATCCATTGAATATATTAAAGTAATAGGAGTCTTAGGTGATTCGATTGACGGAGCATATAGGTAATAATTTTAGAATCAAAATGTATCAAACAGAAAATGGAGAATTGACTAGATATATTAATCCTTCTGATATCTATCTTCCCCGGGGCTATCAAATCGATGTCTATGCGGAAGGCTTAGATTTGCCCAATTACATGATGTTTTTAAGAAATGGTGATATACTGATTGCAGAATCGGGATATATCAGTCAAAATCCCCGAGTAGTAATCCTTAGAGACGGAGTATTAGAAGTAATAGCAGAAGGCTTTCATACACCAATGACAGGGGTTTATTATTGGGAAGGGGATATTTATGTTTCTCATAAAGGATTTATTACGGTAATTAGAGAAAATGGTCAGAGAGAGGATTTGATTTTTGGTCTTCCTAGTTCTGGTGATTTTTCAAATAATAATGTTGTAATAGGTCCCGATGAAAAAATTTATTTTGGTCAAGGAACCGCGACCAATAGTGGGGTAGTGGGAACAGATAATTTATGGTTGCTCAATCATCCTTTCCTACATGATTATCCTGGTGATTATATTATGTTAGTAGGACAGAATTTTAAACAAGAAAATATATTTGTAGCATCCAAGGAAATCGTTTATACGGGAGCATTTTCTCCTTTTGGTGTTACTAATATGGCTTATGAGGTAAGAAAAGCAATTAATAAGGCGAGTGGGAGTATTCTACGAGCAAACCTTGATGGATCGGAATTGGAATTGGTAGCTTGGGGATTAAGAAATCCAGCTCGAATTGAATTTGATAGAAGGGATCGACTTTATGCGGCCAACCATGGTTATGATGTTAGGGGGAGTAGACCCATAGCCAATGCACCCGACGAGTTTTATAGGATTACACCAGGACTTTGGTATGGATGGCCGGATTATTCAGCTGGTGAGTCGGTTACCTCCCCTAGGTTTATGCCAGAGGGAAGGCCTCAGCCACAATTTTTACTGACAAACCATCCAAATAATGCGCCGGAACCTTTTGCAACCTTTCCTCAAAATTCAACCATACTAGGTTTTGATTTTGATTATAGTGGAAATTTCGGCAACTTTGGGGATGTATTTATTGCTGAGTTTGGAACTGCCAGAATAGCTTCAGCGGAAAATTCAACACCCTATGCAGGTTTTGGTCATAGAATATCTAGAATTGATATGTCTAGTGGTGGCGTTACTACCTTTGCGATTAATAAATCAGGCTTTCCTTCTTCCATTACAGGAGAAGGGGGATTTGGAAGACCCTGCGACGTGAATTTTGGACCCGATGGAGCAATGTATATATTAGATATGGGGATCAATGCTCCTTTTGAACAAGATGTCTACATACCAAATTCAGGATTAATTTGGAAGGTTACTAGGGTATAAGAATAATCCTTTATATTGTATTAAAGATATTATAGATTAGATTGCAGTTTTATCATAAATTAAAATAGCTCTATGTCCAGGGTGGAGGATGTAATTGGTCATTCTCCAAGAGGGGACATAGAGCTAAATGTTTTATTATAATATTTAATAGGAAGTTATCCGAACTTGTCTTTAATTCTAGATATATATTTTATATAGTATCCTCGAAATCTTATTCAAGACTTTCTGTATCTGTAGTATCCGTCTTATCACCAATGGATAAGATAAGGTTTGCTAGGATACCTACAACCGCTGCTGTTGCAAGAGCAGGGAATTCCATACCAAAGAATGGGATCATTCCATTATCGAATTGATATGTGCCACCAAGACCAACAATCATTATGATTGCAATAACAGCTAGGTTCTTGGATTTGAACATGTCCACTTTACGATCCATCATAATGGTAATACCCTGAGCAGCAATTACACCGAATAAGTAAATGGATAAACCACCGATTACTGATTTGGGGATGGAATATACCACATTGATTAATGGGGTGAAGCAGGAAATCACCATAGTTATTATGGATGCTGTAATCAATACTGGAATGGAGAATACCTTTGATATTGCCATGGTACTAATATTTTCACCATAGTTTGTTCCAGCAGGTCCACCAATTGCACCAGAAACAATATCGCCGATTCCATCACCAATTAGGTTAAGACCGAGCTTGTCCGCAATATTATATTTCTTGCCACCCTTCTTTTTCGCTAGATCATTTACATAGATATCTAGTTGATAAACATGAGCTGTAGACTCTGGAATGGTTGCAATGGCTATAGGCATGATTGCAGCAACCGCAGCCCAAGAGGGTTTCGGAAAGGTGAAAATCGGTGCATTAAAGATACTAGTTGATTTCACTGTATCAAAGGTTATAAAAGGAATTCCAGTGATAGCACCAATGATTGCAGCACAGATGTATCCGGTAAAAAGGCCAAAAAGAATAGGCAACTGACTTAGTTTGCCCTTCAAGTATACGGAATATGCAATTGTTGAAACAAGTGTAACAATAGAGATAATCCAAGCCATATTAGTAGCTAAAAAAGTTTGGCTATCAGCGGTTGCTTCTGGGATAGCAATAGCGTCACCCATAGCGTTGGCTGCTAGAGATAATCCAATTATAATAGCAATACTTCCAGTAACTGTCGGGGGCAATACCTTATCAATAGTCTTACGACCGGTACGCTGAATAATAAGACCGGCAGCTATAGATACTAAACCTGACATTACAATACCAAATTGTGCTATTGAAATTTTTTCGTTTAATCCTAATGCAGCAAATTGTTCCGCACCCATAATAGAGGTAATAGCTGAAATATAGGAAAAGCTGGAACCATAATAAAGGGGAATTTTTCTACCTGTAATAAGAATAAAACAAAGAGTAGCCAAACCGCTGGCAAAAATAGTAGTAGATACATGGAAACCTGTGATCAAAGCAACGAGAACGGTTGCGGGAAACATTACAACGATTTGCTGTAATGCAAATAAGATTAGTTCCACAAAGGGGGGACGTTCATCGGGTAAATAACCGATTGCTTGTTTCTTAGTTGACATACTTCATACCTCCTGAGATTTTTTATATTTTGACATATTTTATCGATTTTGTAAAGTGGTTATTGTATAAAATAGTGTTTGATTTTAAGCAAAAAAAAGGCATTGAGTCCAAATACTCAGAATATTTAAGGAATTATTATATACAATTAAGAATATTTGCTGCATTCGTGTCATAACAGATGGGAATTGTGTATATTGTACTTTTAGGAAACAATTGAAAAATCTTCTATTGTATATTACATTTATATTAGTACCAATATAAGATGAAGATATTTTTTTTTGAATTACATTTTTAATCCGGTAATTTCTTTCCCGGTAAATATGTTTGGCGACTAAAACGAAATATTTGAATGGAGGGTTACGCATTATATGAAGAAGCTTGAAAAACTGAAATTGCAATGGAAAGGTTTATTTGAAACCATGGTTCGCTTTCCAATCACTGTGGCACTACTAGTTGCATCCAGTATTGTAATGTTTATAATTACGAATCAATCCAGTGATGAGATACTTTATAAAACTTTTATTAGCTTAATGATAGGATCCCTTCTTTCCTCGGTACTTCAATTGGCTTATGAAAGATTTATTGAATCAAAGAAGATTCGTTTGATTTTTGCAATAATAACTATATTATTATCATTTACCTACTTTTTGATACTATATTGGTCAGAAATGAATTATCAAGTTGCAATAAGAACCACCATATTATTTTTTGTTCTTGTTATCCTGTTTTTATGGATTCCTAGCATAAAATCGAAAGTTACCTTTAATGAAAGTTTCATGGCCGTATTTAAAGCCTTTTTTACCACGGTATTTTTTGCGGGTCTATTATACTTGGGAGTAGCCATCGTTCTACTAGCATTTAATGAGCTTATTGCTGAAATAAATTATAAAGCTTATGAGTATGCAGCCAATATAATATTTATATTATTTGCCCCAATGTACTTCTTATCATTCATTCCGGTCTATCCAAGAAATAATGACCCAGTAGATGAAAAGGTAGAGAAGGCGACCACACCTTCGAAATTTCTTGAAAATTTAATCTCATATGTATTTATTCCAATAACAGCAGTATTTACCGTTATTTTATTGCTATATATTGTGATAAATATTATGGGTGATTTTTGGAAAGACAATCTTCTGGAACCGATCCTTATCATCTATTCCATTGGGATTATCCTAGTATATTTGCTAGCCAGTAGGATTGAAAATAAATTCTCAAAGTATTTTAAATTGAGTATTCCTAAAATTTTAATTCCGGTTGTTTTATTTCAAACCCTTGCTTCTATTTTAAAGATACAGGAAGTTGGGATCACCTACGGGAGATATTATGTAATACTATTTGGAATCTTTGCTACTATTGCAGGAATTCTGTTTTGTTTCATTTCTGTGAAGAAAAATGGTATCATAGCACCGATTTTAATTGGCTTATCCGTGATTTCCATCCTGCCGCCAGTGGATGCATTCACCATTAGTAGAGCCAATCAAGCATCGAGATTGAAGCAAGTATTAATTAAAAATGAGATGTTACAAGAGGGTAGAATCATTCCCAATGAAAATATTTCAACGGAAGATAAGGACATCATTGTATCTACTGTGCAGTATTTAGAAAGCTCGGATGATGTCAATAAGATTGCTTGGTTGTCTTCCTATAATCCCAATGATTTTGAAAAAACCTTTGGTTTTTCAAAATACAATCGACATACCCCAGTTACGGATATGTATTATTATTTCACTTTAATCCGTGGAGAAGCCATTCCAATCCAAGATTATGATTATTTCATGAGGGTTAATTTGTTTTATTCACCGATGAATAGTGACTTGGCTACATTTACGGTAGAGAACAGGCAATATAGCTTATTCTATGAAGTGGTGGATTTGGATGAGGATAAAAACCCGGAGGAAAATTATCTAGTTTTAAAATCGGATGATGGATTCGATTTAATAAAACTTGCAATAGATGATATCTTCCAAAAGTATGAAAAACTTAAAGACTTTGACCGATCCGAAATCACAGTAGAAGAGGCGAGCGCAACATGGGAAAATGAGAATGTAATCCTTACTTATGTAGCGGAGCATATGGATTTGTATAGACATGTTACAGAGAAAAAATATTCGGCAGATGGATTCTTCTTTATTAAAATAAAATAAGGTTGAAGAAAAATATAGATGAAATTAAGTAAATTAAGTAAGGGTAAAGGTTCATAATAAGGAAATATATAAAGGAAATATATAAAGAAAATATATATAAGAGAAATTAAGCTTCCCTATAACCGATTCATGTGAGCTGTTATAGGGAAGCTTTTTTGATTTGAGGAATTCTTGACCCAAGTAATTCTTGATCTGGGTCATTCGTGATCTGAGCCATTCGATTGAAAGTGCACTGCTTGGGATAGTAATTGATCCCTATGGTAATGATCATTGGTTTTATTGTATTAATATTTTTGCATTTAAGGACATATATAGTAAATATTGCATGAGAAATAAATTTATGGATTGACAGATGAATCCCATTTGGTTATACTTTTAAATCAAATATTTAAATAATCATATATACCTGATATGAATTATATGAATTGACGAATGGGAATATTATATTTTATTTATAAGATGAACACTGTCAACACATAATGAGTTGGGAAAAGGAGGTTTGCTTATGCTGGAGATGAAAAAAAATCATTTTTTTGATGAAATTATAGAACGAAGGAATACGAATTCCATAAAATATGATTTTGCAAAGGAAAAAAACAAACCCCAAGAGGCAATTCCCTTATGGGTAGCGGATATGGATTTTAGAACGGCTATGCCAGTAACCAAAGCTCTAATGAAGGCTGTGGTACATGGGATCTATGGATATTCGGAAAGCAAACAAGATTATTTCGATGCCATTTATCAATGGTATCAAAGGAGATTCGGATGGGAATGCCAACGGGAGTGGTTGGTAAAAACTCCTGGGGTTGTCTTTGCCATAGCAACTGCAATCCGAGCCTTAACCAGGGAGGGGGATGCTGTTTTAATACAGCAACCAGTTTATTACCCATT
>JGI24707J26582_10002359_pt1 | contig 14224 bp, 12 predicted proteins | sample BioPla1DNA1_FD_26582 | JGI IMG/M metagenome (IMG submission 26582) | reverse complement strand
CTATCTACCACCGACGAAAACCTGTAATATCAAGGGTTTGGTAGAATAGTGGTCGAAGTGGTCGATAAAAACGCAAACTTTATGATTGGATGTATATATCGTCGTGAGTATCGGAAAAGAATTACAATGGTGCAAATGCAGTAATAGCAAGGGTTTTATAGGTTGAGTATGTAGCCCAAATATTACAGAATGGTTACACGTATGACCATTCAATCATAGGATACCCAAAAAAGTTGAAATTTACATAAATATAGACAATTTATTTTACATAGATTTTTATAAAAGCGAGGGGGATTTTAAATGGACAAATTAAGAAACATTCCATTCTCTCCACCAGATATAACTGATGAGGAGATAAATGAAGTAATTAATGCAATGAAATCTGGTTGGATTACAACTGGTCCAAGAACTAAAGAATTTGAAAGAAATATAGCTGAATATGTTGGTGTAAATAAAGCAGTATGTTTAAACTCTGCAACAGCTGCTATGGAATTAACCCTTCGCATTTTAGGAATAGGACCTGGGGATGAAGTGATTACTTCAGCTTATACATACACAGCTTCAGCTTCTGTAATAGATCATGTGGGAGCTAAGATCGTGTTGGTTGATACAGCTCCTAATTCATTTGAAATGGATTATGAAAAGTTATCTGATGCAATTACAGAGAATACAAAAGCTATCATTCCTGTTGATATAGCGGGTAAGATGTGTGATTACGATAAGATATATGAAGTAGTTGAAAGTAAAAAGGAAGTAATCAAAGCAAATAATGAGATTCAAGGTTTATTTAATAGAGTAATTATAATGGCTGACGCAGCCCATGCTTTTGGAGCTGAAAGAAAAGACCTAAAATGTGGACAAGTTGCAGACTTTACAACTTTTTCTTTTCATGCAGTAAAAAACCTAACAACAGCAGAAGGTGGAGCTGTTGTTTGGAGAAATGACTTAGGATTAGATGATGAAGAGTTGTACAAGCAGTTCATGATATATAGTCTTCATGGACAATCAAAGGATGCATTGGCTAAGACTAAAAAGGGTTCATGGGAATATGATATTGTTATTCCTGCTTATAAATGTAATATGACAGATATTTTAGCTAGCTTTGGTTTGATACAGATAAGAAGATATGAAGGTTTGTTAGAGAGACGTAAAGAAATTATTGAGATGTATGATTCAATGTTACATCCACTAGGTGTTCAAAGCTTAAAGCATTTTGGAGAAGATTTTAATTCTACGGGTCATCTTTATTTAGCCAGAATACCTGGTATTAGTGAAGATGAGAGAAATGAGATTATTATAAAGATGGCAGAAGATGAAATTGCAACAAATGTTCATTACAAGCCACTTCCTATGTTTACAGCTTATAAGAATTTAGGGTTTGATATTAAAGATTATCCAAATGCTTATAGACAATATGCTAATGAGATTACATTACCACTTCATACTTTGTTAAGTGATGAGGATGTTGAGTATATTTGTGAAAGTTTAAAAAGAGCAATGGATGAAGTGTTACAAAAAAGCGAGGTTGCTATAGCAGAGTAGGGGTGAGTTTATGAAGAAGATAGCGATATTAGGTTCTGCAAATGCATTAAAACCCAAAATTATAATTGAAACTCTTTATGAAATGAACTTATTACTTGATAAAGAAATATTTTTATTTACTGAAAATGATACAGGTGTGTGTGTTGACTATTGCAAGGAAAAAGGTATTGAGATTGTTGTATTTCCAAGTACAAAACTAGATGAAACTGATAGTTTTAATCTTGTAATGAAACAAGAAGTTGACTTGCTCGTGAGCGCTGGCTGGCCATATAAAATTCCAGCATCTTTTCTCGAATTATTTAAATATACGCCAATAAATTGTCATGGATCAGTATTACCTGACTATAGAGGGAGTAGGGCATACATGCATTATTGGGCTAACTGTGAAGAGTATTATGGTGCAACTATTCATTTTATGAATGAGAAATTTGATGACGGTAATATCCTTATACAAGGAAGATTAAAATTGTTTCTTGAAGAGACACCATCCATTCTACATAGAAGAAGTGCTGAGTTATGTGCATATCTATTGCCTAAAGCTATTTCACTAATCGAGAATGGTTATGAAGGAAGACAAGCTGCTGGGATGAAACGATATTTTAAGAAGTTATCCCCTGAAGAATTTGAACAGTACAGAAAGTATAATGAAAATAAAGTTAAGCAAGAAAGATGGCTTACTCCTCATAAAATATTAAATTCATAAATAAAGGCTGGTTATTAAAATGAAAAAAATACTTATTATCGGTGCTGGTTTTCTACAATCTTTTGTTATTAGGAATGCAAAGGAGATGGGATACTACACTATTACTATAGATAAGAATCCAAGCTCAATAGGATTTTCATATGCTGATGAATATGGAATAGTAGACATTGTTAATCAAGAGGCTTGCCTTAGATTTGCTCGTGAAAAGTGTATAGATGGGGTTATGACAGCAGCAACAGATTATGGAGTGCTTTCAGCAGCTTATATTGCACAACAAATGAATTTGCCAGGTCTTAAATATGAAATCGCTAAAGTTATTAAAAATAAATATATGGTTCGCCGTACTTTATTTGAGAATGGAATCGATGATATATCTCAATATTTTGAGATAAGTAATATTAATGATGTAGAAGAGATTGGTAATAAAATTCACTTTCCTGTGATGATAAAACCTTGTGATGGATCTGGTAGTAAGGCTGCTAAAAGAGTGGATAGTATATGTGAATTAAAGTCTGCATGCAAAGAGGCAATAGATGCTTCTTTAATAAATAGGGCATTAATAGAGGATTTTATTGAAGGAAAAGAATATGGTGTTGAATCTTTTGTTTATAATGGACAAGTTCACGTACTAGGAATTATGGGAAAATATATGACTTCCCCCCCTGATTATGCAGAATTAGGGCACTGCATACCTAGCCAACTAGCTATTGAGGAAAAGGTAAGAGAAGTTGCTCAAAATGCTATAAAAACTCTTGGTATTAATTTTGGAGCAGTAAATATGGATGTGCTTGTAACAAAGGATAATAGGATTTGTATTGTTGATATAGGTGCAAGAATGGGTGGTAATTTAATCGGTTCTCATATAATTCCATTAGGAACAGGTATAGATTATATGGGGAATTTGATACGTGCATCAGTAGGTGACTTTGTTGATATAAAATCTCAAAAATCGGGAGTAAATGTCGTTACAAGATTGTTGGCATTGGAACCAGGAAAAGCAGAGAAATTACCAGACTTTAAGGAAATAAGTAATAAATATCAAGTGGATATTTATCATCATTTACAAGAAGGAAGTATAATCAGAGAATATCATAACAACCTAGATGGATGTGGTTATGTAGTGGCAATTTCTAATGATATAGAAGATGCAGAAAGACGTGCGGAAGAATCAAAGAATTTAGTTGATAAAAGTATTGTAAGAGAAGAATTTCATCAATTAAGAGAGAGTTTAGAAGAAGTAGCGGCATCTAATGAAATTTGAAATTATAGCGTGAAAGGGGAAGTTAGGGAAATGTATAGTCATTATATTAAGCGAATTCTCGATATTATTATTTGCATTTTAGGTTTTCCAGTATTCATGCTATTATTTATCATCTTTGGATTACTGATAAAACTTGAGGATCAAGGTCCAATATTTTATAAAGCTGATCGGATTGGTAAAGGTAGTAAACTATATAAAATGTATAAATTTCGTTCAATGAAAGTAAATGCTCCAACTTTACTTAATGAAGATGGAAGTACATATAACTCTAAAGATGATCCAAGAGTAACTAAAGTTGGAAAGTTTATGAGAGAAACCAGTATTGATGAAACACCTCAGATTTTGAATGTGCTTAAAGGGGATATGAGCATTATAGGTCCTAGAGCAAGTTTGGCTAGTGCACTTAATACATATCAAGATGATGAGATTGATAAGATGAAAGTAAGACCTGGTATCACTGGCTATACACAGGCTTACTATAGGAATGGATTATCCAATAGGGAAAAACGACTCAAAGATGCTTGGTATGCAAATAATGTGTGTTTTTGGTTGGATGTAAAGATATTTTTCAAGACTATTATTATTGTTTTAAAAAGGCAAGGGATATATACATATAGCAATTCAAATTCTAAAAACACAGAAACAATGGGGAATTAGATATCTATGAAAAAGAAAATTTTGTTTATCAGTAATATTAGTAATAAAATAACTAACTTCTCATTACCTTCCATTTATGCTGCGAAAAATTTAGGGTACGAGTTTCATATGGCAGCAAATTACTCAAACTTTAATGACGATCCAGAAAAATATGGCGTAAAACTACACCATATTGATTTAAATAGAAATCCATTTAGCAAACAGAACATAACAGCATATAAGCAAATGTTGGAGTTAATTGAGAAAGAAAAATTTGATGTGATACACTGTAATACCCCTATTGGTGGTGTGTTAGGAAGGCTATGTGGGAAAAAAGCTGGCGTACCTAAAATTATATATACGGCTCACGGTTTTCATTTTTATAAAGGAGCATCTTTTATAAATAGAACAGTTTTTAAATGGGCTGAAATGTGGATGGCTAAGTATACAGATGCAATTATAACAATGAATGAAGAGGATTATCAAGCGGCGCAAAAGTTTAAGCTCAGAAATAATGGACAAGTCTATTATGTTCCGGGTGTTGGTGTAGACACTGAAATGTATCAACTTGAAAATGTTGATTCAAAGGAGCTTAGAGATTCATTAGGATTGTCTATAGATGATATTGTTTTAATCGCGATGGGCGATTTGATTGACAGAAAAAATTATGCATCATCAATTAAAGCTATTGCAAAAGCAAATAATCAAAAATTACATTTTTTAATATGTGGAAAAGGTCCCAAATTAGAGGCCTTACAAAAATTAGCTAGCGACCTAGAGGTGGAAAAACAAATTCATTTCTTAGGTTTTCGAACGGATATAAAAGAATTGCTTACTATAGCAGATATCTTTCTGTTTACAACATACCAAGAAGGGTTACCTCGATCTATGATGGAAGCAATGAGTGCGGGTCTACCGTGTATCGCTTCTAAAGTAAGAGGTAATGTAGATTTAATTCAAGAAGGTGTTGGTGGATTTTTAAGAGATCCGGATGATTCAGAAGGATTTGCTGAAGCGATAAATAGACTTGCCTTAGATAAGGCATTAAGAGAAAAAATGAAAGCAAGTAATTTAGAAACGATTAAGAAGTTTGATGTTGAGAATGTTAAAAAAGAGATGAAGAAGATTTATGAGAGAGAGATAATCTAAATATTTCAAAGATTTTTATGAATGGGGTCATTAAATGAGTGAAAAGAAAAAAATAATATTTGTAATTGGAAGCATGCGTAGAGGCGGAGCTGAAAGAGTAATTTCAATATTAGCGAATGAGTATGCAGATAATGGGTGGGAAGTGCAAATAATTACTTTACTTGATGATAGTAATGACTACATTTTGAGAGACTCTATTAAAGTAATCAATATAACGGATGATAAAAAATCAAGAATACAAAAAATACCTTTTTGGTTAATTCAACTTCGGAGAACATTTAAGCAGTTTAATCCAGATGCTATTGTTTCATTCATTGCCAGAATTAATATACTAACTCTTATCGCTTCATTAGGCCTTAATATAAAAATAATTATATCTGAAAGAAATGACCCAAAATCAGATGGTAGATCTTGGATTGTCAAGATAGCAACCTATCTTTTGTACCCACTAGCTAAATCTATTGTTTTCCAAACTGATTGGGCAAAGAGTTGCTTCCCTCAAAATATCCAAAATAAAGGCATTATCATTGCAAATCCTGTTGATGTTACAATAACTGCTTCTAAGAATAAAGAAAATAAGATTGTAGCAGTTGGACGTCTACTTGAACAGAAGAACCATAAATTGCTAATTAATGCATTTTCTAAAGTGATAGAAAAATATCCTGATTATAAACTTTATATTTACGGTGAAGGCAAACTAAGAAGAGAACTTGTAAATCAAGTTGAAGAACTAAACATTTCAGACAATGTATTTATGCCTGGAAACGTTTTGAATATTCATGAGAAAATATCAGATGCAGAAATGTTTGTTTTGTCTTCTGATTATGAAGGTTTATCAAATGCATTATTGGAAGCCATGATGATGGGATTACCTTGCATATCAACAAACTGTGCTGGATCTAATGAAGTGATTGAACATGAGAAAAATGGATTGCTTGTTCCAATAAAAGATGCTAAGTCTTTATCGGAATCAATAGTAAGATTAATACAAGATAGAGAACTAGCCGAAAAACTAGGTAAAAATGCTATGGCTTATTCCGTTAAATTTAAAAGTGAGAATGTAATCAGTGATTGGAAGAAAGTAATTGAAGAATATGATTCAAAAGGTGCGAGATTATGAAAAAAATCATGTTTATAATTCCATTTTTATCAAGTGGAGGAGCAGAGAGAGTTGTTTCCATTTGGACTAGTGAATTAGCGAAACTAGGAGCAGACACGCATCTTTTGGTTTTTTATAGGGTTGAAGGTGAATATCCGATAGATGAAGGTGTTACGGTTCATGCTATTAAGGAGAACAAGGATCAATATAATAAGATGTCAAAATTTGAAAAAATTAAATTATTAAGGGGGAAGTTAAAGAAAATAAATCCAGATGTAATAATACCATTTATAAGCCATGTTGGAATAATGACCAATATTGCTAGGGTTGGATTAAAAACTAAAATGATTGAAACAATTAGAATTGATCCTAAATATAGTCCTAAGAATAAAATTTTGCGTCTGATCAGAAATATATCTGTTTTGTTATCAAATAGTTGTATTGTTCAGAATGAAGACCAAAAAAATTATTTTCCAAAGTGTATCCAGAAAAAAACACATGTCTTTTCTAATCCTATTTCAGATGAATTTATCCAAGCTGAAAGAATTATAAGCAACTCCGGAATTCATTCAATTACTGCAGTAGGAAGACTTGAGAATCAGAAAAATTATAAGATGCTCATAAAGACATTTTCAAAGTTAAGTAATGTAGATTTGACACTAAATATTTATGGGGATGGGTCACTAAAAGGAGAATTACAAAGTTTAATTAATGATTTAGGACTTAGTACCCGTATTAATTTATGGGGAAGGTCAAATAACATTAAAGACGTTTTTATTAATACAGACTTATTTATACTATCTTCTAATGCAGAAGGAATGCCAAATTCTTTAATGGAAGCAATGGCAGTAGGAATTCCATGTATTTCTACAGATTGCCCAACTGGACCTTCGGATATCATAGATAACAAGATAAATGGAGTTTTAATACCTATTAATAATGAGGAAGCATTAGTCAGCGCTATTAATAATATGATTAATAATCCCAAAGAAGCATATATGATGGGAAAAAAGGCTAAGGAAAAAATGAAAAACAATTACTCTGCAGCTGTTAGCGCTAAGAAATTACTAAGATTTTTGAATGAGATCTAATAAAATTTTTATAGAAAACGGGTGATGACGTGAAGAGACCAAAGATTATACAAAATTTATTTAATTATGCTCGGTTCACTTCGTTCAAACTATGGCCAGAAGCTACTCTAAAGTTTGAGTTTAAAAGGCATGCGGGCTATAAGTTGAACTTGGAGAACCCAAAAACATACAATGAAAAACTTCAATGGTTGAAACTTTATTGGGAAGACCCTCAAGCTACAATATGCGCAGATAAGTATTCTGTGCGAGAATATGTAGAGACTAAAGGGCTGAAACATCTACTTAATGACATTTATGAAGTGTATGAGAATGTAGAAGATATTGAATTTGACAAATTACCATCTAAATTTGTTATGAAAGTAACACATGGCTGTGGACAAAACTTAGTTTGTACAGATAAAAGTTCAATAGATTGGGAAAAGGAAAAGAAGAGATTTAAAGCGTGGATGAACACCAGTCATTACTATGATTCGCTTGAATGGGTTTATCGAGATATAAAACCAAGGATAATTGTTGAAAAATTAATTGAAACTGATGATGGTAAACCACCAAAAGATTATAAATTTTTTTGTTTTAATGGTGAACCAAAGTGTTTATTTGTTGCCACTGATAGAGGAGAAGGCACGACGAAATTTGATTTTTATGACTTAGAATGGAAGTATATAGATGTAAAAAATCACTATCCAAATAGTGGAGAGACACTACCTAAACCCAAAGAATTAAATGATTTAATTGAGTACTCGAAAATATTATCGAAGGGCTTTCCTCATGTTCGAGTAGATTTCTACATAGAAGAAGGGAAGATAATTTTTGGAGAATGCACTTTTTTCCATTTCTCAGGTAGCGAACCATTTGAGCCTATAGGCTTCGATTATGAGATGGGCAAATATCTAAAGTTACCAGATAAACGTAGATAGAGGTGAAGTATGGTAAAGGAACAAGAATCAGTAAAAACTATATTGTTTATTATATCTTCATTAGGTGGTGGCGGTGCTGAAAGGGTAGTTAGCGAACTAGCCAACTATTTTAGCAAAGAGGATATTATGGTTAGCATATTACTCATATCTAACGATAATGTTAATTATGAGATAGGCGAAAACGTAAAAATCATATATGGCTCTAATCAAATAGACGGGAAAAATAGAATAAGTGATTTTTTTTCAAGGGTAAATCTTATAAGTAAATATGTTAAGCTAATTCAACCTGATATTACAATTTCGTTTTTATCCACAATAAATATTTATTCATGCTTAGCTCTTGGGTTTTCCAAGAACAAATTAATTGTTAGCGAAAGAAATGACCCGAAAAGATCACCAGCTCAAAAAATAAAAAGATTAGTCAGGAATATAGTATATTATCTCTCAGATGGCTATGTTTTTCAGACTGATGAAGCAAAGAATTATTTTTCAAGCAAGATAAAAAATAAAGGAGTAGTTATAGTTAATCCAATAAAACCTGATTTACCAGATGTATATAAAGGGGATAGAACGAAGAAGATTGTTGCTGTTGGCCGATTAGAAGAACAAAAGAATTATTCATTATTTATAAAAGCATTTAAGCTTATAGCCGATGATTTTAAAGATTATAAAGTTGAGATTTATGGTGAAGGTCAAGAACGTAATAAACTAGAAAAACTAATATGTGAATTAAATTTAAATAGTAGAGTATTATTAATGGGCAGACATAATGATGTCCATGAACGTATCAAGGATGCTTCGCTATATGTATTATCTTCTCATTATGAAGGCATGCCCAATGCTTTAATGGAAGCATTGGCACTGGGGCTACCATGCATTGCTACTAATTGCTCAGGTGGAGGACCTAAAACATTAATAACAAATGGGGTTAATGGTATTTTAGTTCCAAATAATGATGAAGAGTCATTATCAAAACAAATGGCATTTGTTTTACAGAATAATCAGGTTGGAATAAGCTTATCTAAGAAAGCTAGTTTGGTAAGAGATGACTTTTCGATAGATATTATTGGAGTTCAATGGTTAGATTATATAGAAGAAATAATTGGGAGCAATCAAGAATGAAAATAAGTATAAATAAAATTATTGATAAAGTTACAACTTTTGTACTGGTAATATACATAATAGCTTTAGCAGCATTCGAAAACTATGAACCTACATCATGGATAGCTAGTTATTTATTGTATCTGTTTCTGATTATATCATTTATTAGAATGCTAATAATAGGAAAAATTAAATTAACATATTATTCAACTATTATGTTAATATATGGAGCATTGCTAGCTTTGTCGTTATTTTGGGCAAAAGACTTTGAATATGGTTTTACAACACTTTATTGGTATATGACTTGTTTTATATTAACATTATTTGTATCAAACTTTGTTGATAGGAAAGAAAAGATTTATTCCATTATAAACGCATATATGATTGCAGGGGTAGTGCTATCATTGTTGCTATACAGTGTTTATAGTTTGGATATTTTTGACGTCGCTGCTAATAGCAAATATGGTTTGCGATTAGGTGGAGAGATAGGAAACGCTAATGCAATAGGATTGAGCTTAGCCTTTTCAGTTTGCTTTGCTTTATATTTACTGGTAAATTTTAAAAATAGTATTACAAAAAAAATATTATACATTGTATCTATTTGTATAACAGGTCCAGTATTATTTTTATCTGGTTCTAAGAAAGCCTTATTTGTGCTATTGTTTGGGATATTATATATGTTTATAACATATAAAACAGATAAAAAAATAATATTTAGTAAATTGAAAGGATTGTCAGTTTCCATAGCGTTTCTGTTTCTAGTGTACTGGTTATTGAATAATGTTTCTGCTTTCTGGTATATTGGACAACGTGTAAATGAAATGTTTTTAACATTTCAAGGTCAAGGAGTAAGTAATACAGATTTAACAAGAATCAATATGATTAATACTTCTATTGAACAATTTAGTAATGCTCCTTTATTAGGTAATGGAATAGCTCATTCAAGAGTGGTATTTGGGACATATTCTCACAATAATTATGTTGAAATATTAATGAATACAGGTATTGTTGGATTTTTGATATACTATTCTGTATACTTAATCTCTATTTATAAATCATACAGAATATCTAAAGATGAAGAGAGTTTAGTTATTATTATTAGATTTATATTAATTACTTTAACAATAATTGAAATGGGATTAGTTTCATATTACTCAAGATATTACCAGATGTTACTTGCTGCAATCAGTTCCGTCTTAACGAAAGGAAGAAAGATCAAATATGTTAAAAAAGATTAGGTACTATTATAAAAAAGATAAGAAATTACTTATGTATAAAATTTTATTTAAATTAATGAGTAATAAGCTAATGATAAAAACAGTTCCAACAAGATTGTGGTTGAAAACAGAGTATTATATTAGAGTTAATAAAAATTTGAATTTGTCGAATCCTCAAACATATAATGAGAAGCTTCAATGGCTTAAATTATATGATCGTAAACCTGAGTATACTATGATGGCTGATAAATATGAAGTTAGAAAATATATAGCTGATAAAATTGGTGAAGAATATTTAATCCCGTTGTTAGGGGTTTGGGAGAAATTTGAAAGTATAGATTTTGACAAGCTGCCAAACCAATTTGTCCTAAAACCTAACCATACATCTGGGAATGTGTTCGTATGTAAGGATAAAACAAAAATCAACTATGAGGAATTAGAAAAAGAGGTTAATTCATGGATGGAGAGAGATTATTATTGGGTACATCGAGAATGGCCATATAAAAATATACAGCCAAGAATAATATGTGAAAAATATATGGTAGATGAATCCGGCGTAGGACTTAAGGATTATAAATTTTTTTGCTTTAATGGTGAACCAAAAGCTATGTTTATCGCTACAGATAGAGGTATTGACACACGTTTTGACTTTTATGACATGGAATTTAACCATCTTCCATTTATGCAACATTATAAAAATAGTGACAAAAATATACAAAAACCGGCTGGATTTGATGAAATGATTAAATTGTCAAAAATTCTATCAAAGGAAATTCCTCATGTACGTGTAGATTTTTATGATATTAATGGGAGAATATATTTTGGAGAAATGACTTTTTATCATTTCAGTGGATGTGAAAAATTTGAACCTGAAAAATATGATGAAATTTTTGGGAGTTGGTTAGTATTACCATCTGCAAGTAATAAGTAAAACTAAAAAATATAAATAATTACAACAGTTAGGATTTAATTGAATTATTTAGGATAAATATTTAATGAACTAGCCTTAGAGGAGAAATTTATGTGAAAGAAAGTAATTTTCAAAATAAAATTTTAAGTGCAACAAAATGGGCAGCTTTTACAGAAATAGCAGTAAAGTTAATCAGCCCAATAACTAGTATGATTTTAGCTAGAATTCTTGCTCCTGAGGCATTTGGTGTAGTAGCCACAGTTACTATGATAGTGAGCTTTGCGGATATGTTTACAGATGCTGGCTTTCAAAAATATTTGGTCCAACATGAATTCAAGCATGAAGAGGAAAAGTTTAAGAATGCTAATGTGGCATTTTGGACAAATTTTGGAGTATCAGTTTTTTTATGGTTTATTATTGTTCTATTTCGCGAGACAATTGCAATATCTGTTGGTAGTCAGGGTTTGGGGAATGTTGTTGCTATTGCCAGTGTTCAATTATTGCTAACACCTTTCTCTAGCATTCAGATGGCTCTATATAGAAGAGATTTTGATTTTAAAACATTATTTTTAGTTCGAATGGTATCTGTAGTTATACCATTTACTGTAACTCTACCACTTGCTTTTGGTGGGTTAAGCTATTGGGCATTGATTATTGGTACTATTGCAGCGCAACTCTCAAACGCAATAATTTTAACTATAAAATCTAAATGGAAGCCTAAGATATTTTACAGCGTAGAAATATTGAAAGAGATGCTTTCGTTTAGTGTTTGGGCCTTGATTGAGGCAATATCAATATGGTTGACTACATGGGTTGATACATTCATTATTGGCAATGCATTGAATCAATATTACTTAGGCTTATATAAAACCTCTACTTCTATGGTTAACTCACTTATGGCTATAATAACAGGCTCAACTACGCCTGTCTTATTTTCTACACTATCCCGTTTACAGGATGACGAGGTAAGCTTTAATAATGTGTTTTTAAAGTTCCAGAGACTGATATCTGTAATTGTATTCCCTTTAGGTGTAGGTGTATATCTATATAGTGACTTAGCAACAAAAATATTATTAGGAAGTCAATGGAGTGAAGCTAGTGACGTAATAGGAATATGGGCACTAACAAGCTCATTAATGATTGTGTTTGGAAATTGTTGTAGTGAATTGTATAGAGCTAAAGGGAAACCTAAGTTGTCTTTTATAGCTCAAATATTACATTTGATAGTTCTAGTCCCTGCGTGTATTATTAGTTCTAGATATGGATTTTGGTCTCTAGTATATACGAGATCATTGATAAGACTACAGTTTGTATTAGTTCATTTTATATTAATGAAATTTGTGATAGAATTTTCAATTCTGAAAATAATCAAGAATGTATTTCCAACAACTATTTCAGCACTAGCTATGGGAGTTTTCGGATATTTACTACAACAAATTAATAAAGGGTTATTATGGAGTCTTTTCTCTATTATTTTATGTGCTGTATTTTATTTTGGAATGTTATTTATATTTCCTAATATACGAAAAGAAATATTTGGATTAATAAAAAAGGTACTACCAAAAAGGTAATCTATATATATCAAACTTCTTTAATAATAAAGAATGAACTATTAAAAACTATTACGAGAAACGTTAGCTATTAAATTATAAAAGGTTGATTCGTAATGATAGTATTAATTATAAATTTACAAGAAAAGAGGAATATTATGAAAATACTTATTACAGGTGCAGCTGGCTTTATCGGCTATCACCTTTCAAAAAAATTACTAGATGAGTCCTATCAAGTAATTGGGATTGATAACTTGAACGACTATTATGATCCAAGTCTTAAGCAGTCTAGACTTGAAATATTAGGTAAGTACAACAACTTTACTTTTCAGAAGATAGATTTAAAAAACAAAACTGAAGTCGACAGCATATTTACTGAATACAATCCAACTCATGTCATAAATTTAGCGGCTCAAGCAGGAGTGCGGTACTCTATTGAGAATCCCTATGCTTATGTGGATTCTAACCTCATAGGCTTTATAAATGTTTTAGAGGCATGTAGAAATTATCCAGTCGAGCATCTTCTTTATGCCTCGTCAAGCTCTGTCTATGGTGGAAACAAGGTAGCACCATTCTCAACGAATCATAATGTTGATCATCCAGTTTCACTTTATGCAGCTACTAAAAAATCGAATGAGTTGATGGCTCATACATATAGTCACCTATATGGTATTCCAACAACTGGTCTTAGATTTTTCACAGTTTACGGACCATACGGAAGACCAGATATGGCTTACTTCTCTTTTACAAAAGATATCTTAGCAGGAAAACCTATCAAAGTTTTTAACCATGGAAAGATGGAAAGAGACTTCACATATATTGATGATATTGTAAAAGGTATTGTGAAGCTAATTGATAAAGCTCCTGTTGCTAATAAGGAGTGGGATGAAAGTAGAGATGACCTAGGTGAGAGCTTTGCTCCATATAAAATCTATAATATAGGTAATAATAGCCCAGTTCCACTTATGAGGTTCATAAATGCCTTAGAGGCTGCTCTAGGGAAAGAGGCTGAAAAAATCTATATGGACATGCAGCCAGGAGATGTCCT
>JGI24707J26582_10002358_pt1 | contig 14224 bp, 13 predicted proteins | sample BioPla1DNA1_FD_26582 | JGI IMG/M metagenome (IMG submission 26582) | reverse complement strand
TGCCCGACACATACGAGGCGAGAGCCGCCTGCAGTCCTACCACTGAAGGGTAATCCTCTTTTCCGCCGAAACCGCCGCCGACCGTCGCTTGAATCACTCGTACGTGATCATCGTCAAATCCGAAGGCATGCTTGATCGCATTATGTATGTAGAAGGGACATTGCATCGCTCCGCACACTGTCATATACCCGTCTCGGTATTCGGCAACGATCCCCTGGGGCTCAAGGTAAGCGTGTTCCTGAAAGCCCGTCGTCAAGACCTCTTCAAAGACTTCGTGCGCTTCGTTGAAAACTTTGTCGGGATCACCTTTCACAAAACGACAGTCGTGTAAGATGGTATCGGATTCCGTAACGTCGAAACATGTCGGAAGATCTTCATACTCTACAGAAATCTGTTCCATGAACCGGCGAGCCTTCGCTTTCGTTTTTGCGACGACGATAAGGATCGCCTCCCCCACGTATTCAACTTCTACGTCATTCAGGATGAACTGATCGGGGATATCGACCAAGACTCGGTTTTGAACAGGCACATCTCTCCCTCTTGCAACCCATGTGTCTTCCGGTATCTCCGGAATGTTAATCGACACAATCCGCGCATGCGGTCTTTCCGATCGCAGAATACATGCGTGATAATAATCGGGCGATTGATAGTCATCGACAAACTTCGCTCGACCGCTTATCTTTTCATCGAAATCTTTTCGTTTCACAGGACGTGATATAGACATGCTTCTCACCTATCTTCCTCCGGTGTTAATTTTTCAAATTTATCTAAGTAACTTCCGTCGAGAAACTCCTCAAAGTAAGTCACAAAATAGTCTCCGTTCTCGTAAGTCACCGCGATCTCCGTAAACATGCCGGGCAGGCGTGCCGCCTGAGAAAACAGGGCACTTCCGCTTGTCGCGTTTGCATCCATCTCAATTGACTCGTAGTTCAAAAAGAGAGGCGTCAGGTACGGATAGGAGCGCTCTTTATGGAAGGCTTCCACAAACGCCTCTTCCGTGATTGACGTACGGTAGGCCTCCGTCAGGTACGGATAAATCTTTTCCGGTGTCTTAAAATCGTAATTGACGGCGTTAACGAAAGCCCTCACACGTTTTTCCGCTCTTGCGCACGATTTAGGTGCAGGCAAAAGTGTGATAAGGCATACGACCACAGCTACAAGCAGCGTCGCAGCAATAATCGTTACTCGCATTCTTCCGCTCATCGTCCGCTTACCGCTCCATCCGCACGTAAGGCTTTGTATAGGCGCTCGGCATCTCGGCTTTTCGCGAAGTGCTGATAAGCGCGAAGATGGTAACGATATAAGGAAGCATCAATAAGAGCTGGTTTGGAATACCGGCACCGATGGCCTGCAACCGCATCTGAAGCGCGTTCGAAAAACCGAAAACGAGCGAACCGACTAATGCCCATCCCGGTCGGAATTTCGAGAAGATAACAACGGCAACGGCCATGAATCCCTGTCCCTGCACCAAGTTATCCGTAAACAGATTCATGTAAGCCGTGCTCATGTACGCGCCTGCAGCTCCTGCACAAGCGCCGCCGATCAGGACGGCAATATTGCGTATCAGCGTCACGTGAATACCTTTCGCGTCAGATGCGCGCGGGTGTTCTCCGACCATTTTGACACGCAATCCGAAGGTCGTACGCTCCATGAGAAACCACGAGACGGGAATAAGCAGAAACGCAATGTACGTCGGAACATTGTTGCAAAAGAGCACGGGACCGATGACGGGTATTTTCGAGAGCAACGGAAGCTCCACGACGGGGAAAGGATCAATTTGCGGAGGCAGCGTGCGCACACCGAAAATAATGCGATACACGTAGGATGCGACCCCCGCGCCTAAGATATTGAGCCCGATACCGGCGATCACCTGCACTGCGTTCATCGTATTGCTCAACCACGCCATAATTGACGACCAGAGCACACCGACAACAATAGCTGAGATAAAACCGAGCCAGAGGCTGCCACTGAAATACGATACGGTAAAGGCCGCCATCGCGCTTACGATCATGGTTCCCTCAACACCTAAGTTCAGGATGCCGGCTTTCTGTGTAAAGATTTGCCCGAGCGCTGCATACAGAATGGGGGTTGCCAGACGGATTGTAGCGGTTAAGAGGCTCGTCAGAAATGTTAAGCTAAAAATCTCATTCCACATAGATTCCCCGTGCCTTTCTCGCTTGCAGCTTCTGCTGAATCATAGGCTGTGTGATCAACAAGACAATGACAAGTCCTTGAATAATGTCGACGATCGAATAGGGGATAGCCGTCATCCGCTGCATCGTCGCACCGCCCACAAGGAGAGCAGAAATGAAAAACGACGCGAACAGAATACCGATCGGTGACATTTTCCCGAGCAACGTAATGACGACCGCAAGATCTCCAAACCCGGCGCCGATCCCCTCCAGGAGTCGGAAGTGGACGCCATAGACCTCAATCCATCCGACAAGTCCGGAAAGCGCACCGGACAGCATCATCGTCCAAATGATCGTTCTGTTGGCGTTAAGTCCGGCGTAATTCGTTATTTTAGTGCCGTGACCCAGAAGGTCGACCGTAAAACCAAACCGACTGCGCCAGAATAAAATGATGAGGATCAGTACACCAATAGCGACGAAAACACTTGTATTAACACGCAAACCAGCTCCGAGCGGTGTCAGCTGAATAGACTCAGCCATGCTCGATGACTGCGGATAGTTATAGCCGCCGGGCTCCTGCATAGGACCGTAGACCATATAGGCCAACAAGTAAAGCGCAACGTAATTGAGCATCATCGTCGTGATAACTTCGTTCGCATTAAAGCGAACGCGAAGCCATCCGGCGATCATCGCCCATAATGCACCGCCGATCATTCCGAAGATCGGAGCAATGATCATATGGAGCCACGGAAGAAGAGGGATGTATAATCCGACAACAGCGGACGTGATCGCTCCAACGATCATCTGTCCTTCCGCTCCGATGTTCCACAGTTTCGCCCGGAATGCGATTGAAACACCAAGCGCCATGATCATGAGCGGCACCATTTTGATCATAATTTCCGAAATACGCGACATGCTTCCGAGCGCCCCTTCAAGCATGACACCGTAACATTCCAATGGACTTTCACCTGCAAACGCAATAAAGAGGGCGCCAAGCAAAAGAGCAGCCACAACAATGACAGCCGTTTGCCAGGTAGTCGAGATACTGCTACGCAGACGCCGTTTCATCATGTCTCTGCATCCTTTCTCCCAGCATGAGCGGACCAATTTCCGCTACCGATGAACGCCCCGGCAAAATGCCCATAATCTTACCGTCGTAAATTACGGCAATCCGATCGCTCACCTGTATGATTTCCTCGAGGTCGGCAGATACAAGTAGCACTGCCGTTCCATTGTTGCTGCTCTCGATAATCTCCCTGCGAATATTCATCGTCGCATTGATATCAACGCCGCGAGTCGGCTGATTCGCAATCAGAACGGAGGGCAAGCCGTTCAGCTCGCGTGCGAGAATGACTTTCTGCTGATTTCCTCCCGAGAGATCCTTAACGAGCGCATCCTCTCCGATGGCGCGTATATCAAATCGTTCGATCATCTCTTTCGCGTGGCTTTTTATCTTGTTGCGAAGAAGCAAGCCGCGCGATGAAAAGGCATCCGTTCCGTATTCTTTGATGATTAAGTTGTTAGCTATATTCCAGTCAAGGGCAAGCCCCACGTCTCGACGATCTTCCGGTACAAAGGAAACGCCGGCATTGATAAAATCTTTCGAATTTTTACCGGTGAAATCATCGCCCTTGACATAAATTTGGCCCGCCTCGACAGGGCGCAATCCCGTCAACGCCTCGCAAAGCTCCTTCTGACCGTTACCATCGACGCCTGCAAGTCCGAGAATTTCACCTTCCTTAATGTCGAAAGAAATATGATCGAGAGCGATGAGGCCCTTATCGTTCTTAACTGTCAGATCCTTGACGGATAAAGCGATGCAATCGCCCGTACATTCATGGGTCGACTGCAAGTCGAGGTCGATGTCATACCCGATCATCATGGATGACAGATCACGTTTCGTCACCGTTTCATCGATCTTTCTGCACCCCACATTTTTACCATCTCTGAGAACGGTCACCTCATCGGCAACCTGTAGAATCTCATCAAGCTTATGCGTGATCATGACGATCGACTTGCCGTCATCAACGAGCTCGCGCAGCGTGATGAAAAGTTCGTCCGTTTCGCTCGGCGTCAGAACGGCAGTAGGCTCATCGAGAATGAGGATATCGATATCCTGAAAAAGAACGGACAGAATCTCTATCCGCTGTTGTTCGCCGACGGAGTTCTGCCAGATATAGCTGTCGGGATCGACTTTCATCTTGTATCGCTCTGCTAACTCCAGAACTTCACGTCTGAACTGATCTTTTCGAAGCAGGATTTGGCGTTTTCTGAAATTGCCCGCCATGATGTTCTCTGTCACCGTTAAGGGATTGGCGAGCATAAAATGCTGGTGAACCATTCCAATCCCCAGAGAAATTGCTTTCTCCGGGGACTGGATGTCTACGCGTTCGCCTTTCAGAAAGATGTCCCCGCCCTCCGGCTTGTAGAGACCGTACAGGATATTCATTAACGTCGTCTTGCCTGCGCCGTTTTCGCCGAGGAGCCCGTGAATCGTCCCGCGACGCAACGTAAAGTTCACATGATCGTTTGCCGCTTTGTGACCGAATATTTTCGTTATATCGCGCATTTCTACTGCGATCGATTCCATAGGAAACACCTTTCTAAAACTTTTGCCAAGGTGATGGCTCGACGTCAGTGAAGTCGTTTAGTTCTTCGGTTCATCAATTTCCGGCATTTCCACGGTGCCTGCCTTGATTCCTTGGTAAACTTCCTCAATTTTCGCCTTATCCTCTTCCGTCAGCATGCCCTTCGGATCTATGATCGGCGCATAGATAATCCCGCCGTTTTCAATGGTAATCCAGTAGAAGCGTTCCGACTCTTCGCGACCTTTGAATTTGCCGGCATTGATGTCATTGAAAATGTTCTCGATGACCGTCACCCAGTTGTACACGATACCTGTCATCACATTGTCTGGGGCAAGCGTATTTTGGTCGGCAACGTTACCAAGACAAATCTTATCTTTTTCTTTGGCAGCTTGAACAACGCCGAGTCCAATTCCGTCGCCCGAATGCCAGATGACATCGACGCCGGCATCATACATGCCGATTGCCGCTTCCTTCGCGCCGACGGTGTCCGTCCAGTCGCCCGTGTATACTTCTTCAATCGTTACTTCAGGGTTGACGCTCTTTGCGCCCGCCTTAAATCCTTCGTGTCCGCGGAAAGTCTCAGACGCATCGGCGCCGCCAATGACTCCGACTTTATTTGTCTCGGTCGCCAATCCGGCAACAACTCCCATCAAGTATCCGCCCGCTTCAAGGTGAACATCGTAAACGGCGGAATTATCCACCGTCTTATAGCCTGTCCCCAACAGAAACATTGTGTTCTCATACTTGGGCGCAATTTTCACGATGGGCTCCATGAACTGGAAGCCGTGTCCGAACACGACATCGTAATCCTGACTGGCAAAATCGATCAGCGCCGGCTCAATGTCCGCTACCTCGTACATATTCTCAACGACTTTGAGATCAATCTTGTCCTTGTTTGCTTCTGCATAACTGTCAAGCGCCAGGAACATCGCCTGGTTGAATGACACGTCATCCTTCTTCCCCGGCAACACGAGCGCGACCTTCAGTTTGTCGCCTGTCGTTTCACCATTTCCTCCCTGCTCTTTCGACTTACAGGCAAAACCTGCAGAGAGAATGAGTACGACAGCAAGTGCCAGCGCCATTCGTTTCAAAGACTTTTTCATGAGTACCTCCCTATCATCCGTGACTCGTTGCGCAGCTTACGGCAATTTAATATTACCATCTAAGCTGTTTGGTATTACTATTAATCATATAACCCTGTTTACCCTTTGTCAACGATTGCACCAATATTTTTCAGGCAAGATGAGCCTTTTTCATGCAAAAAGCTCCAAAATAATGAAATTACTCGACAACTCGACAAAATGAAAGGTAACACTGTAATATGTCTACGTATTACTATTTCACTGATTGATGTTTTAAGCGGATATCAGTGATGGCTCGGTGTATAGTGCTGCACATCGTATGGTTATGTGCACGGTCTTGACCGTCAGAGAGAGAGGAGGAAACTTTATGGCGGCCAAAAGAGGAAAAAACTCTGCTCATAGCAGAAATGACAGATCGGTCTCATCTATTTGGAATGAGCTTTTGTACGATATTCGTTTTGGCCGTTACAAGGATGCCGACAAGCTGCCGCCTGAAACGGAACTTGCCGCTAAGCTCGGTATCAGCCGCACGCAGCTGCGTGACGGTCTGGCAATTCTTGAACAGTCCGGTTTTATTACGAGGCGGCGCAGAATCGGCACCGTCATCAATCGCCACGTCACTGAAGTCAGCACGCGTATTGACTTGGAAGTTGAATTCCTCGATATGATCGCACAGGCAGGTTATATTCCGGGAACTATTCACCTCGAAGTCAAAACGATTACGGATAATGAGAAAGTGGCATCCAAGCTGCAGATACCGTTACATTCCCCCGTTCTCTCCGTCGCGAGGGTCGTCACGGCGGACGGACGACCGGCAATATATTGTGTGGACCACGTACCATACGAACGCATTAAAGACTACAATTTCACACCGAAAGATTTAGAGCCGCCGATTTTCCATTTTATCGAGAATTTTTGCCATACAAGCATCTACATGGATCTGACTGAAGTGTCTCCATATACGGCTGACGAACACATTAGCGAGTTGCTCCAAGTTCCCGTCGGTGCGCCCGTTCTCCATCTCGATGAAGTGGCTTACAACATCAACGATGAGATTATTCTGTACTCCGACGAATATTACGCCGACGGCATCCTCAACCACATCGTCCTACGAAAGAAATTCTAATGAAAACTTCTGCCATTTATGGCACTTTTTTCAATAGAATGATAGCACAATCCAAAATCATTATCCATACAATACCCGCCCTGTACTACAATGAATAAAAAGAATCACTCCGCCGGCAAGGAAGAGAAAGGAGCCATCATGTCACTACTCATTCAAAACTGCACTCTGCGAGGACGCGAAGGTTTATGGGATATCTACTGCGAAGGTAAGACAATCGCCGCCATCGGGCAGGGACTCGACAAGAAATCCGATACAACGATCGATGCGGCGGGTAACCTGCTCGTCCCCGCGTTTATCGACCCCCATATTCATCTCGACAAGGTCAACATTCTCGACTCCGTGCGAAAGAACGTGAGCGGCACGCTGACGGAAGCGATCGAGATCATCTGGGATCGGAAGAAGGCATATACGGACGAAGATGTCATCGAACGTGCCGGAGCCGTTCTCGATCTGGCACTGATGAACGGGACGCTTGCTATGCGCACGCACGTCGATATCGACACGATCGGCGGGCTCAAACCGCTCAAAGGTGTCTTGGCCCTCCGTGAACGATACCGCGACAAAATGACTCTCCAACTCGTCGCATTCCCGCAGGAGGGAATTCTGAAGGATCCGGGATGCGATCGACTGATGGAAGAAGCGATGAAGATGGGTTGTGACATCGTCGGAGGTATGCCGGCGAATGAAAACACGCCGGACGACAGCCTCGCCCATGTCAAATTCTGTTTCGATCTCGCTGAGAAGTACGACGCCGACATCGACATGCACGTCGATGAAACAGATGATCCTTTTTATCGGACGCTTGAAATGGTGGCGGACGAAACGATCAAACGCGGATGGCACGGACGTGTCACGGCGGGACACACATGTGCGCTCGCCGCTTACGACGACCACTACGCCTCCTATGTCATCGACAAAGTCGCGCGCGCCGGTATCCACATGATCACGAATCCCGTCACGAACTTAATGCTTCAGGGACGCCTCGACAAACAGCCGATCCGCCGCGGCATCACGCGCGTGAAGGAACTGCTTGAAGCCGGCGTCAACGTCAGCTTCGGGCAAGACTGCGTCAACGACACGTTCTATCCGCTCGGGTGTGCCGACATGCTCCAAGTGGCAAACGTCACCGTTCACGCAGCCCAGATGAGCCTGCCTCACGAGCTGGAAAAGGTCTTCGACATGATCACGACGGACGCCAACAAGATCATGAATCTGCCAGCCTACGGACTCAAAGAAGGTTGCGACGCCAACCTCGTCCTAATCGAAGCGAAAAATATCCGAGAGGCGATCGCACTCGCTCCGAACAGACCGTACGTTATTCGCGAAGGAAAAGTGATCGTCAAAAACGTTCGAACAACGGAATATATCTTTTAGCTGGGTGAATTGACGCAACGTTCAAAGGAGAGGTTGTCTCAAAACGAGACAGCCTCTCTTAAGTTGGGTGTTCAAGGTTAATTTTTTGACCACATTCGAGATAAAATCACATGTGACTGGCCAAAAGTAGTGATTCAGCCAAGCGCATGTAATTCTTTAGAACTGCAAAAAACTGTCTCGTTCTCACTGTTAGCGGTTTTCAGAAAGCTCTAGGAAAAAGCACTGAATCGATCTTACCAAAGCGGACGATCAACGCTCACCATATATCCCGCGTCGTAAATCGCCATCACATCACCGCGACGGATAGCCTGATCGAGGAGTTTCTGGTCTGTGGCGCAATACCCTGAAATATTGTGGACGCCCATCTCAAAAAGGGCAGGCGCCATACAGGCGGAAGGACCGACGAGACTGACTTTACAGCGATCGCCGGCAACATCAAGCAATCGCGGAAGCGTCTTGTTCGTCAAGGTAGACCCCGTGATAAAGACATAGTCGTGTTCACGGAGAATATACTCGGAGGCGGAATCGGGATAATCGCCTTTCTGAGGGCGGCGCTCGATCACAATCAGATCTGAAATACCGCCGATCTTGCGTTCAATGTGCGGGAAGTGACCGATAACGGCAACTTTTTTGCCTGCGATTTCATCTTGAAACGCAATAAATGCATTGAGCTGCTTGCGCTTTTCATAATCGACGGCGCCCGTGCAGATCTCCAGGCCGCGAAAACCGCCGAGGCTCTTCACTTTTTCGACGGTATTGTAGTAACAGTTCAACGCCGCCAACCCGAGCGACGCCTCGAGAAAATTCCACGACTTGATCATCGCCGCCATGTCTTTCAACGACATCCCTTCAAAAGGTTCGGGGAATTGAGAACCGGGTCCGCGCTCGTGCATACACATGGCGATACCTGAGTTCTCACCTGAAAAGACTTCACACCATGTCACGCCTTGTGAATAATAATCTACTTTCCATGAAGGGTCGACTCCTTCAATCAGGGCGTCGTAAAGTTTCCACGGGTTATTCATCATCTCGTCGCTCCTAGGGAATGATTTCTCTTGACAATTATAGCAACAGTCTCAGCGAATAGATTCAAAGTGCCGCGAAAAACAAGGCGGACTGGCAAAATTTACCGTCCGCCTATGATTACAGCGTTTTTCTTTTTCTTCTTTTAATTGCCGGAGCTATGATCCTTTGTCCCAATAACCCTCATGTAAGGCGAGGAAATCAGGCACAAGCTCAGGAAACGGGCCTACAATTTCCATCGGTTTTTGACCGCAGGCGATAACGACAGCGCTCGGCAAATTCAACGTCGGGTTACGGATGTCATCGCCTGTCACTTCTTTGAGCTTCGATTCAGGACAGATATACACCATTCTCCCCAAGTTTCCCCAGTACATCGCACCCGTACACATGGCACATGAGTCGGCGCAATTGTACATCGTCAGTTTTGACATGGCTTCCTTATCGTAAATTTGTGACGCTTTTCGCATCAGCAATGCTTCCGCATGCGAAGTGCAGTCACCTCCGCGCGTGACCTCCTCATTGCCTTGTTCCATCAGAATATTTCCCTCCGCATCAGCGAGAAGACAGCCAAACGGATGATCCCCGCGCGCCTTTGCCTCCGCGCAAATCTCGATGGTTCTCCGAAGCAAGGCGACTTCGTACGGCTGAAGCTCTGAAAGCTTGCGCTCTCTTTCCTCATACTGAACCTTAAATTCTTTAATCATGGATCTCCCTCCTTATCGTGTCGCTTGCAAAAGTAATCAACGCGTTTGATGAGATTTTACCATAAGTAGTACCATTACTCTTCTCCGCCGACTAGCTCTCTTGAAAATTGACGTGTTCAGGACAACGAATGTGACACGAAGACTCGTCAATTTAAGTTTGACCATCCGTTACACAATAGAGTACACTGAACTCAAACACAGACGTTATTCATTTTCAGATGAATGATCGTATAACGCCTGATATGCAAGCATCAGAGATCACGGCGCCAAGATGTTTGAGCAATGCCGGAAGTCAATCGTCGTTGTGCGGAAACTGCGTCGATTTCGACGAGATGGAGACATGTCACGAGAAGCGACATGGCGTAGATGCGATTAAGCCGGAAGGAATCTATGATACAGTCTTTCGATTTCATGAATGAGAAAATTGTCGCTTCGGGGCGCCGGCGCATTGCCGTAGCCGTCGCTCAGAATGAAGATGTGCTGCTCTCCATTGATAAGGCGTCGGCGTTAGGGATCGCCGAACCGATTCTCATCGGTCATCGTGACAAGATCATTGAAGCCGGCAATCGCTGCGGAGTCAGAGCCGAGCAATATGAAATCATCGAGGAGACGGACGACGTCGAGGCGTGCAACTTGGCCGTTCGCTTGATACGCATGGAATATGCCGACGCCATTATGAAGGGGCTCGTCGGCACCGCCTACGTGCTCAAAGCGATCCTGAATCGCGAAACGGGAATAAGAGACGGAGAGTTGCTTTCGCATATCGGTCTCTTTTTTATTCCGAAGATCAATCGTCCCATGATCGTTACCGATGCCGGGATGTGCATCGCTCCCGATGTTGCGGCGAAAAAACACATCATTGAGAACGCCGTCAAAGTCGCGCACTTGCTCGGAATCGACGAACCTCAAGTCGCGTGCATCTGCGCCCTTGAGAAAGTAAACTCCGCCATGCAGGCGACCGTCGATGCGGAGGAACTCGTGCGAATGAATCGGGAAGGCGATCTGACGGGGTGCCGCGTGGGCGGTCCATTTGCGCTTGACAATGCGCTCTTCCCGGATGCGGCGCGCCGTAAAGGCGTCACCGACCCGGTCGCCGGAAACGTTGACATCTTGCTCATGCCGAACATCGAGGCGGGAAATGTTCTTTATAAAGCGCTCGCCTTCCTGTGCGACGCCCCCGGTGCCGGACTCGTTCTCGGAGCAAAAGCGCCCGTCATCGTGACATCTCGAAGCGATTTAATGGATGCGAAACTCAATTCCATCACATTGGCACTTTATATCGCCCTTGAGCAGGAACGGCGCAAGGCGGGGACTGAACGGTTGAGCAGGCAGGAGAGATAGAGATGGCACGATTACTCATCATCAATCCCGGATCGACCTCGACAAAAGTCGGCATTTACGAGAATGGAGCGCTCTCTTTCGAGAAAACAATCCGTCATGGAGCTGAAATGGAACGTTTGAAGGATCTCAAAAGTCAGCTCCCCGTCAGACAGAAGCTCATCCTCAATATCTTGGAGGAAGAAAACATAGATGTCGATTCGATGGACGCGATCGTCGGACGCGGAGGACTCTTACACCCGCTCGACGGAGGCGTCTATGAGGTCAACGCCGCCATGATCGACGATATGACGGCGTGCCGGTACGGATGGCATTCGAGCAATCTTGGCGGCATCCTCGCATACAACATCGCAACTCGGCACAACTTAAAGGCGTACATCGCCGATCCCGTTATCGTCGACGAACTGGAACCTTTGGCACGCATCTCCGGATGGCATTCAATTGAACGTATTTCTATTTTTCACCCGCTCAATCAGAAAGCCGTCGCGCGGCGCTTTTGCCGTGAACATGGCGGTTCGCCGCAAAACTGCAACTTGATCATCGCCCACATGGGAGGCGGGATCTCCGTCGGCGCACACAGGAGAGGCAAAGTCATCGATGTCAACAACGCGCTGTCGGGTGACGGACCTTTTTCACCGGAACGCTCAGGCGGACTTCCGATTTTTTCGCTCATTGAGCTCTGCTACTCGGGGAAATATTCGGAAAGCGAATTAAAAAAAGCTCTTGTCGGAGGAGGCGGTCTCACTTCTTACCTTGGAACGAGCGACGCTCGTGAAGTCGAGCGGAGAATAATCTCCGGCGATGAGAAGGCGAACCTTATCTATGAAGCGATGGCTTATCAGGTCGCCAAAGAGATCGGCAGCGCGGCAGCCGTTCTCAAGGGCGACGTCGACGCCATATTGCTCACGGGAGGACTCGCTTACGGCGAGGGGTTCGTAAAGTGGATTATTGATCGCATCGGTTTTATCGCGCCGGTCCACGTGTATCCCGGCGAAGACGAACTGACGGCATTGGCGGAAGCCGTGAGCGAAGCGTTGGCGGGACGTGAGCCGTTATGCGTCTACGAGAAGGAGTGACGGTTTGAAACTGCCAGAGAAACAAATCACGATCATCTCGGGACATTACGGGACGGGGAAAACGGAATTTGCCGTCAATCTCGCCTTTGCCATGGCGCGTGACGGCCGAAAGACGGCGCTTGCCGACCTCGACATCGTCAACCCGTATTTTCGGTCTTATGAGCGCAGCCGTGAACTTGAATGCGAGGGTATCACTGTCTACGTAACGTCTAACTTCGGAAAGGCGGACATCCCCGCGCTTCCGCCCGACATCATGGCAATTTTCGCAAATCGTCAGCAGCAGAGCATCATCGATCTAGGAGGCGACCCCGTCGGTGCGCGCCTTCTCGGCTATTATCAGCCGCAGCTAGACCGGATCGATTTCGATTTCTGGTTCGTGATCAATCAAAATCGCGTTGAAAACGGAACGATCGACAAGGTCAGACGCTACTTACAACTTACGGAGGCGGCAAGCAAGCAGCAGATAACGGGCATCGTCAACAACACGCATCTCGGCGAAGAGACAACGGTAGATGTCATTTTAAGCGGCGATGAGTTCGCGGCAAATGTCGCTAAAGCGATAAACCTGCCGCTCATTTATACTGTAGCTGAACGCAAATTCGAGGAAGAATTGAAAGGCCGACTGAACGGCTCTTTTTTTCCGATCGATCGATATATGACAAAACCATGGGAACTCGGTGACCACGAAGGAGGACTATTCGCATGGCAAAAGGAAGGGTAACGTTTCGGCAGGATTGGTGTAAAGGCTGCGGCCTTTGCGTCTCGGTCTGTCCGAAAAAGATCATCTTTCTCGATGAAAGTATGACGAACCGCAAGGGGTATCACCCCGCCACGGTTAAGGAAATGGACAAGTGCATCGGGTGCGCCAATTGCGCGCGCATGTGCCCGGATTCCATCATTACCGTGGAACGCGAGTAGAGGGGGGCAGTATGGCAAAAGAACTTTGGAAGGGAAACGAAGCCATCGCGGAGGCGGCCATCCGCGCCGGATGTCGATGCTATTTCGGATACCCGATCACACCTCAGAGCGAAATTCCCGAATACATGTCGCTGCATATGCCGAAGGCGGGGGGCATCTTTCTTCAATCTGAATCGGAAATCGCCGCCATCAACATGGTCTACGGCGCGGCGGGCGCCGGGGCGCGCGTGATGACGTCCTCATCGTCGCCCGGCATCAGCTTGAAACAGGAAGGCATCTCCTACATGTGCGGCGCCGAGCTGCCGGGAGTCATCGTCAACGTCATGCGCGGAGGCCCCGGACTCGGAACGATTCAGCCTGCGCAAGGTGACTATTTTCAGGCGACGCGCGGCGGCGGCAACGGAGACTATAGGTTGATCGTCTTCGCGCCGGCCAATATTCAGGAAGTCGTCGACCTGATGCAGGAAGCCTTTGAGCTAGCAGACCGCTACCGCATGCCCGTCATGATGCTTCTCGACGGCATGATCGGCCAGATGATGGAGCCGATCGAGTGGAAAAAACCGCCCGTGTCTCCGGACGATCTGCCTAAAAAATCGTGGGCGACAACCGGCACAAAAGGTGAACGTGAGCCGAACATCATCAATTCGCTTTTTATCAGCCCGGAAGCGTGTAATGCTCACAACCATCGTCTGGAAGATAAATACCGACGCGTTATCGCAAATGAGCAGCGCTACGAGACGAACGACACGGACGGTGCCAAAATCATCTTTGTCGCCTACGGCACACCGGCTCGACTCGCGCGCGCCGCCGCGGGCATTCTCGAAAAAGAAGGCATCAAGGCCGGCGTCTTCCGCCCGATCACC
>JGI24707J26582_10002357_pt1 | contig 14224 bp, 10 predicted proteins | sample BioPla1DNA1_FD_26582 | JGI IMG/M metagenome (IMG submission 26582) | reverse complement strand
ATAGGAATTCAGTTAAATAAAATATTTGAAAAGCGTACTATAAGCTCAGCAATCTATGGAGTTGGCTTTAGCTTTGCCCATACCATAGCTCCGATGATGCTTGTAATCCTTAATCTAGTTGCTATGTTTAAGGTCTTAAGATTTGATACTGTTGGATATATAGAGAGGGAGACCTTTTCCTCTAGCTTGCTCTATATATTTATATTTGCCTTATTGACATCATCACCATTTAACTCTGTTTTGTCAAAATTCCAAACAGATCGCATATATGAGCAGAAATATGAGGATATAAGGCCATGTATTTATGTGGGAACCTTAGCAAGTCTAACACTTTCATCACTTGTTGCTATACCCTTTTGTATATATGCGGTGCTAGTAGGAGGGATTGAGCCTTATTTTATTTTTACTGGATTTATGGGGTATTTGGGCTTTGCCTTAACTCTATCAACTATGGTATATAATTCGATATTGAAGCAGTATAGAAAGATATTTTTATACTTTACCTACTCAATGGTTTTATCATTTCTTTTATCCTTAGTTTTTCATTTTATTATAGGTATGACAATTACATATAGTATGCTACTGGCTTTATCAATAGGCTTTCTACTGATAGCCTCCCTAGAGCTATCCAATGTATTAAGATATTTTCCAACTAACAGTGGGAGATACAAGGATGTACTTCGTTATTTTTGTAAGTATTGGAAGCTTATAGCATCAAATTTTCTTTATACCTTAGGCTTATTTGCTCATAATTTTGTATATTGGACACAGCCATGGAATTTGGTTATTCGAAATACCTTCGTTAGTAATCAATCCTATGATATGGCCTCGTGTATTGCTATGTTTACCAACATCTCTGCTAGTGTGTTTTTTATATCTAGGGTAGAGATGCATTTTCATGATAGATACCAGAATTATATAGAGGCAGTTATTGGAGGTAAATTAGAAACCATTAAAAAAACAAAGACCAGAATGTTTAAAGGGCTTTCATCGCAGCTGCTTACTCTAACACATCTTCAGTTTATTGTATCAGTAATTGTTTATTTTCTTGTAATTATAATTTTGCCAGCCATGGGGTTTTCAGGCCTTATAATGGAGATTTACCCTCAGCTGGCTGTGGGCTATTTTATATCGTTTTTAATGTATTCTGAGCTATTATTTCTTTATTATTATGATGATTTAAATGGGGCAATGATAAATGGACTAATTTTTGCGGTGGTTTCAATTATAGGCTCATTAATTGCAACAAGATTAAGTGCTATATGGTTTGGTGTAGGCTTTACAGCAGCAGCCTTATTGGCCTTCAGCTTTTCATATTTTAGACTTCGGTGGATAGAAAGGAATATAGATGCTCATGTTTTTTGCAGAGGTACAATTATTGAAGAGGTTAAATTAGAACTACCAGATTCGGATGTATATAATGTCTATAAATCTGAAGCTAAATCAACATAAGATGCTCTATGCGAAAGGAGAATTATATGTCTATAACTCTAAGAGTAATGGTATGCATATCTGGTCTAATTCTTATTGCTATTGCAAGAAGGGCGAATATAGCCCGTAAGCTGACTGAGAAGCAAAGCCTGTTTTGGATTATCGGAGGAGGAATTATTATATTATTTGGGCTTATTCCCCGACTAGTGTTTATAGTTTCGGATTTTTTCCAGGTAGAATATCCCCCATCAATTATATTTGCCATATCAATTATCCTCTTATTCTATGGCATTTTTAACTGCTATCAGACCAATGCAGAGCTGACAGCTAGAGTACAGGAGCTTGCTATGCAGATTTCAATTTTAAATGATGATAATACAAGGCTTAAGGAAATGCTTTCAAAGGACAAGCAGGATAATAATATTGCTAATGAAGAAAATTTGGAGAAATAGAAATGAGGAAGAAAAAATTACTATTTGTAATTAATACAATGGGTAGAGCTGGTGCAGAGATGGCCCTAGTCAATCTACTTAAGAAGCTAGATTCTATGAAGACCTATGAGCTTTTTCTTTATTCTATAATTCCTTGTGGAGAGTTGTTTGAACAGCTACCAAAAAATGTCCATATATTAAATAAGCGCATAAGCAATAGCCCTCTATTATCCTTTTTTGGGCGACTAAGAATTGCTCAAGCACTATTAGCTTCATTTTTTTATAAACTGACAGGCTTTAGGCTACTTCCATATATGATTAAGAATGTAAAGGACCAGAGATCAAAGGGGAAAAGGCTTCAATATGATAAGCTTCTTTGGAGACTTCTAGCAGATGGTAAGCCAAGGGCAAGGGATAGCTATGATTTGGCTGTAGCTTATATTGAAGGAGCTGCAGCATATTATGTATCTGATAAGGTAAATGCAAGTCATAAGGCAGCCTTTATTCATATTGATTATGAGCAAGCAGGCTATACCTCATATATGGATAGGGATTGCTATAGTAGTATGGATAGGATATATGTGGTTTCTAATGCGGTAGGTCAGAAGTTTACAGGCTTTTACCCTAAGCTTAGGGATAAGGTAAGCTTATTTAGAAATCTACTAGATAGAGACGAAATACTTAAGAAGGCTCTGACAGGTCAGGGCTTTACCGATGGCTTTGATGGAATTCGTTTGGTGACAGTAGGCCGGCTTCATTATCAGAAGGGCTATGATATAGCGATTGAAGCCTTAGCCAGGATTATAAAGGATGGCTACCATGTTCGTTGGTATATAATTGGGGAGGGAATGGAAAGACCTAATCTTGAGACACTAATTAAGAAGCATGGCTTAGAGAAATCCTTTATACTTATGGGAATGAAGGATAATCCTTATCCATATATAAAGCAGGCCGATATATATGTCCATGCCAGCCGCTTTGAGGGAAAGAGCATAGCTATCGAGGAGGCACAAATACTAGGTAAAGCTATTGCAGCATCAGATTGCACTGGTAATACTGAGCAGATAGAATCTGGATATGATGGAGTATTATTTACCCTAAATGTTGACAATTTGGTTAAAGTGCTAAAGTCACTTATAGATAATCCACAGCTAGTAATGAAATATGAAGAGCATGTGAAGATGAAACTACTTGAATACCCTGAGGACCTTAATGATATGCTTGGGATGCTGGGTGATAAGGGAGATGATTAACCTATGAAGAAGGTATTAATAATAGTTCCTGCCTTTAATGAGGAGAAGAATCTAGGAAGCTTATTTGAGAAATTATGCAGGCCAGAGATAAAAAGCTTTGCAGATATTTTGGTTATTAATGACGCCTCAAGTGATCAAACCGGCGTTATAGCAAGCACCTATGATGTGTTTTTAATTACCCATGTTTTTAATCTGGGCTATGGCTCTGCTCTACAGGTCGGCTATAAATATGCTGTAAGAAATAATTATGAATACGTAATACAGCTGGATGCTGATGGTCAGCACGATGTTTCTAATATACATCATTTATATAAATGCCTGACCAGGGCTGATGAGGATGGAAACACCCCTGATATTGTTATTGGATCACGATTCTTAAAGGGTAGCGAGACCTTTAAAATATCTTTTATAAAGAGAATTTCTATAGCCTGGTTTTCTTGGTTAATTAAGATTATCACAGGAAGGGTAATAACTGATCCAACCTCTGGTCTACAGGGCCTGAATCGTAGAGCCTTTAAGTATTATTCCGAATTTGGTAACTTTGATTATTTTTATCCAGATGCTAATATGATTATCCAGATGCTTTTATTAGGCTATGATGTTAAGGAAACTAAGGCTATAATGTATAGTAGAGCTCATGGTGTTAGTATGCATAGTGGGATTTTAAAACAGCTAGCCTATATGTTAATTATGCCCCTTAGTATATGGACTGTGGTTGCTAGAGTAAAAAAGGGTCTGCAAAAATGATATCAGGTTAGAAAGGTAATAGGTATGATACAAAGGAACAAGATTAAGCTAATCCCTCTACCAAGAACTGAAAGGGGCAATATACTACAAAATCCATATTGCGGTATGTATTCAATTTATCGTTTTTATGCAGAGAGTATTATTTGTCAGGAAAAAAAGCATGAGCTAGATGGCATCATGATGACTACTAATCAACAGATTTGTCTTGTGGAGATTAACCTGATAAGCTTTAATGATAAGCCCTTAGATGAGGCAGCACTACAAAATATAAGCCTAATATTAGAATATTTTATATCCCATGAAAAGCAGATTATTCTTCGCTTTGTATATGATTGGGAGGGTAAGGGTATTCTAAGTGAGCCTAAGGATATTGACTATATCCTGCAGCATATGAATCAGCTGTCAGGTATTTTGAAGGGCTATGAAAAGCATATCTATATCCTTCAGGGATTATTTATTGGTAGCTGGGGTGAAATGCATAATTCTCGCTACCTAAGCGAAAGACATATGACACGCTTGGCAAAGCAGCTGTATGAGTGCTCTGGGGATGGTACACAAATAGCACTAAGATGTCCTAGCTACTGGAGAATGATATTTCGGACTTTTAAGCCTCTAAATAAAGAAACTGCCTATACTAAGCTTATGAGCTCAAGATTTTCGCTATTTAATGATGGTATGCTAGCCTCAGAAACTGATTTTGGAACCTATGGTAGTGTCTATGCTAAGGAAGCTGAAAACCATAATGATAAATGGATAAGGCATGATGAGCTGGAGTTTCAAAATGAACTATGTAGATATGTATCTAATGGCGGAGAGGTAATCAATAATTGCGAGTACAATGATGTAGCTGCTGCCATAGAGGACCTAAGGACGATGAGAGTATCCTACCTTCACTCTGAGTATGACAAAGAGGTTATTAATAAATGGAAGACTAATAAATCAGGCTTATCTGACCCTATATGGCAGTATAGGTCCGCCTATGAATATATAGCAGCCCATCTTGGCTATCGATTTACCCTAAGAGACCTAAAGCAGCCCCTACATTCCTCCTTTGAAGATAGATTAAGGGTGAATGTAAAGCTTTGTAATACTGGATTTGCTCCCTGCTATCATAGCTTTGAAGTGGGATTTCTAGTAAGGAACAGCTCATACTCAGAGCTTTATGAATATAGGGTGGATACAGATACTCGTTTTTGGATGCCAGGAGAAATGGTTGAAATAGAGTCAGCTATAGATATTGATAATTTGAAGGCTAATAAATACATCTTATGCCTTAGGGTATATGATCCAAGGACACAAAGATATATAGAGCTTGCTAATACCTTTTCATCAGCAGATTACATGGGGTATTATAGCATAGGGATAATTGAGCCTTAATAAGATGAAGTATAAATTTGCTGTTTATTGTGTTATATCAACAAGTGATTATGTTAAATAAATTCAGTAATATAAACTAATGAAAGCCAGGTTGCTGTATGTCAAATGCATTGCTTAATGTTGTTATTATTGCAAAAATGAATACGTCCCTAAGATTTTTACGTACGTTAGAGAGCGTCATGGCCCAGGTATATACGCCTATTAGGGTGGTAGTAGTGGATGCAAACGAGCAAGACAGTATGCATAGTCTTGGATTGCAAGAGGATGTATCTATATATCCTGAGGTTGACTACCTAAAGATAAACCAAGCCTTTTCCATGGCTGAAATTCGTAATTATCTTCTCAGCAAATTAGATGGTGAATATATTGCCTTTTTAAATGATAATGATTCTTGGGACCAGGCTATGGCATTAAGCCAAATAAAAAAGCTTAAGGAGGATGACACAGCGGTCGCATCCTGTGTTAATGGGAGCTTAGTAGATGAGCGAAAGCCAAGTACTCCTATAGAGCCCTTAATGGAGAAAGTAAATAAGGACCCCTCGAAATGGGTTTTATACAATCCTGTTAAAATGTCAGCTCAGATAATATATAAATCAAGAGCAGTAAAAGGTGTTGGGGGCTTTGATGAGCAATTCTCATGTCTGTGTGATGCTGATATGGTACTTCGTCTAGCCAAAAAAAACAAGGTGCTTATTACTAAGGAATCATTATGTGAATGCAGGCTTACATCAACCTATAATAACTATGAGCTGAGTCTTTTTTTTGAGTATAAAAGGCTTCGGATGAAATATTTAAATACATTTATTGTAAACAGGAAGCTTAGCCAGGAGTTTTATGGAGAAATGATTCCTTTAGCCAAGCTTAATTATATGTGGATAGACCTGTTTATATATATGATAATGTACTTTATCAAAGGGCCCTTTGGGACTATTAAATTTCTTATAAGGAAACTTGCATGGTTGATATATAATGGATTTAGACGTATTCATAGAGACCTATCTATTATTAATGAAAAATTCCGAATTGCTTTTAATGTGTTTATTATTTCTATGGGCAAGCAGCCAAAGAGAAAAGTTGATAAATACATAAATGCATTAAAGAAGCAGGAGAAAAAGCAAGTAAGATTTTCATCTGCTAAGCATTATAATGAGCAAGGATCTCTTAGGTATGTCTTTAATAAAAACATAAGCAGGGTGGTTATTCCTGATCATGTTACTATTATCAAGAAGGGAATGTTTTATGCTTGTACTAGACTTGAGATTATAGAAATACCCAATACAGTAGTCGAAATAGAGGATCATGCTTTTCATAGATGTAGCAGGCTACGTAAAATTCGCTTTCAGAAAAAAAGTAGGTTGAATAAAATTGGTGATTATGCCTTTGCAGGCTGCGTATCGTTAGAGGCTATAGATCTTCCCTCGTCAGTTTCACAGATAGGAACCTACGCCTTTGCAGAATGCTACTCCTTAAGAAAATTGATGTTTGACCATAGCAGTCTTTATCCTGCCTCAATAGAGAAAATTGCTCCCTATGCCTTTGCCGCTTGTGAAAGCCTTAAGGCAGTGGAGTTTTGTAATAATAGTATTCTTGAAAGAGTCGAGAAGGGAGCATTTATTGGTTGCAGAAGTCTATCAAAGCTTGTTTTTACCAGTAGATTAAAGGTGTTGGGACCTTATTCCTTGGCTTATTGTAAGGAGCTTGAAACAGCTGCCTTTTTACAGATAGATTCCCTAAGAAGCATTGGAAAATGTGCCTTTATGCATTGTGAGAATATGCCTTATTTTAAACTGCCTAATGAGCTAGAGAGGATTCGTACCCGTACATTTTATGGTTGCTCTAGGTTGAAGTTTATAAAAATACCAAAAAAGGTGCTATCTATAAATCATCAGGCGTTTGCTAACTGTGATTTGTTATCTAGTGCTGTAATTCAATCTGGAGATATTGTAATATCACAGACTGCCTTTGACAAGCATACTAAAATAGAATTGCAGGAAGCGCTAAAAACAGATAAAATGTAATAAATAGATAATTATACGAGGGGCAGTATTTTAAATGAATTATGAAGAGAGAAAAAACTATATATATAATCTATTATATCGCCTATCAATAATTATACTGCCCCTTGCTGTTACTCCCTATGTTGCAAGAGTATTAGGAGCAGAGCAGGTAGGTTTGTATGCTTTTTCAAGCACAGTTGCATGCTATTTTATCATGTTTGCCAAGCTGGGGCTTGATAATTATGGTAATAGGAGTATTGCATCCTGTAGAGACGATATAAAAGAACGGAGCCGGGTTTTTTGGGGCATATTTGTTTTACAGATGATTACATCGCTTATTTCAATTGTTATTTATGTTTTATTAACATTAACAGTTTTTGACAATAACCCACTTATATATTGGTTACAGCTTATATATGTTTGCTCTGCCTTGTTTGATTTTAGCTGGTTTTTTTATGGTATGGAGAAATTTCGTATAACAAGTATTCGTAGCGTTATAGCGAGGATTATTATTCTTATACTAGTTTATGTTTTTGTGAAATCTGACCAGGATTTATATATTTATACAGGAATAATGGCTGGCTGCTTTTTATTTGAGCAGCTACAGCTACTACCCTTTCTATTTAAGCATGTAAAAAAGGTTTCAATTAAAAAGGAGGATGTGATACGCCATATAATACCTAATATAAAGCTGTTTATCCCCTTATTAGCACTAAGCATTTATAATTTTATGGATAAAATAATGCTAGGGGTCATTATAGGTAGTACGGCAGTAGTTGCATTTTATACATATGCAGAAAATATTATAAATCTTCCAAAGGGTATTTTATCAGCCTTAGATGCAGTAATGCTTCCTAGAATATCTAACCTTGTGGCTAATAATCATGAGGAAGAGGGCATAGGTAAAATGAGAGGATCTGTTCGTTTTAATAGCTTTATCAGCTGTGCTCTTTGTTTTGGTATTATTGGTATTTCGCCAAGCTTTGTCCCCTGGTTTTTGGGACCAGAGTTTGAGCCTACCGTTGCTCTTACTATGAAGCTTGCTATAGTTATAATTCCAATTAGTATAACGAATGTTATACAGACACAATATTTAATACCCTTTAATAAGGAAAATATTTATATCAAAGCAGTTGGCCTGGGAGCCTTGACAAATTTACTGATGAATTTGGCTTTAATTCCAAGCTATGGAGCCTCAGGAGCAATTATAGGAACACTTATAGCCGAGCTACTAGTCTGTGGCTATCAAATTTTATGTATTAGGAATATTTATAGCTTTGGTCAGGTGTCTGCCATGCTGCTCCCCTTTTTAATTTGTGGAATATTTGAATTACTGGCTATTAATTTGTTGTCATTTCTTTCGATAAATACCTTGCCTTTACTTATTATCCAGGTAACTATGGGAGCTATCGTTTATTTAATTGGATGTGCCTTTTATTTTATAAATATTAAAAAAGAATTTAGCAGTATGAGGGATTTGATTAATAGTATAAAGTAGACAATGAATCTAAGCTTAATTAGAAGGAAGAGAGAATGAAGTGATAGTTGATACTGGTGCGTATGTATTGTCAATGATAATGGTATTAATAGGCTGTATTTTCCGGGATTTCATTATTCCGCTTTTTGTGTGGAAGAAGCATTTTACTGGAAAAAGCTACAGCTACCGTTTCTGGTTTTGTATAATAACCCAGGCTATTATTCAGATAAATATAGTTTTATTATTGGGTATATTAGGTATTTTAAATAATGTGACATATATTGGCTCTAATATTATTATCTATCTTTTGATTTTATGGAATTATTCTGACAAGCTATTATTCGTTAGATTTAATAGTGGTGTTAGAGGTTATTGGACTGCCTATAAGGAGGAAAGACTGTCAAGACATATAGGAAAGGTCCTATCAGGCTCTATTAAAAAAGGCTTTAGGAGTATGTGTCATTGGCCTATATGGAGGCAATTAGCAAGGAATTGGCTAGAATATTTGCTTTTATTTGGCTTGGTAATTTATAATATTTGGTTTTTAACACATAATGTGATGCTATATCATAGCTATCAGTTTTCAGATATTCCAGTGCATCAGTCTTGGATATATGAGTTAGAGCAGGGAAATTTGTATTCGGATGGAATTTATCCATTTGGTATGCATATAATGATATATTTTGTCCGCGTGATATTTGGTCTTAATCTAAGAGAAATTATGCTGTATGCTGGTGCCTATCAGTTTGTGGTCTTATTAATAGGTGTCTATTTGCTGGCAAAGCTTATTGTAAAGGGAAGATATACTCCTATAGCGGTAATTCTTATTTTAAGCTTACTGCTTAATCAGGGGAGGTATGCTGCAGCTCTTCCACAGGAATCAGGTATGTATGCAGTGGTTGGCTTAGCCTACTTTATGATTAGCTACCTCCATAGAAATAGGAAGCGCAATATTATAGAGAGTGATTCTAAAATACGTAGATTTTTTCGTATAAATTCCTATATAAATCGGAGATATATCAAGACGGATTTGATTCTGATGATGCTTTGTGTGGCCCTGGTAATATCCTATCATTATTACACGGCTATAGTGGCTGTGTTTGTAGTAATAGCTATAGGCCTAGCATATATTCCGCGGATTTTTAGGAAGCAATATTTTGTTCCCTTGATGTTTTGTGGGATTATGGGGGCACTTATAGCTCTTATTCCAACAGGAGCTTTACTGATTAAAGGAGTACCCTTCCAGGAGTCTATTGAATGGGCTACAACGGTTATGTCTGGTGAGGAGTGGAAAGGAAGTGAAGCTGATTATCAGGATGAATTGGCAAGGGCACAGGGCCATGATGTGATTGATGATAATGATGCAGCTAAGGATAATAATACAGATACTGACTCTAGAAAAATAGATTATTCTAGTATGACATTAAAGGAGATTATTGACCATTATTATGAATCTATTAAAAGCTTTGCTACAGTGGTAATGTATGGTTTGCAGCCTACTAAGCTGATGTTTTTATGTATGGCAATAGGACTAATATCAGCGTTAATAATGCTTATGTTTAAGAAAACAAGAATTGTAGGACAGGATTATTTGTCATTAATTTATATGATGATTATTTTGTTGACACTTGGAGCCTCGCAGGAATTAGGTATACCAGAGCTTATAGCCTCGTCTAGGGCATCTACCTTTGCACAACCCTTTGTAGGACTTGTATATATAATACCAGTTGATATCCTGCTTCGTTTTGTTGGTGCTAGGAAGAGCCCCTATAAGCAATCCATTATTGGGGCACTTTCTCTTGCTATATGTGGTGTTTGGGGAGTCTTCATAATAGGCTTTGGATGGTATCATGATTTTTTTGATGTATATCAGCCATACTATAATGAAACTGAGTATGTGCTTCGTAACATTAGAAAGTCCTATGATAAATATTCATATACAATAGTTTCTCTTACAGATGAATATTATGATGTAATCGATTATGGTAGGCATACAGAGCTTTCTAAATTTGTAAATATGATTAGTGGGAAGGAGGAGAGCTTTAACTTTACTACAGAGTATGTTTTCTTCTTTATTGAGAAAACTACATTACAGGATTATAGCTATGGTAGAGTTGATGTGAGCTTAGAGTATGCAGCTAAGGACTTTATATATATGGGTGATATACAGGATTATTATTTCCAAAGGGCTGTTATACAATCTAAGGCTTATTATTGGGCAAAGGCATTTGCAAAGCACTACCCCAGAAATTTCAAGGTGTATTTTGAAAATGATATCTATCTAGTATATTTAATGGAGCAGAACACTTATTATCCCTATAACCTGCAAATAGACTATTTGGATGATTACAAAGAGATAATTAATATAGAAGGATTTATTGAAGGATAAAGGATAAGTCATAGAAGCTTAAGTTGAAGTTCATGAAACAGATAATAGACTGATATTATGACGTGCGAAAGGAGAAATATGGTATATTATATGCTTGTATATCATACATGAATAGATATGAAGAATAAGCAAGTTTTATGTGTAGCCTATGGAGCAGATGATAATTATGCAAAATTCCTTGGAATATCTATGACATCATTATTTCAGACAAATGAGGTGTTTGATAAAATAGATGTATTTGTGATGGATTGTGAAATTAGTGATTTAAATAAGGAAAAGCTGATTTCAATAGCAGAGGAATATAATAGAAGTATTTACTTTATAGACATGAAAAAACACATATCAGAGCTAGATTTAAAAATGGGTGTTAGAAAGATTTCTATTGCTGCGTATGCAAGACTATTTTTGTCCTCTGTAATTCCAGAGGAATATGGTAGAGTTCTATATTTAGACTGTGATACAATAATTATGGATGAGCTTACCAATTTATGGAATACCGACCTAGATGGATTTATGATTGCAGGTGTACAGGACACAGTAGATAAGTATTTTTTAAGTAAAATAGGCCTAACTCAGGATGACTTCTATGTGAATTCAGGGATAATGTTGATTAACCTTTCAGTATGGAGAAGCGGTAAGCTTAAACAGAGCTTTATTGACTTTATAAAAAAATATAATGGCAATGTTCCCCACCATGATCAGGGAACTATAAATGCAGTATGTAATAAAAGCAAAAGAATCCTATCCCCTAGATATAATGTCACATCTAATATATATTCATTTTCAGCTAAAACCATAAAACGAATATACTACATGAATAGCTATTATCACCAGGTAGAGCTTAATGAAGCAAAAAAACGTCCAGTTATTATTCATTTTACTACTGGTCTAGTTGGAAGACCTTGGGAGGAGAATTGTAGTCATCCAAGAAAGGATGAATACATAAGAATAGCGGCTAATTCACCATGGAAGGACAGTTTACTTCAACCAGATAGTAGGAAGGTGGCTGTTAAGGTGTTTCATTTCTTTTATAAGTATACACCTCATATTATTACAGAAACTGCATACAGACTAGGAAATTGGATTATGCATTTGAGGAAGTAGGACAAGACAAGGGGACGTTTCGCCTGTCTTCTGAACCCCAAGAAGACAGGCGAAACGTCCCCTTGTCTTGTTGGGCGAAACGTCCCCTTGTCTTGGGCCCCTTGTCTTGCCCTTGTCTTTAGTTATACTGCATTATGACAAAAGGCTGCAATGTTTTCAATTGGAATATCGCATACGGAGCCGAATCTACTGTTGTTGTCTCTCCTGTTTCCACCCATACCTGTACTGCCAATACCATCAAATCCGAAATTATTGCTATTAACATCTAGGGTATTGTTAATGGGGTTAATGGGGTTAGTTGGTGGAGTGCCTTGCTCAGTCATTAATCGTACAAAATTCTGATTTACTGATAATACTACACCAGTGAAGCCGTTACCGGATGCTCCACCACTGGTAGTAAAAATTGTTACAGTTTCACCAATAAACTCATATATGTGTCTCGCTAAATTAGTGTTAAAGTTGTTAATGTTCCCGTTACTGTTATTAAACCCACTACCAAAGAATGCCATATAATACCTCCTGTTTAAAAACGTATTTTCGCATCTATAACTTTTAGATGTGCTAATAATATATTATGAATTATAGCAAGAAAAAGTGACAGAATACGACAAAAAATGATAAGAGCAACAACACTATGTAATTTATAATATTAATTATAACTATAGCATCTTAATTAAATATAAGTTGTCATTTATTATTTGACCAGAAGGGCAAGTATTGATATTATTGATTAAGAATAAGTAAGCAGGCTGTTGACTTAAATAGGAGATACGATATGGATTATATATTGCAAGTGATTGATTTAGACATGCTACAATGGCTTACTGTAATTATAGTAGCAATAATAGTAGGCTTTTCAAAAACCGGGATTGGTGGGCTGACAATGTTAGCCATACCTATTCTTGCCTCTGTATTCGGTGGTAAAGATTCTACAGGTATTATGCTGCCTATGCTTTTAGCTGGAGATATATTTGCTGTTTGCTATTATCGAAAAAGTGTGGAATGGAAGAAGGTATTTCTACCCCTACCCTGGGCACTCCTCGGAGTAACTCTGGGAGTTGTTGTTGGAAATTATATCAGTGATAGGACCTTTCTAACACTGATTGGTGTTATCATACTAATTTGTCTTGGAGTCTTGGTTTATACAGAAATAAAAGGTAAAAATATTAAGCTGCCAGGCGAAGCCTGGTTCTACGCCCTTGTGGGAGTATTAAGTGGCTTTGCATCAATGATTGGCAATGCGGCAGGNCCCATATTTGGAATCTATTTATTAGCATTGGGCTTTAAGAAAAACAACTTTATAGGGACAAATGCTTGGTTTTTCTTTATAATTAATCTTACAAAGCTACCTCTACAGATTTTTGTCTGGCATAATATTGGTATTAGGTCAATTGCTATAGCTATAGTAGTGCTACCATTGATTACATTAGGAGCTATCCTAGGCTATTATTTACTAAAAAAAATTAATGAAAAAGTATTTCGGTATATAGTTATTGTCGTGACAGCTATAGCTGCCTTAAAGCTTTTTATTTAGATGCTTTATTACTTTGATTATGAAAAAGGATGAAATATGAATATAGGAGATATAATTTCAAATAGAAAAGATAAATTGAGAGTGATAGGAGACAGAGGAAACGTCCCCTTGTCTTTTCCCTTGTCTTTTCCCTTGTCTTTTGAGATTGAGGTAAATAAAAAGAAAATCAAAAACATGTATTTGAGGGTGTCTAGGCAGGATGGTAGGGTCAGCATATCTGCTCCCTTAAGAACAAGTGATGAAGCTATAGTAAGATTTGCAGTAAGTAAGCTTGACTGGATTAACAAACAATTAAAGAAGCTTGATAAGGGGCTGATTCAGACAGAGCCAGAGTATATACAGGGCGAAATTCACTATGTTTGGGGGCAGCCATTTTATTTAGAGGTTAGGCATCAAAATAAAAGCAGTATTGATATTATTGACAATAAATTGATACTTACTATCCACAAGGGTAGTACAAGCGCCCAAAGAAAAAAGCTTCTTA
>JGI24707J26582_10002356_pt1 | contig 14226 bp, 12 predicted proteins | sample BioPla1DNA1_FD_26582 | JGI IMG/M metagenome (IMG submission 26582) | reverse complement strand
CTCTTCCAGGAGGAACTATCGAAGCTGAACACAACTGTGAAATGCTTTATAGAACGGGTTTCTGGCTAGCTGTTGCATTTGCTATTGCATTTTAGAAAGGATTGATACCAGCGCCCGCTGTCCTTGATAATCCTTTCCTGGGTCTCGAAATCCACATACACGATGCCGAAACGGCGCTCGTAGCCAAAAGCCCACTCGAAGTTATCCAACAGAGACCAAACGTAGAAGCCCTTCAAGGGCACCCCCGCCTCGATTAACTTGGTGGCCTGGGCAAAATGCTGCTGCAGATAGGCGGTTCTTTCCGGATCATGGACCCTGCCCTGCTCCACTTGATCTGGATAGGCGGCCCCGTTTTCCGTAATGTACAGGGGAATCGGGCCGTAATCCTCGTGCACGCGCACCAAAAGATCATACAAGCCTTGGGGATAGACCTCCCAGCCCATGTGGGTGACGGGGCCCTGGGGCGGCAGCGCCTCGTAGCCTCCCTGCCCGTCAGNNCGAACTACACTGCGGCTGTAGTAGTTGATCCCCAAAAAGTCCACGGNGCCTGAGATCAAGTCGAAGTCCCCAGGCTGGATCACGGGGGCCACCGCGGCTAAGAACTCGGGCATATCTTGGGGATAAAAGCCCCTAAACAGGGGATCCAAGTACCAGCGGTTCTGGAACCCNTCNGCCTTTCTAGCCGCTGCCTGGTCCTGGGCACTGTCTGAGGCGGGATACTGGGGCGCCAGGTTGAGGGTGATGCCCACTTCTGACTTGAGGTTCAGTTCCCGGTAGGCCTGCAGCGCCAGGCCATGGGCCAGCAGAAGATGGTGCGCCGCATGGAGATGCGAGTTGAAATCGCTCTTGCCCGGCGCATGCACCCCGTTGCCGTACCCCAGAAAAGCCGAACACCAGGGTTCGTTGAGGGTGATCCACTGCTTTACCGTGTCGCCTAGTTCTTTGAACATGGCGGCGGCATAGTCTTGGAAATAGCGGGCTGTATCCCGCTTCAGCCAGCCGCCCTTGTCCTCCAGAGCTTGGGGCAGATCCCAGTGATAAAGGGTGGCCGCGGGTTCAATGCCGCTTTCCAACAGCTCCTCCACGAGGCGCTTGTAAAAATCCAGACCTTTGCGGTTAATCTGTCCGGTCCCGTTGGGATAGATGCGGGGCCAGGCTATGGAAAAGCGGTAGCTGTCCACGCCCAGCTCCTTCATGATGGCCACATCTTCTTTGTACAGGTGGTAGTGGTTGCAGGCCACGTCGCCCGTGTGCCCGTTGAGCACCTTGCCGGGGGTCCTGCTGAAGCGATCCCAAATCGATTCCCCCCGGCCGTCCTCATGGNCCGCTCCTTCGATCTGGTAAGACGCTGTCGCCGTCCCCCATTTGAAGTCCTTCGGGAAATTCACGGTATCGTCTCCTTCCACACCGTATTTTTCCAGTCTAGTTGGGCAGCAGATGCACTGCATGGGAGTCCAGCTGGAGGAAGGCTTGTTCCCCCGCGGCAAAGACTTCCTGCAGATTGGGGTTGCTCTTGTACACGGTTACCTGATCCCCATTGGGCAGCTCCACCCGGATTTCCATGGCCGAGCCCAGATAGACACTGCTCACCACGGTGACCGGGATTCCCTCCCCTTTGTCCAGAAACATGGCTTCCGGGCGCACCACCAGCGACGCCTTTCCGCTGAGCTCCGGCGCATCGGCCACCGCGATCTGACGCCCAAACGCCTCCACCAAAGCGCCGCTTCCTTGCCGACTCACCACCTCACAGGGGAGGAAGTTTACTTTACCGATGAAGTCAGCCACAAACCTCGTGGCCGGACGCAGGTAGATCTCCTGGGGAGTACCTACCTGCTCGATGCGGCCCGCGTTCATGACCACGATGCGGTCGGATAGGGCCATGGCTTCGCTCTGATCGTGGGTCACGTAGATGGCAGTGATACCTAGTTCCTGCTGCACCCGGCGGATCTCTTCCCGCATGTACTCCCTGAGCTTAGCATCGAGATTGGACAGGGGTTCGTCAAANAGNAGCACCTGGGGTTCCACCACCAGGGCCCGGGCCAGAGCCACCCGCTGCTGCTGACCCCCGGAAAGCTGGCCTGGAGCACGCTTGCCCAAGCCCTGCAGACCAACGAGCTCCATGATCCTCTCCACCCGTTCTTTGGCCTGCTGCTTGCTCACTTTGCGAAAACGCAGGCCGTAGCCGACATTCTCCTCCACCGTCATATGGGGGAAGAGGGCGTAACTTTGGAACACCATGGCGGTATCCCGCTCGTTGGGGGCTTTATTGGAAACGTCCTCGTTACCGATGAAGATATGTCCCGACGTGGGCATTTCAAAGCCGGCCACCATGCGCAGGGTAGTCGTCTTGCCGCAGCCCGACGGGCCCAGGAAGGTGACCATCTCGCCCGGTTCAATCACCAAATCGATCTCGTCCACCGCCCTGACTTCTGTACCACCGGGGGCGGGGAAGATTTTTACTAGTTGGCGTAGTTCAACTTTCTGTGCACACATTGCAGTATCCTCCCTTACTTCGCCAGCTGCCGGTTGATGGTATCGCCCACCGCAAGGCGCATCAGGGCGAAGGCACCCAGCACGATAATAATCAGGATCAGACTNAGTACACTGGCGGCGCCAAGCCGCATAATCTCAGTCTGGGACAGGATCAGCACGGTCAGGTGATGCCATCTGGCTGAGACCAGGAAAATGATCGCGCTCACCGCGGTCATGGATCGGGCGAAGGCAAAGAACAGACCCGATAGGAACGCAGGCTTAATCAAGGGCAGCGTAATTTTGGCAAAAGTGTAGCTGCTGGAAGCGCCCAGGTTGGTGGAAGCTTCCTCAATGGACTTGTCGATCTGCATGAGGGAAGCGACCCCTGACTCAATACCCACGGGCATCTCCCTGAACACGAAGCAGAGTACTATAATGAGCGCAGTGCCGCTCAGCAGCAGCGGGGGTTCGTTAAAGGCCAGGATATAGCCGATACCCACCACCGTGCCGGGCACCGCGAAGGCCAGCATGGAGACAAAGGCCAGGATCTTCTTGCCTGGAAACTGCTTTCGCACCAGGATAAAGGCTACGATCATGGCAAAAATGCCGGTAACGGGTGTGGCAATGGCGGCCAGCGTGAGGGTGGACTTAATGCTGTCCAGGCCCACATCCCAGGCGTAGCGCCAGTGTTCCAGGGTGAAGGTGAAGTCCACGCCCCAGGTTTTCACAAAAGCACCTGCAATCACTGTTCCGTAAAAGGCAAGGATAACCAGGATGATCAAGCTGCAGGCGGCAAACAGGCCCCAGCGCAGCCAAGGGCTGACCTTGAGGATCCGGTGACTGGACGGTTTCCCGGTGACAGTCACGTAAGACTTCCGCGCTACCCAGTAGCGCTGGACCATAAAGGCGGTCATGGCCGGAAGCAGCAGCATGACAGCAAGGGCGGTGCCNCGCGGCGCGTTAAACATGCCCGTGAACTGCAGATAGGCCTGGACCGAGAGGACATCAAAGGTTCCGCCCAGCACCATGGGGTTGGCAAAGTCAGCCAGGGAGTTCACAAACACCAGGAGCCAGGCGCTGGCCAAACCTGGAACGGACAAGGGCAGGGTGATGTTGCGGAATACCGCCCAGCGGCTCGCGCCCAGATCCAACGCCCCTTCCTCCAGGTCGGGATTGATGGCCTGGAGCACNCCGTTCAGCGTGTTGAAGGCGATGGGAAACATGCTGATGGTCTGCACCAGCACCAGCCCGTTTAAACCATAGATGTTGAAGTTGCCCAGCCCCAGGGCCTTGGTGACGATGCCGTTCCTCCCCAGAAGCAGGATGACAGATAAGGTAAACATAAAGGGCGGGGAGATCATGGGCAGCTGCACCATCTGACCAAAGACACCCTTCAGGGGTATATCCGTCCTGTTCAAAGCAAAGGCAAAAATGAAACCAACGATCGTAGAAAAAGTGGCAGTAAGCGTCCCCAGAAGCAGGCTGTTGTAAAAACTCTGCCTGAGCCACCATGAGTTCAAGACCTGACGGTAAATATCAACAGTAAACTCATCCCCGGGCTTGATGCTGAGCAGAAAGACCCGCACCAGGGGATATACGATAAAAAGCAGTAATGCAGCACCCACCAGCAGCACCGTTAAGAGCAGGATGGGGTCCTGCTTCAGCTGCCACCAGCCGACACCGCCCAAGCGCGACCTGCGCCTGCGGGGTTGTGCCATGGCCATAACCGTCCCACCTCCAAAAAGGGTCCCCCGCCAGGAGGGACCCACTTTCACACTCAGCCTTGTTTAGCGGCCGCGAAATACTTCCTCATTCCACTTCTCAACCAGGCGATCCTTCTGGGAAGCTGCCCAGACGTCATCTTGGTCAATCACGTTAACCTGAGAAATGGGCACTGCGCCTTCCACCAGGGGAACATCGATGATGGGCACCACGTTGGTGGATGCGAGCAGCTCCGCAGCCCGTTCAGTGAGCATCCAGTCGTAGAGAATCTTGGCGGCTTCCATCTCTTTGCCTCCCTTGATCAGAGACATGGAAGCAACTTCGTAGCCGGTGCCTTCCTTGGCGAACGTGATGGTCACAGGATAGCCCTGCTGCACCACGGTAACCTGGTCGTGGGCATAACCGATACCCACAGCCACTTCACCCAGGCCAACTGCCTGGTTGGGGGCGTTGCCCGAGCGGGTATACTGCTGCACGTTCTTGTGGAACTCCTTCAGGTATTCAAACGCTTCGTCTTCGCCCCAGAGCTGCACCAAAGTGGCTACGAAGTTGTAGGCTGTACCGGAGGTGCCGGGGTTAGCGACCTGAATTTCACCCTTCAGCTCAGGCTTGAGCAAGTCATACCAGGAGGTAGGAGGCTCGATACCCAGCTCCGCCAAGCGCTCGTTGTTGGAGATAAAGCCCAGGGCGCCCACGTACATGCCTACCCAATAACCGTCGGGATCCTTGAACTGCGCTGGAATGTTTACCAGGTTGGGCGAGAAGTACTGCTCAGTCAAGCCCTTGTCCTTGGCAGTCATATGGTCAAGGCCTACGCCGCCCACCCAGATGCTGGCTTGGGGATTTCTCCGCTCAGCGTCCATTCTGGCCACGGCCTCACCGCCAGAGAGGCGGACCCATTCCACTTTAATGCCTGTCTCTTTCTCGAACTCTTCGAAGACCAGCCTCGCGGTGGGTTCAAAGAGTGTGGTGTAGGCAGTCACCTTTTGCTGGGCGCTCACTCCAGCGGACAGCATCAGTACTAGAGCCAGGACAAGAATTGCGGTTCTTCTCATCGTTCTTCAACTCTCCTTTTCGTCGCTTCTTATACTAACAGACTCCTCAAGATACTTCACCACGGGGCTCGATTCTCCTGCTCAAAAAACTTAACCTGCGATTCCCAAATGTTACACGCAAACAGCGCAATTGCCGGCCAGAGGCATAAAAAAGCACGGCATGGTCTGACACCACGCCGCGCTCCAGTGTAACTTCTATCTTTTGATGTTGTAGAATGCCTTGAGGCCAGGATACTGCCCAACCGCATCCAATTCTTCTTCAATACGCAGCAGCTGGTTGTACTTGGCCACGCGGTCCGTTCTGCTGGGTGCGCCAGTCTTGATCTGGCCTGCATTCACCGCCACAACCAGGTCAGCGATGGTGGTATCTTCCGTCTCACCGGAACGGTGGGATACTACCGCCGTATAACCAGCCCGCTTAGCCATTTCGATGGCCTGCAGCGTTTCGGTGAGCGTACCGATTTGGTTCACCTTAATCAAGATGGAGTTGGCCACTCCCTGGGCGATACCCTTGCTCAAGCGTTCGGTGTTGGTTACGAACAGGTCGTCGCCAACCAGCTGTACCTTGTCGCCGATGGCCTCGGTGAGCTTCTTCCAGCCTTCCCACTCATCCTCGGACAGGGCATCTTCAATGGAGATGATGGGGTACTTCTCCACCAAGTCCTTGTAGAAGGCGATCATCTCGTCCGTGTCCAGGACTTTGCCTTCGCCCTCCAGGTGGTATTTCCCATCCTTGAACAGCTCAGTGGCTGCCACGTCCAGGGCAATGAACACATCCTTGCCGGGCTCGTAGCCGGCGCGTTTAATGGCTTCCAGGATGACCTGGATGGCTTCTTCGTTGGACTGCAAGTTAGGAGCAAAGCCGCCTTCATCACCCACGGCGGTGTTCAGACCCTTGCCCTGGAGCACTGCTCTGAGGTTGTGGAACACTTCTGCTCCCATTCTCAGGGCTTCCTTCCAGCTGTCTGCTCCCACGGGCATAATCATGAACTCCTGGATATCCACGTTGTTGTCGGCATGGGCGCCGCCGTTGAGGATGTTCATCATGGGCACGGGAAGCTGAGCAGCCGCGACTCCNCCAATGTAGCGGTAGAGGGGCATGCCCAGGAAGTTGGCTGCAGCATGGGCCACGGCCAAAGACACACCTAAGATGGCATTGGCACCCAGCTTACCCTTGTTNGGCGTGCCGTCCAGCTCGATCATGAGCTGATCAATGCCGACCTGATCCGTGGCATCCCAGCCGATCAGCTCCGGCGCGATAATCTCTTCCACATTCTGTACAGCTTTCTGTACGCCTTTGCCCAGATAGCGGGATTTGTCGCCGTCCCGCAGCTCCACAGCTTCAAAGGCGCCGGTGGAGGCTCCCGAGGGGACGATGGCCCTGCCCGAGGTACCGTCCGCTAGGAACACTTCCACCTCAACGGTGGGGTTGCCCCGCGAGTCCAATACTTCTCTGGCTAGAATGTCATTAATAATCATTGTTCTTTCCTCCTTACGATTAAGCTTTCTCCGGTCATTTCCGGCGGCTGGGGTATGCCCATGAGATCCAAGAGTGAAGGCGCCAGATCTGCCAGAATGCCGGTTTTCAAGCTGTAGTCCTGTGGTGCGTTGAAGAGCCAAATGGGCACCAGATTGCTGGTGTGGGCTGTATGGGTTTCCCCCGTCTGGGGATCAACCATCTGTTCCGCGTTCCCGTGGTCAGCGGTGATGATGGCTGCGCCGTCCATCTCTTTGATGGCCTCCAGCACTTGCCCTAACCCCGCGTCCACCGCTTCAACAGCCTTCACAGCCGCTTCAAACACACCTGTATGGCCAACCATATCGCAGTTGGCGTAGTTCAGCACGATCAAATCGAACTTGCCCTTGCGGATTTCTTCAACGACCCGCCTGGTCACCTCCGGCGCGCTCATCTCCGGCTGCAGATCGTAGGTGGGTACCTTGGGAGAGGGCACCAAAATCCGCTCTTCACCAGGATAAGGCGTCTCTACACCGCCGTTGAAGAAGAAGGTGACATGGGCGTACTTCTCAGTTTCCGCAATACGCAGCTGAGTTTTGCCCAGGCTGGAGAGATATTGGCCCAGGGTGTTTTTGAGATCCTGGGGCGAAAAGGCAAAGGGGAGATCCAGTTCTGCGTCGTACTGCGTCATGGTGGCATAGAAGATATCCAGCTTCTTGCCGCGATCGAACCCCTGGAAATCATCGTTGGTCATGGCCCAGGTGATCTCCCTGGCTCGATCGGCGCGGAAGTTGAAGAACAGCACACTGTCGCCGTCCTGAATGGTCCCCACCGGCTTCCCGTTTTCCACAATCACCCTGGGTACCACAAACTCGTCAGTCTCCCCTTGCGCATAGGCCTCTTGGATGGCCGCTGCGCTGCTGGGGGCCGTGGGGCCCTGGCCCAGCATGGCGCGATAGGCCTTTTCCACCCGCTCCCAGCGTTTATCCCGATCCATGGCATAATAGCGTCCGGAGATGGTGGCCACCCGGCCAATGCCGATCTGTTTGATCTGTTCCTCCAAAGCGGCTAAATATTCATGGGCGCTGGATGGAGGCACGTCACGGCCGTCGAGGAAGGCGTGGACGAACACTTTGCTCAGGCCGCGCTCCTTAGCCATCCTGAGCAGGGCGTAAAGATGGTCTGTATGGCTGTGCACGCCTCCCGGCGAGACCAAGCCCATNAGGTGCAGGGCTCCGCCCGTCTTCTTGGGGTGCTCCATGGCCGCCACTAAAGTGGGGTTTGCAAAGAAGTCTCCCGCTTCAATGGACTTGGAGATGCGCACCACATCTTGGTAGACAATGCGCCCGGCCCCGATGTTCAGATGGCCCACGTTGGAGTCCCCCATCTGACCGTCCATGAGCCCCACGCTGCCGCCTGAGGCGGACAGCACGCTGCGGGGGACATTGCTGTTCAGCCAATCTACATTAGGGGTGCGGGCGGCCTGCACCGCATTGCCTTCCGCGTGTTCGCTGAGGCCGAAGCCGTCTAAAATGATTAACGCTGTTGGTTTCTTCATGGATTTTGAACTCCACCTCCGGGAACAGCTGCTGAGATCACTTGGTTTCTAGTATTGTACGATGGCCGTAAAGCTGTCAGCGTCAAGGCTCGCTCCGCCTACTAAAGCACCATCGATCTCAGGTTGTTCCATGAATTCTTTTATGTTCCCAGGCTTGACGCTGCCGCCGTATTGGATGCGCACCTGCTCGGCCAGCTCCGACCCGTAAAGCTCGGCCAGGGTGCCGCGGATTCTGCCGATCACCTGATTGGCATCCTCAGCATCGCAGTTTTCGCCTGTACCGATGGCCCACACGGGTTCATAGGCGATGACCACATTGGCTAACTGGTCTGCCGCCACTCCTGCTAAACCCCGCTTAGTCTGGCTCACGACCACATCCTCCGTCTGCCCGGCGCGGCGTTCTTCCAGGGTTTCACCCACACAGAGAATGGGCTTAAGCCCCGTTTCCAGAGCCTTGACCACCTTCTTGTTCACCAGCTCATCATCTTCCTGGAAGATCTGCCGGCGTTCGGAGTGGCCCAAAACCACGTATTCGCAGCCCACATCCAGGAGCATTCCCGCGGAAATCTCACCCGTAAAGGCGCCCTGGTCCTGGAAATACATGTTCTGAGCGCCCAGTTTGACCTTGCTCAGACCCAAAGCGCTGAGGGCCGCCAGACTGGTGAAAGGCGCACAGATTACTACTTCAACGGAGCTGTCCTTGACCCTTTCCTCCAGCTGGCGAGCTGTTTCCAGGGACTCGCCCACGTTTTTGTGCATCTTCCAGTTACCAGCTATGATGGGTGTACGCATGACTTCACCTCAACTATTTGTCATCTAGGGCTGCTACGCCCGGCAGAACCTTGCCTTCCAGGAACTCCAGGGAAGCGCCGCCGCCGGTGGATACATGGGTCATCTTATCAGCCAGGCCCATCTGTTCCACTGCAGCCGCGGAGTCTCCTCCGCCGATGATGGTCACGGCAGAAGAATCGGCCAGCGCTTGGGCTACGCTCAGGGTCCCCTTGGCAAAGGCTTCGAATTCAAAGACTCCCATGGGTCCGTTCCATACCACTGTACCCGCGTCCTTTACAGCGGCGCTGAAGCGCTTGGCTGTCTCAGGGCCGATATCCAAGCCTTCCCAGTCGGCGGGCATTTCCCTGCTGGATACTACCTTATGCTCGGCATCGGGGCCGTACTCCTTAGCCACAACCACATCAACCGGCAAAAGCAATTCCACACCCTTCTCTTCTGCCTTGGCCATGATGCTGCGGCAGAACTCCAAACGCTCTTCATCCAAGAGGGAGTTGCCCACCTCATAGCCCTGGGCCTTGAGGAAGGTATAGGCCATGCCGCCGCCAATGATCAGGGTATCCACCTTGTTCAGCAGGGACTCGATGACCGCGATTTTATCCTTAACCTTGGCTCCACCCAGAATGGCCACAAAGGGCCGCTTCGGCTCTTCCACCGCCCCGCCTAAAAACTCCAGTTCCTTCTCCATGAGAAATCCAGATACGGCCGGCAGGTAGTCGGCTACACCTGTTGTGGAGGCATGAGCCCGATGGGCAGTGCCAAAGGCATCGTTCACGAAAATGTCACCCAGGGCTGCCAGGGCCTTGGCAAACTCGGGATCGTTGTCTGTCTCCTGGGCATAGAAGCGGACGTTCTCCAACAGGAGCACATCGCCGGGTTCAGCTTAGCCACGGCCTGCTCTACGTCGGCCCCGATGCAGTCATCTACCTTTTGCACCGGCTGCCCGAGAAGCTCGCTGAGGCGCTTGGCCACGGGATCAAGGCGGAAGGCGTCATCGGGCTTGCCCTTAGGCCGGCCTAGGTGGGACATGAGAATCACTTTACCGCCCGCCTCGATGGCGTGCTTGATTGTGGGCAGTGCCGCCCTAATTCTCTTATCGTCAGTGATGGTGCCGTCCTGCATAGGGACGTTGAAATCCACACGCATCAAAACTCTTTTGCCCTGCACATCGACGTCTCTGATTGTTTTCTTGGCCATAAACATCCTCCTTTTCGTATGGAATCCCCCAAGCAGGGGGATTCCAGGTTGAGTTGTTTACTTGCGGGCTTCCATGTAGCGGATGAGGTCGACTACTCGCATGGAATAGCCCCACTCGTTATCATACCAGGCTACCACTTTGAGCATGTTGTCGCCCATGGTCTTGGTGAGAGCAGCGTCTACAATGGAGGAATTGCTGTTGCCCATGAAGTCCGTGGAGACCAGCGGCGCTTCTTCGAAGGCCAGAATACCCTTGAGCTTACCTTCAGCAGCCTTCTTCAGTTCGGCGTTTGCTGCTTCCGCGGTTACGGGCTTCTCAGTCTCTACAACCAGATCTACAACACTCACTGTGGAAACGGGAACGCGCATGGCAAAGCCGTCCAGCTTGCCCTTGAGCTCAGGCAGGACCAAACCTACCGCGGCTGCGGCACCGGTGGTGGTGGGAACGATGTTCATGGCAGCCGCCCTCGCCCGCCTCAAGTCCTTGTGGGGCAGGTCGAGAATTCTCTGGTCGTTCGTGTAAGCGTGGACTGTGGTCATGAGACCCTTTTTGATGCCGAAGGCGTCGTTGATCACCTTAGCAAAGGGCGCCAAGCAGTTGGTGGTGCAGGATGCGTTAGAAATGACGTGGTGCTTCTCTGGATCGTATTGATCTTCGTTCACGCCCATAACGATGGTGATGTCCTCTTCTTTGGCTGGAGCGGTAATGATCACCTTTTTGGCGCCGGCATCGATATGCCACTGAGCCTGATCGCGCTTGCGGAAAATACCAGTGGATTCCACAACATACTCTACACCCAGCTCGCCCCAGGGGATGTTCTTAGGATCCCGCTCAGCGAAAACCCGGATCTTCTTGCCGTTAACTACGATGTTGTCGCCGTCTACGGACACTTCTGCGTCAAAGATGCCGTGGTTGGTGTCGTACTTCAGGAGGTGTGCCAAGGTNTTGGCGTCAGTTAAGTCGTTCACTGCCACGATCTCGAAATTCGGATCAGCAACAGCTCCCCGCAGTACCAAGCGGCCGATACGGCCAAACCCGTTAATACCAACTTTAATCGTCATCATGATTCCCCCTTACTCGATTTCTTTTAAACTCATCAGCCTCCGGGCTACCCCCTCATCGGTGATGCATACATCACAGTAACCTCTGGACAACACGGCCATCACAGCCCAAGCTTTGCTTTTACCACCCCCAACGGCAATGACCAAAGGAATTCTTTCCAAATCTTCCAAGCGCAGACCCACGGACGTGGTGTTGCGGACGATCCTGCCTTGGGCGTCGAAGTAGCAGCCAAAGGCCTCGCCCACAGCGCCTGCTGNAATTAGATCCATGATAGAAGCATCATCAAAACCGCGCCTGCGAGCCATTTCTTCCGCTGTGCCGATGCCGTGGAGCAGAATGTCTGCTCTGCGCCCCAGGGCTATCACGCTGCGGATCCTGGGCTCATTGAGGATNTGCTCCAAATTGCAGGGGCGGACATCCTCCGGTGCGTGGAGCAGGCGGTAGTTGCCGCCCAAACCTTCCGCCAGGGCCACCGCGATGGAATTGGACTGGATCTTAATATCCTCGCCCAAACCTCCCCGTACGGGGACAACGGTAACCCTTTTTCTCAGGCCGTGAAGCTTAACCTCCTCCGCCAGGCCGGCCAAGGTGGTGCCGCCTGACACTGCCAAGATCTGGCCATCCTGCAGCACTCCGCAGAGATACTCCGCCGCTGCCCTGGCCAAATCCCTTTTGCTGGCGGGATCTTTGTCGCAGTCCGGGGACGATGATCATCTTCTTGACTCCCAGGGCTGCCGCGAGTTTTCTTTCCAGCTGCTCTAAGCCGTAAACATCCCTCATGACGTCCTGGAGCTGGGATAACACTCTCTCCCCTTCCGGCGTGAGCTGTACTCCCAGGGAAGTGGCGTGCAGCAGTCCCTGCTCCCGCAGCAAATCCAGGTCGCCGCGAATAACCCGCTCTGAACCACCCAGCTGAGCGGCGATGAACCTGCGCCCGATGGGTCCGTGGCTGCGGATCATCCTGAGCAGGGTGTACCGCCTTTCCAGAAGTCCCGCCAGCTCAGGCACGAGCTGTTGCAGGGCACCAAGACTGTCCATGCTGGGACACCTCTCCTCCGGGACACCTAGTGACCCGCAGGGGTCTTTTTTGTCCCGCTCTGGTTAATATTATTCTTCTCAGGGCTATCATTCCCTCCATCCCGTTGTTAATGTTTGGGATCTAATTTGTCAAGTTGTCGCGCTTTTTCCCGAATCTTCCTCAGTCGGTAATTTATGCCCGATTTGCTCAATTTGGGAGTCATCAGTTCCCCCAGTTCCTGCAGGGAGGCATAGGGGTGTTCCCGGCGCAGCCTGGCCACGTCCCTCAGCTTAGGCGGAAGTTCCTCCAGGCCGATGACGGAATCTATCAGCTCAATATCCTCCAACTGCGCGAGGGCTGCCTGCACCGTCTTGTCCACGTTGGCGGTCTCGCAGTTCACTAGGCGGTTGACCTGGTTGCGCATCTCCTTCAGGACCCGCACGTTCTCAAAGTGCAGGAGGGCGCTGTGGGCGCCCATGAGGCTGAGCAGGCTGGCAATCTGCCCACCGTCCTTCATGTAGACCACCAGTGAGCCCTTGCGCTGGGTTATGCCGGCATCTAGGTCCAAGGAGAGGATGGTGGCTAAGATCTTGTCTGCCAGGCGGCTCTGCTCTGTGGAAAATTCCAGGTGGTAAGTGCGTTCAGGATTCGTTATGGAGCCGCTGGCCAGGAATGCTCCCCGCAAATAGGCCCTGCGGCAGCACTTCTTGCGCGGCACGCCCCCGTCTTCCAAGACGCTCTGGTCCCTAAAATCCTGGTAGACTTGTCCCGCGTTAGCGCGCCCCAAAACACGCACAGTGCAAACCTGAGAGCGCCGGGATCGGGATCGCTTCATCAAGACCTGGGTGGGCAGGTCTNGGTACAGCCCTGTGAGCATGAGTAAGATCTTCCTGGCCACAAAGGGAAAGGATGTGTTGAAGTCCAGAAACTGATTCTGCCGGCCCAAGAGAAAACCACTCAACTCGTAAAAAGCGCTCAGCTCTGCCACCCGGCAGCAGCGAGCACTGGGAATTACCCTGGCCAGTTCNTGACGGACATCATCGGAAAAAGCCATGTTATTCCTCCCCTTCCCTCCCCAAGATCCAGACCCTGACGCGCCATTTTTGAACCTCAGCTTTGACAATCACGGGCCAGTCCGAATCGTTTCTGAACTTGAAATCGGTGTACGGCCAGGCCACCGCGGCATCCATGCCATGCTTGATGTAACTCGGGGCAATGGAGTGAATGCGGCGTTCCACGATCTCCAGCCCCGCCAGGCGCACCGCGTTGTACAGGGTGGTGGAAGTCTGGCACACCCCGCCCCCCACTCCGGGGACCACCGCTTCGCCAAGGATGATGGGGGCGTTGCGGTAACCCCTCTCCGGCGTGCGCTCGCCCACAACCCCGTTGAAGGAAAAGACCTCTCCGGGCATGACAATGGTGTTGTTGATGGCTTCCAGGGACAAACGGATATTGTGCACCCGATCAGGGCTGCCGATGAGGGGAGTGGAAAAATCGCCCAGGTTCTTGGTGAGCTGAACCAGGTGCTCCGTGCGGAACAGGGGCACCACGGGGATACCGTTCAGCGAGAGCCTGGTGTGGGCGGGGGCCGTAACCACTTCATTTACTATTGTATCCACGTCAAAATATACTCCATCTTCATGGGGGACAATCTCCCCGGTAACTTTATCCAAACTGGCGGGCACGGGCGGACGCATCCGGGAGCGCACCATCTGCTCCACGATCACCCGCACCTCCCGGGGATAGTAATACTCCATGGCCCGATCCTCTAAGTAAACCCCGGTATTGACCCCGAAGAGCCTGCGGTGTACGGTGCGGTAGGCAGAGGGAAGGCCCACTCCCAGCGCGGTGATCAGCAGCAGTACACCCGCGATTCTGCGCATATCTTTCCCCCCC
>JGI24707J26582_10002351_pt1 | contig 14247 bp, 13 predicted proteins | sample BioPla1DNA1_FD_26582 | JGI IMG/M metagenome (IMG submission 26582) | reverse complement strand
TAAGATCTTCTAAAAGATTTGGATTTATTGAATTAAATGATGGAACTTTTTTCACAAATTTGCAAATAGTATTTAGTGAAAATATGGAAAATTTCAAGGAAATCGAAAAGCTTCCCATTAGTTCAGCTATTGTAGTAAAGGGAACTTTAGTGAAAACTAAAGGGGCTAAACAACCCTTTGAAATACAAGCTAATGAAATAATACTAGAAGGATATTCAGACAAAGACTATCCTTTACAAAAGAAAAGACATACTTTTGAATATTTACGGACTATTGCCCATCTTAGACCTAGAAGCAATACTTTCAATGCAGTATTTAGAGTAAGATCCCTTACAAGTTTTGCAATACACAAATTTTTCCAAGAAAGAGGATTTGTCTATGTTCATACTCCAATTATAACTGGTAGTGATGCAGAAGGTGCAGGAGAGATGTTTACTGTTACTAACTTTGATTTAACCAATGTACCTTTAACAGATGAAAAGGAAGTGGACTATACTAAAGATTTCTTTGGAAAAGAAACAAACTTAACAGTATCAGGGCAATTAGAAGCAGAAGCTTATGCACTAGCTTTTAAGAAAGTATATACTTTTGGACCTACTTTTAGGGCAGAAAATTCAAATACTGCAAGACATGCAGCAGAGTTTTGGATGGTAGAGCCAGAAATAGCCTTTGCAGATTTACAAGACAATATGGATTTAGCAGAGGACATGATGAAATATATAATAAAATATGTTTTAGAAAATGCAAAGGAAGAAATGGAATTTTTCAACTCCTTTATTGACAAAGGTTTAATTTCTAGATTAGAAAATATAGTTAATTCAGAATTCGGTTCTATTACTTACACTGAAGCCATAGATATACTTAAAAAGTCTAAAGTAGAATTTCAATATCCAGTAGAATGGGGTATAGACCTACAAACAGAACATGAAAGATATATTTCAGAAAAAGTATTTAAAGGGCCAGTATTTGTAACAGATTATCCTAAAGAAATTAAGGCTTTTTATATGAGATTAAATGAAGATGAGAAAACTGTTGCTGCTATGGATTTACTTGTACCAGGCATAGGTGAATTAATAGGTGGTAGTCAAAGAGAAGAACGATTAGATGTATTAGAAAGGCGAATTGAAGAAATGGGAATGGATAAAGATGACTATTGGTGGTATTTAGAATTGAGAAAATATGGTGGGACGAAACATGCAGGTTTTGGCCTAGGGTTTGAAAGAGCCATTATGTATTTAACTGGAATGACCAATATTAGGGATGTAATTCCATTTCCTAGAACAGTAAAATCAGCGGAATTTTAATTAAATTAAAATGGCAGGGGTGGTTCCTATCTATTGAATTCAAACCATTCTTAACCTTTAGATTAATATTTTATAAAACCCTTGAATGTTTTTAGAATTTTTGCTATAATGTATTCTAAATCAATATTTACTATGAAAGGAAGTAGTAGGTCCTATATTAATTCCAGAGAGCTGTTGTGTGGTGAAAAACAGTATTAATTAAGACTGAACTCGTCCTTGAGTAGTTAGGGTGAAATTATTAGCCTTAACCGATTTAGCTTCGTTACAGCTTTTAAGCAGGATAGCAATGCTATCAATTAGAGTGGTACCGCGGATACACCTTCGTCTCTATTTTGACGAAGGTTTTTTTGTATTTAAATTTAAGGAGGATGAAAATGACAGAATATAATCCAAAATTAATTGAAAAAAAGTGGCAAGATATTTGGGATGAAAAAAAGGTGTTTGAAACAAGTTCTGACAAATCTAAACCAAAGTTTTATGCATTAATAGAATTTCCCTATCCTTCTGGGCAAGGGCTTCATGTAGGCCATCCTAGACCTTATACAGCCTTAGATATTCTTTCTAGAAAGAGAAGATTTGAAGGATACAATGTGTTATTTCCCATGGGTTGGGATGCTTTTGGACTTCCAACGGAAAATTTTGCAATTCAACACAAAATTCATCCAAAGGAAGTTACAGAAAAAAATGTGAAAATGTTCAAGAGACAATTAAAATCTTTAGGCTTTTCTTTTGACTGGTCTAGAGAAATTAATACTACAGACCCAGAATACTATAAATGGACCCAATGGATATTTATTAAGATGTTTGAAAAGGGCTTAGCCTATAAACATGAAATGCCTATTAATTGGTGTCCATCTTGTAAAGTGGGTTTAGCAAATGAAGAAGTAGTAGCTGGTGGTTGCGAAAGATGTGGTGGAGAGGTAGTTAGAAAAACTAAAAATCAATGGATGTTAAAAATCACTGAATATGCAGATAGATTAATAGACGATTTAGATACTGTAGATTATATAGATAGAGTAAAAACCCAACAGACCAATTGGATAGGCCGTTCCCATGGAATGGAAGTGGAGTTTAAAATATCAGGTAAAAATGATTCACTAAAAGTATTTACTACTAGGCCAGATACACTTTATGGGGCAACTTATATGGTAATAGCAGCTGAGCATCCATTAATTGAAAAGTATTCAGAAGATATTAAGAATCTAGAGGAAATAAGGGATTATCAAGAATATGCCTCTAAAAAATCGGATTTTGAAAGAACAGAGTTATCAAAAGAAAAAACAGGTGTAGAAATCCAAGGAATAAAAGCTATTAATCCTGTGACTCAAAAGGAAATTCCCATTTGGATTTCAGATTATGTTTTAATGAGTTATGGAACTGGTGCCATAATGGCAGTACCAGCTCATGATGATAGAGACTGGGAGTTTGCAAAGAAATTTAATCTTCCCATAGTAGAAGTTGTAAAAGGCGGAGATATTGAAAAAGAAGCCTATACAGATACAGAAACTGGAGTATTGGTAAATTCTGAATTAATTAATGGTTTAGAAGTAAAAGAGGCTCAAGAAAAAATAAGTAAATGGCTAGAAGAAAAAGGTCTTGGAGTAAGAAAAACCAATTTTAAATTAAGAGACTGGGTGTTTTCACGTCAAAGATACTGGGGAGAGCCTATACCACTTATTTATTGTGAGGATTGTGGTTGGGTACCAGTACCAGAGGAAGATTGTACCAGAGGAAGATTTACCAGTAATGTTGCCAGAAGTGGAAAACTACGAACCAACTGATACAGGAGAATCTCCATTAGCCAATATGCATGATTGGGTAAATACTACTTGTCCTAAATGTGGTAAGGCTGCAAAGAGGGAAACAGATACTATGCCTCAATGGGCAGGTTCATCTTGGTATTTTTTAAGATATATAGACCCTCATAATACTGAAGAGATTGCAGCAAAAGAAGAATTAGATTATTGGATGCCTGTAGATTGGTATAATGGAGGAATGGAACACACTACATTACATTTACTTTATTCAAGATTTTGGCACAAGTTTTTATATGATATAGGAGTAGTGTCTTGTTCAGAGCCTTATAGTAAAAGAACTGCCCATGGCATGATACTTGGAGAAAACAATGAAAAAATGTCTAAATCTAGGGGAAATGTAATTAATCCTGATGATATTGTAGAAGAATATGGTGCAGATACTTTAAGAACCTATGAAATGTTTATTGGGGATTTTGAAAAATCCGTACCTTGGTCTGAAAATGGGGTTAAAGGTTGTAGAAGATTTTTAGAAAGAGTGTGGAGGCTACAAGACATTGTAGTAGATGGAGAAGAATATACTAAAGAATTAGAAACTAGTATCCATAAAACTATAAAAAAAGTTACAGAGGATTATGAAACTTTAAAGTTTAATACAGCTATAGCAGCCTTAATGACTTTATTAAATGAATTTAACGATGTAGGTAAAATCACTAAAAAGGATATGGCAGTTTATTTAATTCTTTTAAATCCTGTAGCTCCTCATATTACTGAAGAATTGTGGACAGTACTAGAATTAGGTGGTATGCTTAATGAACAAAAATGGCCTAAATATGATGAAGAAAAAACCATAGATGATTTAATAGAAATGCCAGTACAGGTAAATGGTAAAGTAAGAGGAAAAATAACAATATCCCCCAATAGTACAAAAGACATTGCCAGGGAAATGGTAAAAGAAAATGAAGCCATAATGAAACATTTAGAAGGTAAGAAAATAGTAAAAGAAATATTTGTAAAAGGAAAAATATACAATATAGTTGTCAAATAGAATAAAATATGAAATAATTATCCTACTACATTTATGTAAATGTAGTAGGATAAATTTTATTAATAAGGAGGACTATATGAAAAAAATTAAAATTATTACAGACAGTACCAGTTATATACTTAAGGAATATGCAGAGAAAAATAATATTACTGTAATTCCTTTAAGTTATTATTTCGGGGATGAAATGGAGAAGGAAGGATTTCCAGGGGAGTTTCAGGAATTTTTTCAAAAGCTGGAAAATAGCAAACTATTCCCAACTACTTCCCAACCATCTACGGGAAATTTTCTAGAGGAGTTTAAAAGGGCCTTTGAAGAGGGTTATGATGAAATAATAGCCATTCTTTTATCTTCTAAATTAAGTGGTACCTATAATAGTGGAGTATTGGCCAAGAATATTTTAGGAGATGAAAGGATTTCTATTGTGGATTCAGAACAGGCTGCATCAAATTTAAGATTTTTAGTAGAGGATGCTATAAATATGACTAAAGATGGTAAGTCTATGGAAGAGATAGTAAAACATATAGAAAATAAGAAAACAAAAATGCATGTATATTTTACAGTAGATACTTTAGAGTACTTAAAAAGGGGAGGGAGACTTTCTACTTTTCAATCTGCAATAGGCTCAGTATTAAATATTAAGCCAATAATTCAATTAAAATATGGAGTATTAGATTCTATAGAAAAAGTTAGAGGAAAAAACAAAGCCTTAAACTCTATAGCTAATAAAGTGTATGAAAATGTAGAAAAAATCAGCATATGTCATGTTTTAAATTTAGAAGAGGCAGAAAAAATAAAAGAAAGTTTGGAAAAGAAATTCCCTAAAGCTGAAATTTCCATAGATGAATTAGGACCAGTTATTGGTTGCCATTTAGGACCTGGTGGAATAGGAATATGTTTTTATTAAGCTATATACTAATTTGTAGTAAATATGATATAATTATAACAAGATAATTAATCCTAAATATTAGTGGAGGTGCGTTAGATGAGAAAAATATTAGTAACTGGTGCATTAGGGCAAATAGGCTCAGAACTAACTATGGGTTTAAGAAAAATATATGGAAATGAAAATGTAGTAGCCAGTAGTAGAAGGGTAAAAGAAGGTCATGAAGAATTAATGGAATCTGGAACCTTTGAAGTATTAGATATTACCAATGGAGAAAAGGTAGCAGAAATAGTAAAAAAACATAAAATTAATACTATTATTAATTTAGCTGCAATACTTTCTGCTGTCGGGGAACAAAACCCTAGTGGAGCTTGGAATGTAAATATGAATGGATTGTATAATGTACTAGAGGTAGCAAGACAAGAGAATTGTTCAGTATTTACACCATCTTCTATAGCTGCCTTTGGTCCAACTACTCCAAAGGATAATACACCACAGGACACTATTCAAAGACCAAATACTATGTATGGAGTAACTAAAGTTGCGGGAGAATTACTATGTGATTATTATTATCATAAATTTGGTGTAGATACTAGAGGAGTGCGTTTTCCTGGATTAATATCCTATGAAACACTTCCAGGTGGTGGAACTACTGACTATGCTGTTCATATTTATTATGAGGCATTAAAAAATAAAAAATACACATCCTTCATAGCTAAAGGAACCAAAATGGATATGATGTATATGCCAGATGCACTAAATGCTATAATTCAATTATTAGAAGCAGATCCATCTAAATTAATCCATAGAAATGCATTTAATGTGACAGCTATGAGTTTTGAACCTGAAGAAATTGCTGCATCTATTAAAAAGTTTATTCCAGAATTTGAATTAGACTATGATGTAGACCCAGTAAGGCAAGCCATAGCCGATTCTTGGCCAAATTCTTTAGACGATTCAGCAGCTAGGGAGGAATGGGGCTGGAATCCAGAATATGATTTAGATGCTATGACAGAGGATATGCTAGAAAAACTGAAAGTGAAATTAGGATTGTAATATATAAGGGAAGCTAGGAGAAATCCTAGCTTTACTCATATAACTATCTAGTTTTGTTATAAATATTATATTTTTGCTATAAATAAGGGAAGATTAGAACCTTTGGTTTAGTATATATTTCTATTTTTTCTATAATATTAATTAGCATATATTTAATCTCCAAACTATAAATATAGATATAGATACTTATAGTTTGGAGGTTTTAATTTGAAAGGAATCATATTATGTGGAGGTCTAGGAACAAGATTACAACCTATTACTTATACTATACCAAAACAATTAATTCCAATAGCTAATAAGCCCTTATTAATTTATACTATAGAATTACTTTTGAAATCTGGTATTGAAGAGATAGGTATTATTGTAAATGAATACANTAAAACTATATTTCAAAAGGTTTTAGATAAATACTTTGTAAACAAAATTGAATATATAGTGCAAAAAAGNCCAAAGGGTATTAGTCATGGTCTATTATTTGCTGAGGAATTTATAGGCGAAGACAAATTTGTTATGGTACTTGGGGACAATTCCTTTAACTTTGAATTAAATGTATTTGTATCAGATTTTAATAATAGTAAAGAAAATTGTAGAATAATGTTAAAAGATGTTTCAGATCCTGAAAGGTATGGAGTTGCCTATATTGGTGATGGAAAAATAATTGATTTAGAGGAAAAACCAAAATTAGCTTTTAGCAATTGGGCTATAACAGGAATATATGCCTTTGATAGCACTATATTTAAAGCTTGTAAAGAAATTTTACCTTCAAATAGAGGGGAATATGAAATAACAGATGCTATAAAGTGGTTATTGAAAAATAATTATAATGTAAGTTACAGTATTTTAAAAGGTTATTGGAGAGACGTAGGTAATCCAATGGAGGTTATAGCAGAAAATTTTTATAGATTAATTTCAATAGAAGAAAATATTAGCGGGGAAATAGTGGATTCTAAAATATTAGGTCCTATTATTCTTGATGATAATAGTGTACTATTCAATAGTATAGTTAGAGGACCTGTAGCTATAGGAGATAATACTATAATTAAAAATTCCTATATAGGCCCTTATACATCCATTGGAAAAGGTGTCAATATAGAGAAATCAGTAATTGAAAATTCAATAGTATTAAATAACAGTAAAATACTAGGAGTAAAAACTTTAATAGATTCCTCTATTATTGGAGAAGACTCTATTATAACTATGGGATCAGCGTTGAAAAAACAAATAAATTTATAATAGGGAAAGGTTCCAAAATATATTTATAGTAAAGATATTAGCTTTTTTACACGTTCATCCCAACTATGTTTTTTTAACCAATTTTCTATATTTTGAGTTTTTGTATTACTTGTTAGTACTTCTTTTACCATATAAACAAACTCTTTTTTATTATTAGCTAAAAACACATTTGGGATTCCTTTTAGCTCTTCCATAGGAGTAGATACTACATCTAAACCCATGGCCAAATATTCATATACTTTTAAAGGATTTACTCCTTCTGTTAGTCTATTTATTTTAAATGGTATTATTCCCATATTAGAATAAAACAAATAGGCTGGTAATTGGAACTGGGATTTTAGCCCAAGAAAATATATATTAGAAGGTACAATATCATCATATTGACCATTGTACTCTCCTATTAATACAATATTACAATTTGAAAGAGATTTTCCTAAATGAATAACCATATCTATATCAAACCAAGAACCCCATAAGGCACCTATATAGATGATAATAGGTTCACAAGGCAAATCTAAGGGTTTCAAATATTTTTTTTGCAAAGTGAAAATTTCATTATTATATGCATTTGGTAGTAGATGTACTGTCTTTTTATTACTTTGTTCCAATTTCTTTTTTAGGGAGAGGGCAGTAGCTGTTAAAATATCTGCTTTTTCCATAATTCTAGATTCAATTTCTTTATTATACCAGCCTTTTCCCAATTCTGTATCCCATGGGTCAATATATTCATATATAATTTTAAATGAATATTTTTCTAATCTATTAATAATAGGTAAAAAACTAAAATGGGGAACTTCCACCAAAATGATTAACTTTATCATTTTATTTAAATTTTTAATAAAATTGTAAGAGGAGAATTTGTCCACATGGACTGTTTGAAAATTAGGGGATTTAGGTAGAATAAAAGAAGAATCTTTTTCTTTATAATTAATTGCATATACATAGGTAATTTCGTGTCCACGGTTTAATAGATTTCTTACTATTTGAGCAGCTCGTTGTCCACCACCACTATTTTCGTAGGGGACTCCTGTGAGTACAAGCCAATGGTAAGTGTTATTTCCCATATTAATTCTCTCCTTTTAAATTTGGAAAATAGGAAAGAGCATTTTTACATAAAATATTTTCTCTATCTTTATCTCTAATATTTTCATTTATAACTGGAGTTAACTGAGATTCTGGCAGATGTAAGGGTAGATCCGTGCCAAATATTATTCTCCTACTTCCAATCAGTTTTATAGATTTATTAACAGGTCTTTTCATAAATAGCCTCACGCTAATTTGTATCTACATAGGATTTTATTTGGTCCATACTTTCAATATATTTACTAAACTGTTCTGGTTTACAACAAAGTTTCAAAAACTTTTCATCTTCGATTTTCCAGGTGTGTTTTCTTTGATTTGGGTGTCTAAAATATACATGGTGGTATCTATTAGTAGAATATATTTTAATTTTATTTTTCAAACAATCTTTGCAGAAATTAATATCTTCTGCAATGTTTTTATCTTGAAACTTAACTTTTTTAAAAATATTTTTTTTGAAAATTAAAGTTGAACCATTTACAAAATTAGTGTATTTGTTTTCTTCATGGGGATTTCTAATAGTTAGGATTTTTTCCCTACTAGATATACAAAGGTAGCCCCTTTTCCAATTAGTTTTGCATCGGTTTCATCAAAAGCTTTGAGAGAATCAGAAAGATACTTTGGGCCATAATAATCATCGTCATCAAATTTTGCAATTATATTGAATTTTGCCTTATTCACCCCAAAGTTTAAGCATCTCCCTAAGGAAATATTTTCACTTAATTTATATATTTTAATATTTTCATATTTAGAAACTAAGTTTTTCCATTGATTTTCGTCAATACTATTATTATTAATTATTATGATTAACTCTTTTTCTTTTAAATCTTGTCTATTAAAATTTTCCAGTATATTTTTAAGACTGGTAATTGAATTAGTAGGAGTAATTACAGTTACACTGTTATTATTATTTACTGAGAATTTAAAGTTCTTTTTCTTTAAAAAATCATCTATAGATTTATTAACTGGATTCTTCATTTATTTTCCTCCCTTTATTGCCATTTCTTCTTGCTTTATTATATGGTATTAATAAGAAAATGTACCTAATGGGAATAGTAGTCAATAGGAAATGATATATTAAAAGGATTGTTTTAGGAAATAAAAAATTTTGAGAAAATAGATTTTTTATCTTCTTCTAATTTTGTTAAGATAATATCTATTTTGTTTTCTATTTTATTTTGAGAATCTAATATATTAATTAGCATATTTTTAATTTCATCCTGAGTATTATATATATTACTAAATTTTTCATCTTCCCTTTTTGATTCAGGGATAAATTGTTCTGATTTACTACATGGGCTTTCCATTATTGTAGAAGAAGGGGTAGTTAAATTAGGTTTAAAGGAATTTATAAAATATAAGTTTAATATATTTTCTCCACTACAATAGGCATTTTTGATTTTTATATCCTTAGAATTACCTGAAACCTTAACTAGAAAAATTTTAGAACTATCTATTTTTAACAAATCACCTTTAGACCAAGTATTACCATAATCTAAAGAATATAAGAATCCAATATGATTATCTATTAGATATACAATTTTTAACATTTCTTTTTCTTCAAAAATAATTGGCATATTAATACAGTTAGTAATATTTGGAATTCCTTTCTCACTCCATTTATATTTGTTATTTCCAATAGTTGATAATATGAAATATTTTAAACGATTATTTTCAGAAGTTTTTTCTAACCAAAGTGCATGAAGATTATTTTTTGAATCTATAAATATATATGGAAAATGATTATTAGTATTTCCTTTAGACAATTTATTAGTGGATTNATTCCAGAGTTTTGCAAAGGGATTATAGAAAGTATAATTTATTTGAAGATTATTATTTTGGATATTGTTATATAATAAATGGATTGTGCCAAAGGAATCTTTATCTATATTGAAATATAGATTAGACTTATGGCCTAAGAAGGAGATAATATTATATTTTCCCCAGGTTTTTTTCTTATACAATGTATGTTGAATAGTCCATAAATTGGTATTTATTAAATTGGAATAGCTGTAGATAATATTTACATTGTCATTATCTAATATAATATTCATATTTTTATAGATATTGTACTTAGTATCAAAATTTGCAATTAAAGCATTTGACCATTTGTCTTGTTGATATAGATAGTAAAGTAATTTGCCAGAGAGGGTTAATACAATAAGATGTATATTATTTTTATTGTCTATAGTAGTAGTGAATGTCAACACCTTATCCTTTAATAAGGATAAGGCTTCTGTTGAAATATACTTATGATTATATTTAGTATAATTAATTTTTTTCCATTCATCCATCTCAAAGAAGAAAAATTCTCCTTTTGAATTAATGATTAATTCTTTGTTCATTTAACTACCCCCTTTTAAATAAGACATATTTAATAATAGCACATAACTGTCTATATTTCATAATATGTAAGCAAGAGTATATTTATTAAATAAAAGGGAGTGAAATAAATATCACTGAAATAAATATGGATAATATGGTAGCTGAAATATTTCGTAAATTTGAAAAAGATTGTTTAATAGTAGATAAGGTTTTTTGTAGCTGCCAACAACGAAAGTGTTTTCCTAAAGTAGAAGTTGATTTAGATGGAAATCCTTATAAAAGTATAAAGTTTAAGCCAGGATTTATAGTACCTAATACTTTAGTGATTACAGATATTGAAAATAGAGCAAATTTTAAAAGGGTAAGATTTACTCTTAGAATACCCTATGAAATAAAAACCAAATCTGAAAAAACAATAGAAAGATTTTTGCCTGATATATTAAAGGATATTGTTTTATTTATTCCTGATGCTAGAGATGAATTTGAGTTTAAAATTGTAGTTGAAACTAGTTCTTCAATAATAGGTAAGCCAATTCGTACGGAAAATATATTAAGTTTTGCAGTAGGCACATTTATTATAATAAAAGTAGTAGGTAAAGTTCAATTATTAGTTCCAACCTTTGGTTATTGCCCAGAACCAGATCCTTGTGAAGAGTTTAGTCCAGAAAGTGTTTGCGATGAATTTGATTATTATCCATTTCCTGATTTTTTTCCACCTCAATTTAATGATATTATTTGGGATGATTAAGAAGAGTGAAAGCTCTTCTTTTTTATTTTTAAATTTAATTTTTGAATGTTGACAAAAATACTTGGGTATAATATACTTATATAAGAATACCAACTGAATTGGTTGGGATTAAAGAGGTGGTTAAATGAGATTGTCCACAAGAGGAAGATATGGCCTGAAAGCAATGTATCAGTTAGCTATACATTACGGAGAAGGTCCTGTTCCTTTAAAGCAAATTGCTGATAAGGAAAATCTTTCGGAAAATTATTTAGAGCAATTAGTATCCCAATTGAGAAGAGAAGGACTTTTAAAAAGTGTTAGAGGGGCACAAGGTGGGTATATGTTAGCTATGCCACCTAATGAAATTACTGTAGGCAATGTTTTACGAGTATTAGAAGGTAATTTGGCCCCGGCAGATTGTATTATAGAAGAGGATTATGAATGTGAAAAGGAAGAAAATTGTATAACAAAATTTGTATGGATTAAAATTAAAGAGAGTATAGATGAAGTTGTAGATTCAATTACATTACAAGATATGCTTGATAAAAGCATAGAAGTGTAAAATTAGGAGGATGGATATGAAAAAACTAATATATATGGACAATGCTGCCACAACCCCAGTGAAAAGTGAAGTATTAGAAGAAATGTTGCCATATTTTTCCGAAATGTATGGTAATCCTTCAAGTATATATTCTTTAGGAAGTCATTCAAAAGTAGCAGTAGAAGAAGCCAGAGAAAAGATAGGAAAGGCAATAGGCGCCAATCCAAAGGAAATATTTTTTACTGCTGGTGGTTCAGAGGCAGACAATTGGGCTTTAAAGGGCATTGCATATAGAAATCGAGATAAAGGTAATCATATTATAACTACTAAAATAGAACATCATGGTGTACTTCATACCTGTGAATATTTAGAAAAGCAAGGATTTGAGGTAACATATTTAGATGTAGATGAATATGGGATTATTGATTTAAATCAACTTAAAAAATCTATAACAGATGAAACTATTTTGATTTCTATAATGTTTGCTAATAATGAAATAGGAACTATTCAACCTATTAAGGAAATAGGGGAAATTGCTAAGGAAAAAAATATATACTTTCATACTGATGCAGTCCAAGCTATTGGTCATATTAATATAGATGTGGAAGAGTTAAATATTGATTTATTATCTATGGCTGCTCATAAATTTTATGGACCTAAGGGAATAGGTGCACTATATATTAGACGTGGAGTTAAAATAGATCCACTTATATCTGGAGGTGCTCAGGAAAGAAATCGTAGAGCAGGTACAGAGAATGTTCCTGGGATAGTAGGTATGGGAAAAGCCATTGAATTAGCTTATGAAAATTTAGATGAAAATAATAGAAAACTGATTAAATTAAGAGATAGTTTAATTAAAAAAATATTTGACAATATTGACCATGTTAAATTAAATGGACATCCTACTAAAAGGCTACCTGGAAATGTTAATTTATCTTTTGAATTTATTGAAGGAGAATCACTATTACTTAGCTTAGACATGGAAGGAATTGCAGCATCTAGTGGTTCAGCATGTACATCAGGAACATTAGATCCATCCCATGTACTTCTGGCTATTGGATTGCCTCATGAAATAGCCCATGGTTCTTTAAGACTTTCATTAGGGGATTTCAACACAGAGGATGAGGTGGATTTTGTTGTAGAAAAATTAGTAGAAATAGTGGCAAGACTTAGGGCCATGTCCCCATTATATGAAAGAGTAAAGGAGGAAAAATAAATGTATTCAGAAAAAGTAATGGAACATTTTAGAAATCCAAGAAACGTTGGAGAAATAGAAAATGCAGATGGTATTGGAGAAGTGGGAAATCCAAAATGTGGTGATATAATGAAAATGTATTTAAAAATAGAGGACGATACCATAGTAGATGTTAAATTTAAAACTTTTGGATGTGGTTCAGCAATAGCATCTTCTAGTATGGCAACTGAATTAATTAAGGGAAAGACCATAAAGGAAGCTATGGAAATAACTAATAAAGCAGTGGCAGAGGCTTTAGATGGACTACCCCCAATTAAAATGCATTGTTCAGTTTTGGCTGAGCAGGCTATAAAATCTGCACTATTAGATTATTCTAAGAAGAACAATATTACTATAGAAGGTTTAGAAGATTTTGATCCAACAGAAGATCCTCATGACCATCATGAAATAGTAGAATTTTAAGTTTTTGTACCTCTCCTTTTAAAATGGTAAAATAATATATTTTTGTTAAAAAGTAAAAGAATTAAAAATATGGTAAGTGTTAAAATAATAATAACAAAAATAAAGGAGAGGATACAATGAATAACAATGGTTTTAAAAATGGAGCCCTTTTTGGTACTTTATTAGGTGCCTCTTTAGGAATGTTTTTCGGTGCAAAATTAGGGCCACTACAAAAACGAAGGATTATGAAAAATATAAATCGTGCTAGATATAGTTTAAAAAATGGAATAAATTCTATTTGGGGATAGGCAGCAAAAAGCTGCCTATTTATACAATGAATAATTTGAATATGATAAAGGCTTTAATAATTGTAGTTCTTTTATTTATAATCCTTCTCATTTATTATTTAATCAATATTGGAAATAAATATATTCCAGAAAACAAAAAAATTAAAATAAATAAGAGAAAGATATTACCAATTGTAATAGGATTTCTTTTTATATATTTATTTTATTTATTGTCTAGAAAATATAATATTATTACTGACATGATTTATACTATTATTATATCTATGGTACTAGCCTATTTAATTAATCCCATTGTAAATTATTTAGAGAGATATAAAATGAAAAGGGGAATTGCAGTATTATTTATTTATGC
>JGI24707J26582_10002343_pt1 | contig 14270 bp, 11 predicted proteins | sample BioPla1DNA1_FD_26582 | JGI IMG/M metagenome (IMG submission 26582) | reverse complement strand
AAGGCCGAAGTAACGCAAGCAGTAATTTCAAATAGCGCCGATAATAAAGATAGGTCGGAAGAAGATGGCGTTCACGTTGTTATGAGTAAGGTCAAGGAGATTAAACCGGGCAAATCAAATCGGTTAAGCGCCGGCGAAATCGCAAGCCGCATTAACGAAAGTGCAGAAATTGCATATCTATTCCAGTCCGCTGAGCAAAGGTTCAAACGCCCGCTAAATCATACTGAACAACGTTCGCTAATTTCGATGCATGATTATATTGGTCTTTCTGTCGATGTAATATTGATTATTATAGAATACTGCCAATCCATAGATAGGTGCAATGTTCGCTATATTGAAACAATTGCCGCAAATTGGGCGGATAGGGGCATCACCACTCATGCTCAGGCGGAGGAAGCCATCGTCGAATTGAAGCAGCGATTTAGCTATGAAAAGCAAATTAAGCACAAATTCGGCATTGAACGTGCTCTCATTCCAAAGGAAAAGGAATTCGCATTTAGATGGATGGGCGAATTGGGGATGTCTATTGATATGGTCGATATTGCATTTCAACGGGCGGTTGAAAACACGGGGAAATGCTCATTTGCATACATAAATACTATCATTGAAAGTTGGAGTAAAAAGGGCATCACAACCCCGAATCAAGCTATGGAGGAAAAAGAATCCTTTAAGAAAAAGACAAAGAAAAAAGAAAAAAAGAAAGCTACGTCTTATAATCTAGATGATTTTGACCGTATTGCATTACAAAACACACCAAAGTAATGGCGAAAATACAAACTGCATATTCGGTATTAAAATACCGAATATGCAGTTATTTTAATTGCAATTTTATAGATAGTAATCGAATTGCCCCGTCTTTTTCTTATACTCATTCACTAAATCTGCGAATGTAATCGAATCAACAACAGCCGACACAGCATCATATATTTTCTTCCATACTTCGGTCGTGACGCATTCTTCTACCCTGTCGCATTTACATTCCGATTCGGGATCGACACAATCAAGGGGGGCAAGTGTTCCCTCAAGTGCTTTTAGAACATCGCCAAGATTAATATCTTCAGGCTTATGAATAAGCATATAGCCACCCTGAGCACCACGAACACTGCGAATAAAGCCTGCTCTGCTGAGTAATGGCACAATTTGCTCTAAATATTTATCGGATATTCCCTGTCTTTTTGCAACATCTCTCAATGATACTGCCCTATCGGAAGAATTTAATGCTAGATCAAGTAAAAACCTTGTCCCATACCTTCCCTTTGTGGTTATCATCATGAAAAAACCGCCTTTTATATTTATATTTCAATTATAGCACATTGCACAATAGCCTTCAAGTTTAATCTATACATTTCTACTAGGAATTCATCAGAATTAGTTGACTTTTAGCCATTTTAGTGATATGATACCGTCAACAATATGTGTTAGAAAGGGCTCTAAAACTATGATTAAGAACATTCAAAACGAAATTCTACGGTTGAAAAAGGAAAAAAACATTGCAATATTAGCACACAGCTATCAAGGCAGGGAAATTGTTGAAATTGCAGATGTCGCTGGAGATTCTTTTCAACTTAGCCTAGCCGCTAAAGATCTTGATTGCGATACTGTCATACTATGCGGAGTGCATTTCATGGCTGAAACAGTGAAGATCCTTTCACCAGAAAAGAAAGTTATTCTACCGAATCCTTTAGCCGGATGCCCAATGGCGGAGCAGGCTGAGCCTGTCTTTGTGGAGCATTTTAAGAAAGAAAATCCTGATTATGCTATCGTCGCCTATATTAATACGACTGCGGCACTAAAAACAGTTTGCGATGTTTGTGTTACATCCTCTAGTGCTGTTAAAATCGTTCAAGCAATGGAGCAGGAGAACATTCTATTCCTACCCGATTGTAATCTTGGTGATTATGTTAGCAAGAATGTTACAGGCAAGAATTTTAAATTTTGGCAGGGCGGATGCCCGATTCACGCAGTTGTAAATGCTGAAGATGTTCGCAAGGCAAGGGAGCTATACCCCAATGCGCTGCTGCTATCCCATCCCGAATGCGTACCGGCAGTCCTAGAATTGTCCGACTTCATCGGGTCAACATCTGCTATTATGGAATATGCGAAGAAGTCCGACCACAATGAGTTCATTATTGGGACTGAAATGGGCATCGCCGAACATTTAAGCTATGAATGCCCCGACAAGAGCTTTTACATATTATCGAAGAAATTGCTCTGTCCGAACATGAAATTAACTTCATTAATGGACGTTTATAAGGCACTCCTCGGTACGGGCGGCGAAGAAATCACACTTGATGATGATACGATTAAAAAGGCGAAAGTCTGTATTGATGAAATGATTAGGCTCGGCAATTAATCATAAAAAAGGCTGTAACACGATCGTGTTACAGCCTTTAGTTTGTATTTTAAACTCAATGTACTGGTGGACTCACCTCTACAATATTTAAATCTTATCTGAAATAAATCGCTCTCTGAAATTAAATTCTTCTTTCGCTCATTCAAATGACTTAAATTTGCTATAATATCATTATCATCTTATTTCGATTTGTATCTCAACACCTCTCGGTGACAATGTTAAGATATTGGGAATCCCCATACCCTAACACATATACGCCTTTTGCAAGCGTTTTTGATTACACATCAGCGGAATATAATGATATGGTATACGTGTTTATTTGGTGCACTATCTGAATGAGCACTCCCAACCGATGCTTCTTTACGCTATCGATCGCTTGTTACACATTCACACGGGGGTTTGAATCGATCTCGCATTTTGCCCGTGCCGATAGTATTGATTTGCAGCAAATTACTCGTTGTTTCATCGTCAATGCAGATGGCCAAATTGCCCTAATTCGAAGTAGTGGTGTGGATCTCATATCCGCACGATTATCTCCCTGTTAATCTTTGCATTAACTGTGACATGCGAGCCACAATATACACTGCGAAATCTTTTCATCATTTATTGCCATGGGACTCGCTTCCTTTCCTTGACTTTACTTCTAGGATTATCGATAGTAGCATTAATGCCAGTGTTCAACGAATTCTATAAGGTGTGCATTTAATCTTTGCTATCGACTCCCCGTCAATTGGAAGAACAATCTTCAAAATCTTCTTCATATATTTGCTATGAATTCAGGCTAATGTCATTTATGCAATTCAGTCATAATCTTTGCCTGTTTGCTAGTATTATTCTTCCCATCTATAATATAACATACTTCTTCATCTATGTCAACAGTTTTTGTGATATTTTTTTAGATTTTTTAGTTATATTTTTGTTTTCAGGATGCTATTGACTTATTAATATTTGGAAAGTATAATTAAATATTAGAGGGCAAAAATACAAGTGTCTTTTTAGACCAATAAAATTAAGGAGAATATTATGTCTGATAATTTAGATTTCACCCCCGACATATTCACATTGACGGATGAGGAGGGCAACGAACAAAGTTTTGAAATCCTTGATACTCTGGAACATGATGATGAAAACTACTATGCTCTTACCCCCTTTTTTGACAATCCTGAAGATATGTTAGCTGATAGCGGCGAATTCGTTATATTAAAGGCCGTCACGGTCGACGGTGAAGAGATGCTTTCTTCACTTGACGATGATAATGAATTGGATAAAATCGGTGCAATTTTCCTAGAAAGATTTGAAGAAATGTTCAATGAAGAACTTGACGAAGAAGAGTAGAATTATTATTTTTTCAATAAATGCTATAAACTACCATTGTTTTTCTTTTTTAAATGGGCTATAATATAGTTGCAAGATTCTTCTGCTTTGTGCGAGCAAGTGTGACTTGTATAATCCAACGCACAACTAAAAAGGGATGAAGTCTCTTTTGAACGATTGCAGACCTCCCACTCTTGTGGACGAAGGGAGCATGAAAGCAAAAGGCTTTTTTACCCGCCCTGCTAAAAGCGGGTTTTATCCGTCGCACGGACGGCAAGGTGGTTGAATCGTCAAGGGGCTGTGAACAACAGTCCCTTGTGCTTATATATGGGGGTGTTTTCGTGGGTGATGAATGGTTAAATAGGGCTGAAATCCTAATCAGCGATACAGGTATTAACATNTTAAAAAACAGNACTGTTGCGGTAGTCGGACTTGGAGGAGTTGGGGGAGCTGCGGCTGAGGCATTGTGCCGATGCGGTGTGGGGAGACTAATCCTTGTCGACCATGATATAATTGATGTAACTAATTTAAACCGGCAAATTATTGCAACTACTGCGAACATTGGTGAGAAAAAGTGTACCGAATGGGAAAAGCGGCTCAAGGTGATAAATCCTAAGTGTGAAGTGATATGCCTTGACACCTTTTACAATGCAGAGTCAAGCGAAGTCCTATTTGAGCATAGTATAGATTATATTATTGATGCCATCGACACCGTAACATCGAAGTTGCATTTAACAGTTACGGCTAGAGAGCGGGGTATTCCTATTATGATGTGCCTGGGCGCCGGGAATAGATTATCACCCTCCTCTTTTAGGGTGGGGGATATTACTGATACTATCGGTAGTAAATGCAAATTCTCAAGAGTGATGCGCCGTGAATTGAAACGCAGGGGTATCACTAAGCAAAAAGTCGTCTATTCCACTGAGGAACCGCATACTGCGGCATTCTCAGATGATTCGCCAAAAGGGCGGCATTCACCGGGTAGCATATCATTTTGCCCGCCGGTCGCTGGATATATCGCCGCTGGTGAAGTTATTAATGATTTATTAGATACGTATTCATCATAAAACATAGCTCCACTATGTCATTCTATGGTATAATATTAAATAACGGGGGGGTCAAGTATGGTTACATATGATATTGAGTTTTTAAGTCGGCATCTATCTTTCTATGATGAACTTACTCCAGCACAAAAGACACATTTTAACGAATCGCTGCAAGTTCAATCTCCTAGCAAGGGGACAGAGATTTTAAACCACCATAAGCACTGTCAAGGTATGATGCTTGTCAAGAGCGGACAATTGCGTGCTTACATTGTGTCTAATAATGGCAAGGAAATTACACTATATCGTTTGCTTGCTGGTGACTCTTGTGTAATGTCCGCTTCATGCGTACTGAAAAATATTAATTTTACCATTAGTCTTTCAGTTGAAAAGGATAGCGTTATATATTTAATTCCGCCATCCCCTTATAGCAAATTAATGGAGGATAGCCCCGTCGTGAATAAATTCACTTTAGATATGATGTCATCAAGATTCTCCGACGTTATGTGGATAATGGAGCAAGTTGTATTCTCATCAATGGCTAGTCGCATAGCATCTTCACTTCTTGAATATTCTACACTGGAACAGAGTGATTACATATTAACCACGCATGAAAATATTGCAAGAGATGTTGGAACAGCACGTGAAGTCGTTTCACGCATGCTCAAGTATTTTGAATCTGAGGGAGCAATCGAACTTTCACGGGGGGCTGTCTTAATTAAAAGCTACGATAAGTTAGAAGAAATCAGTGATTAGTATTGGGGGAACATATGGCTGTGAAGGCGGTTTTTGAACAGACATTTGAGGAGCATTCTTTCCCTTATATGCTCTCGAAAACAAATAATGAAATGTATTTAGATATAATATATTGCCATTGGCATAATTCTATCGAACTTATCTATGTTACTGAAGGAGTCCTTTCCTTACAAGTTGATATGAATTTCTATGATATAAAAGCTGGTGAAGCCGCAATAATCAACAGTGGAGAGGTGCATTATGCCAATTCTGCTAATGAGGGTTTTTGCAATGCGTATGCAATTGTATTCGATCCTCATATATTAAGCTTCCTCGAACATGATATTTGTCAAATAAAATATATTGATCCGCTACTATCCTCGGAGGTGAAATTCCCTACACATATTGCAGGGAAACATCATTGGGAGAAGCAAATTATATCCGATATAGAAAGATTGATTTCACTCGATGGGCGAAACTATACAGGTTACGAATTGCTTACTAAAAGCCTGCTCTACTCAATTGTCGCTACTGTTGCCAATGCCGATGCATTCATTAAATCAAATCAAAAAACGCTCGGCAATCCTAAGGTGGATAGACTAAAAAAAGTTATGACTTATATACACAACCACTTCCACGAAAAGCTATATATATCGGATCTAGCGGCGGAAGTTAATATGAGTGAAGATAACTTTTATAAGTATTTCAAGAATGCAACCGGAAAAACTCCGACGGAGTTTATCAATAACTTCCGAATGCAAATGGCGGAACGCCTCTTAATGGCAGGCAATGCTAGTGTTTCAGAAGTTGGATTTGCTGTTGGATTCGATAATGTGAGTTATTTTATTAAGACGTTTAAGAAATACCGTGGTTGTACGCCACGTGAATATTTAAAGCGATTCCAGAATGGAATGTCAATATAGTAGAACACCCCTTATTGAAGAAATCCTCAATAAGGGGTGTTTTTAAATAATGAAAAGAATTATCTTTCTAAATTTTGGTCACGTGATGGTCCGACACCGACCATTTTAATCGGGCAGCCACACACTTCCTCAAGTTTTGCAATATATGCCTTGCATGCCTCCGGCAATTCATCATAACTCTTACAACCTGAAATATCACCGCTGAACCCTGGTACTTCTTCATAAACGGGTTCGCATCCCTCTAATTCTTCAAGAGTTGGGGGGAAGTTCTCTGTAATTTCGCCATTCGCCTTTTTATATGCAACACAAATTTTAAGCGTGGGTATATCGCTAATCGTATCGAATTTATTTACTGCTAGTCCGGTTAGTCCATTACATCTAACTGCATGGCGGAGTATCACCGCATCGAACCAGCCTGTACGACGTGGTCTTCCAGTCGTAGTGCCGAACTCATTCCCTCTATTGCGAATTAACTCGCCCATTTCACAATCAAGCTCAGTTGGGAATGGTCCTTTCCCTACACGTGTTGTATATGCTTTTGCAACTCCGATTACATCATTAATTTCTGTCGGACCAATACCGGAGCCAACACATACACCGCCCGATAACGGGTGCGATGATGTAACATATGGATATGTTCCAAAGTCAAGGTCAAGGAGTGTCCCCTGTGCTCCCTCAAATAGAACCTGCTTATTAGCCTTTAATGCATCGAATGCTAATACCGACACATCATCTATGTATTTTGCTAGTCTTTTACCGTATCCGATATATTCATCTATTACCGCATCAATATCGATAGCATCACCATCATATACGGCTGTAATAATTTTATTTTTTAACTCGCCAACAGTCTTTGCTTTATTTTTAAATACTTCTGGATTTACAATATCGTACATCCTAAGACCGCTACGCTCTGCCTTATCCATATAGCACGGACCGATTCCTTTACCTGTTGTGCCTATGTCGCCCTTTCCTCTGGATTTCTCCGATAATCCATCAAGACTGATATGCCATGGCATTATAACATGCGCACGTGGATCGATCCTTAGATTATCGCATGAAATTCCCCTTGCGACTAGTCCATCTATTTCTTCTAAAATTCCTTTTGGGTCAATTACAACACCACTGCCAATTAGGCAAAGTGTATTCGGATATAGAATACCCGACGGGATTAAGTGAAGTTTATATATCTCGCCATCATTCTCCACAGTATGCCCAGCATTATTACCGCCTTGTGAGCGGACAACAACATCAGCTCTAGATGCAAGAATATCAATAATCTTTCCCTTTCCTTCGTCCCCCCATTGGACACCAACAACTACATTTGCAGGCATTTACATTCCCCTTCCGATTCTTTATACTTAGTTCACCATATAGATTATAGCAGATTTCAACCGAATAATCAACTACCCTTTTTCGCCCGATTTCTGCCATCTAGGAAAGATGATTGTCACTAGCGAAATATAACAAAGAGTCGCTACTACTGTGAAGTTAACTTTGCCTAGCGAATAGAATGCTATTGCCGCAAATAGCATTGCAANTGTGCAAATTGCACTGACAATTTGCGATATTAACGCTGCCGTATTTACACGCATTCTACGCATAAGTACAAGCTCCAATATGCGACCACCATCGAATATAGTGATAGGTAATAAATTGAATAGCCCTATCAGCAAATGTATTGCTGCAAATATGCCAATACTCCCTCTATCGGAAGTGTAATATAATACTGCAAATACCAGCAAATTTGTTATACTGCCGAAGCTTAGAATGAAAATCTCTTTATTATATGACAGCTTATATTCATCATATGCTTTAATGCGGATCCCAGCACCGTAAAAGAGGATTTCATCGGGGTTGAGGCGGCATGTTACCATTGCTATTAAATGCCCAATTTCATGTATCAGGCATGCGTATAGCCCCATTATCCCATATCCCGATTCATCAATCAACATGAAAATCAATAGCACCGCCAAAAAGGAGAAGTCTATTTTCACATTCGTTTTATACAGTCTGATATTAATCATTTATCTTAATTACCGCTAACGGATCGAACGGTGTACCATCATACCGCAATTCAAAATGCAAATGCGGTCCTGTCGATCTGCCTGTATTCCCAAGCTCTGCAATTGTCTGCCCCCTTTTAACATTGTCCCCCTCTTTAACTAGGATCTTATTACAATGTAGATACCGTGAAATAATGCCGTTACCGTGATCGATTTCAATATATTTGCCGGCTAGTTCNTTTTCCTGTGCTACTATAACTTTTCCTTTTGCTGTTGCTGAAATTTTCGTACCAATTTCATTTTCAATGTCGACACCGTAATGGAATCCGTCCCCATCGGAAAATGGATCCGCCCTTTTGCCGAATTTTGAAGTAATAATGCCGCTCAGTGGCGAAATTAAACCTATTTCCTCACTTTTAATTACTTGAATCGCTACCTCTTTCTCCTTTGTATCTTTTGTATCCTTCTTTTTAGCCTTTTCTTCGGATTCAGTTCCATCGTCTTTTGATTCACCGGCTAAGTCGCTAAAATCAAGCATATCTTCAACTGGCGCATAGAACACATCACCACCCACCGCCTCGACGGGCTCCAGCGGTTTTGATTTAGTTATCGTTTCATATGCTTTGCTAGTAAAATCTACGATACTTTGCGCTATTGTTTCGTCCTGTGCCATTAGCCTGTTGCATTCGTCTTTAATGTTCTTTGCCCACTGCGTTCTAACAATATTTGCTATTAAATAGAATATCACTAGCAAAATACATATTATGCATTGTATCGTAAGGAAGTCGTATATTTTATCTGCCTTTTTTCTTATCTTAATATCATCGTCGATTATCCTCTCATCAGCATCTATATTATCAAAAATATCCATATTAACACCACCTTCACNCTATATTCTATTCGCTAATAAAGGTTAAATATTCATCAAGTGATGTTATAATCTGATAGAAGAAAAAATCCTATTCACTATAAAGCGAATAGGATTTTTTACACGTTATACTAATCTTCACCTAGCTTAATTGCTTGGCTGATTTTAATATTAGAAATTAGTCTGCCCAGTATTGCAAATCCTGATAGGAGCATTGCAAAAATTATGACATACACCTTTATATAATCACTCCTGAGAGCTATAACCCTAAATGGCGGGACTTGCTCACTAACGCTATACATCGACTGGAATAGCGGCACGAATAAATCACTTGTTAATCCGCCGATTATGATTGCAGTGAAAATTGCTACTCCCGATATTAGCAATTGCTCATATAAAAGCATTGTTATTATCTCCCTGAATGAAACTCCCATTGCCCGCAATATGCCGAATTGCAATGTGCGACTCTTGATAGATAGTATCCAATATATTAGGAATCCGATAATCGTCATCACCATTATGATAATAAATCCAAGTGTTAATGCTCCGTTCATTCCTTGAAGTTGCGGGTCATTCCTGCTGCGGATTAGTTGCTGATTAGTGTCTTTTATTGATGTAATGCGGAATCCTTGCTCGTCAATTGCATTGTATAACTCCTCACTAGAGGCATCTTCATTCATATCTATCCACACTTCATAAGGCTCGACATTCGTTTGGATTTTGACATAGTTATAATTCATCACCATGAATTCGCTATACTTGCCGTCGGTTCTTTTTTCATACGGATTAAATGTTGGCCAGAAGTCAACAAAGGCGACAACATGTGCATCGAAGTAATTGTTCTGTCCCCATTTAACCTCGATTTTATCACCAAGCTTAATACCCATATTATCGGCAAAACTCTTAGATACAATTGTTGCCGACGGATGTGAAGAAAGTGCATTAATATAATTATGCCAATGTATGGGTAGTAAATCGTCCCTAAACCATGCAATTTGGGCGAATTCGCCCGGTATTACCGCCATCAAATTTGCCTGCTTAGTATCCGCCGATTTCGATTTCACCATGATTTCATCTTTTCTAAATACCTTAGTCGCCGATTTAACTCCTGGCAATTTCATGAATCTGTCGAAATTCGGCTCCTCATACTGCATTACAGCGGTTTCAGCTTTTTCTTCCTCGTCAGTTTCCACCGGTGAGGGGGGCGACAATAGGGCATTCGTCTGCCAATATTCCTTTAATACGATATCTGCGCCATGTTGATAGCTAACCCGCTCATCCATATTTGTATTTATTGCACGTGCAGTATTCGCTGAGAATAGCCCTAGTCCTACTGTGAGTATTAGAAACATCATTAGGAATCGTTCCTTACCGCCCGACAATCGGCTCGCCGTCGACAACGATACATATGCCGCCGGACTCCAAAGGCGCTTCCCCACTTTGTAAATTAGGCGAACTAGATACGGATATATTCTTATAAAGAATAGACCTGCTCCTAATACGAATAAAGTAGAAGCAAGGAATACAAGCGGATCCATTGCAACCTTAGTATCCTCAATGCCTTGCTCAATCAATTTCTTCTGCTGGCTTTGGAAATTAAATAGCCAATATAGCGACAACCCAATTAGTATGAAATCTATCCCCATCTTCTCCCATAGGGCGAATTTCACTGCTTTTGCTTTTTTCTGCTTATGTAATACTATTGTAGTTTTTGATGCTGGAATAATCGGCAACATCGTTGTTGTGAAGAATACCATCACCGCTAGAGCCGCATATTTAAGTGCTTCTATACTTAGCTTAACGGGTAGGGCGGGTCTATCAACGAATTCTAAAAATCCATTGGATACACCAAGTATTTTACATAGTAATAGCCCGATTAATGGGCCGATTATCATTGTGATAGCGCCAAGCACTAGCCCCTCTAAAGCATAGATGCCGAAAATCTGCTTCGATGATGCGCCCCTGCTTTTAAATACGGCTATTTCGTTCTTTTCCTGCTCAACATTGAGTTGTGACACCATGAATAGGTAGAATGCAAGCATTATCATTACAGGAATTTGGAGCAACCATAGAATTGTTTTTAGCTCCGCCGCCCTAACTGCATAATCGTCAAGTATATCTAGTACCCCCATTGAGAATATCCAATCCTGCTCATCATAGAACTGCGAATCGGCCTTTATTGTGGATACAACTGACGATAATTTATTTAAATCCATCTTCTGATAATCATATGCGAATTGCACTGTAACATCGGTAAGTGATGACGTGCCTGTAAAAATCACTTCATTCATGAAAGTGTCATAGTCAAGTATTAGCGAATTAAGATATGATGTTTGCGACTCTGCCCAATACGAATCCGTTTCACTAAGAGGCTCATAAACACCGACAATTCTCACCTTAAATGTTGGTAGCGAACTATCAAAGGCATTCGAAATGGCATATTCCCTACCCTCAATGACTTCCATGCTTTGTAATACGGCATCAGTAGCTATTACTTCGTATGCTCCATCTACTAAACCCTGTTGATACATTCTGCCTCTTTTAATATTAATATGATTTTCTACTTCACTCATGCCGACTAGCTTTGTCCTTACTGCCTTGTCGCCGACATCACGCGATTCGACTGTGAGGAATAGAAAATCATCTCTTACAGTGTTTTTATATGTATCGATCGGCATATCGATAGCTTTCGCCCGTGTTGACACTTCTTCTATAACATCCTGCGCAAATTCCTTTTGCTGTGAAACATCTAACCCAAATGGCGTCTTTTTTATGACGCTATATTCGCCGGGGTATTCGCCCGTATCTATCTGGTATCCTTGCATATCTTTAATAAGCATTCGCTGCAATGAACCATCCATATAAATTGGAATTGTGCTCATCATAGCCGCCGCCATTATAAATCCAACTAAAAGGCATAGAACCATCCAGCGGGTATTTAGCATCTTCCTAAATAGCAATGTAATCAAGTAGCGTCCTCCATTCAAAACTAGGATAAATCTATCTTATTATGATCTGCTCACCATCGTCAAGACCTTCTACAATTTCAACTTCGGTAGCATTATCAATGCCTAACTTAATATCACGTTCTACTCTTTCTCCATCCTCAAGTATGAAAACATATTTCCTATCTTCCATTGTTTTTACCATATTCTTGGGGATTACCACCACATCTTTGCGCTCCGCTTGCACTATTATAATATCAGCAATATTTCCGATTGAAGTGTAATCCGGCATTCCTTTTATAAAACTTACCTCGATATACTGTGTGTTTTCCTCTAGATTTTCCTTAGCTTGTTCGGGAGTTTTAGTGACCTTCCCTTGATAAAGTTCGCCATCATATCGGATATCCAGCTCCATATTAAGCTCGAACTGCGATAAAGAATCATCCTCATACCTTAGATGAATTTTGTTTGGGTCGATGATTTTAACAAGTGTGCGGTATGAATCGACCCATTCACCGGCACGTAAACGTTCAGCGAAAGACACCTGACCATTGACGGGGGCGATTAACTGCGATTTCATCTTTTGCTCCGTTAAATTGTCCAGCTTTGTCTGTTCAATCTCAAATTCAAGCTTCGCACTTTCGATCTCGCTTTTATGGGCATCTTCACGGGATTTGACACCATCATATAATACTTTTGCCCTTTTCGTATATAGTTTTTGCAATTCTATTTCATAATCAAGCTCCCTTGTTTCAAGTGATGCTAGAATTTGCCCCTTTTCCACCATTTCACCCGGCTTAACATAAATAGTCTTGATAACGCCGCTTGCATCTTTGAAGAAAACGTTTTCTTCCGAGGCGGAAACAAGATTGCCCGAATAAACCTTTTGCTTCACGATATCCTTTTTCGCTACCGGATATATTGCGTATTCCCTGTTCTCCATATTAACTACCGGCGGCTCAAGCAATTTCTCCTCCGCTGGCAAGAAATAGCACCCCGAAGTTAGAACCATTGTTGATATAATTGCAATCATGGAAAACACCCTATTTTTCATATCTACACCCCATCATAAGTAAATTCCCTGCTAAAGTTTGACCGTCATATTTCATACCAAATTTCTTTATTCTATTATAGCAAAAATACTACAAAAATGCTATATGAAATCTAAATCTTTATATATAAATGACATACCACTTCATAATAGCTGGAAGTGGTATTAAATTGGGTTAGCGTTACTTCATTTAAGCAATTTAACCTAAAACATCTTATTTAATTGTACACTTGTGCTAAAAACCAAAAAGGACTGCCATAAGCAGTCCTTCTCGGTAAGTAATATATCTATACAGAGGAGTTATCTAAAGTATACTTGACTATTTCATCTACTTTTCCGAATGCTACACCTGTTACAGTATCTGCGCATCCATAGTAAATAGCAAGTTTGCCTGTGTCAGCATCACAAAGTGCCGCACATGGGAATGCTACGTTTGGAACGTCACCCACGCATTCATATAATGTTTGCGGACTGAGTAGATATTCCTTGCAACGAGCAATAACTTTCCACGGTTGTTCTAAATCTAATAAAGCTGTTGAGAAGCTATAAACAAATCCATTGCATGAAGTAAGAACACCATGGTATATCATTAGCCATCCTTCAGAAGTTTCAATCGGGATTGGGCCTGCACCAATTTTGGTTGATTCCCATCCGCCACGTGGAGCCATTACATGCCTGTGTTTGCCCCAGAATTCCATGTCTGGACTCTCACTATAATAAATATCACCGAATGGTGTGTGTCCTGAGTCCGACGGACGGCTTAGCATTGCATAGTTGCCGTTTATTTTACGTGGGAATAGCACTCCATTCCTGTTAAATGGTAGGAACGCATTCTCTAATTGGTGGAATGTTTTNAANTCGAATGTATAGCCAACACCGATTGTCGGTGCTCCTGCATATCCATTACACCATGTGATGTAATATCTATCTTCGATAAATACTACACGTGGATCGTACGCATAATGGAATGCGCCGACTTCTTCATCTTCACACTCAAAATGAATTCTTTCAGGATTGATATCCCAGTTGATA
>JGI24707J26582_10002341_pt1 | contig 14271 bp, 17 predicted proteins | sample BioPla1DNA1_FD_26582 | JGI IMG/M metagenome (IMG submission 26582) | reverse complement strand
CAGGTTCTTCTACAGCGCCTGACACTGCCTGCTCTACAGCGGCCAACACTGCCTTGCTGGTGGCTGTAGCGCCGCTGACGGTGTCAACCTGTGGCCCCGCTGACTGCGTCAACTGGACCCTGAGCCTCCACGATGGCCGGGAGAAGTTTTTCGATGGCAGGATCTGCAATAAAGGGTGTGTCACTGTGCTCGACAACTTCGATCTCAGTGATCTTTCCGTCTGCTACCGTTACATCAAGCACCAGCTTGCCGCCGAATCCTTCTGCGCTGCCGCGATGGGTGCCGTCACCGACATTAATGGCAAATCCTGCACTGGCTGCAGCTTCCACTGCTTCATCCCCGGACAGTGCGTCTTCAACAGCTGCCAACACAGCTCCGCTTGTAGCTGTAGCGCCGCTGACGGCATCTACCTTGCCCTGAGTCTCAATGATCGCCGGGATAAGCTCCTTAAAGGCGCCTTCTGCAATAAAGGGAGTTTCGTTGCTTGAGACAACCACGATCTCGGTGATTGTGTTATCAGCAATGGTCACATCGAGGACGAGCTCGCCGCCAAAGCCCTTGGCTCTGCCGCGATAGGTACCGTCGGCCAAGTCAATTTCAAACGGCTCACTGGCAGGCTCAACTACACCTGTGCCGTGCAAAGCATCTTTTACCGCCGCCACCAGGGCGTTGCTGGTGTAGGTAGCCCCGCTGACCGCTTCAACATCAAAGCTTTGCGACTCTACGATTGTGGCAGTCAACTGCTCAATTGCCGGTCCTGCAATCGCCGGAGTCTCTTGATGCGGCCTTACCTCAACTTCACTGATTCTGCCTTCGCCGACTGTGACATCCACAATCAGATCGCCGCCGAAGCCTTGGGCAATACCGGCATAGACGCCGTCTTCATAATTTCCCTGGGCCTTCTGCAAAGCCTGCTCTACTGCGGCGATAAAGGCATTGCTGGTAACTGTCGCGCCGCTCACAGTGTCAATCTCAGCGCTTTGGGCATCAACAACCGATGCTGTCAGTTTCTCGATGGCGGGACCAGCTACCATTGGTGTCTCCTGATGCGGTCTCACTGCGACTTCACTAATCTTTCCATCAGCAATAGTCACATCTACCACTAAGTCCCCGCCGAAGCCCTGGGCTACACCGGCATAGAGGCCGTCCTGCATAGCAACAACATTGGTGGACATTGACCAAACCAGTGCCGATACCAAGAGCAGACCAATGAATAATACCAGACTGATGTTTCTCCTCGTGCGCATTCTAAGCACTAGAAAACCCCCTCAAGTTTCTAATGGATGACTTAAAATTCCTCGCCAGCCCGTTCAGCCCACAGCTTGATGAATTCCAGCAGCTGATCTGGAGAAGGGCTGTGCATATTGCGAACATAATATCCGGATGTCGCCTTGCCGACTAACAGCGACTCTTCCAAACCTAACTCTAACATTAATCCCAGACAAAATCCAGCATTAAAGTTGTCCCCGGCACCTGTGGTCAAACGCGGCTTAGATGTGAATGGACCCTCAGCGTAGTAGTACTCTCCATCTACAAAAGCCCCTGCTTCATGGGTTGGATGCACCATCACACACCACAGGCCCAGATCGGCCCCGAGGGCCCTCACGATTTCTTCCAACTCCGCCTCTTCCGCGGGCCTGCTTAGGGTCAAACCCCTTACATTTGCAATCTCAGAGGCCTCCTTGCGGTTGAGTCCAAGGATCACCCGGTAATAGGCGGAGAACTTGCGGATAATGTCCAGGGCCTCGCCAATGTCTTCTGGGCTGCGTTTGCTTGGATCAGCCAAGTCTACGAAAAAAAACGGCCGATGACCATCTGGATGAGGGCTGACCAGATCAAACAAACCATTCCAAATCTCATTCATATACGGAGTCATGGTCCAGTTAACGGTTGCCACCAGATCAGCTCCGCTAAAGATCTTCTTCAGCTGCTCGCTCCCTACCTGCTCCTGCAGGGCTGCCCAGGTTACATCATTTAGGGACTCCATCTTCCCAAGCATAACCTTGCCGTCATCAAACTCCACAGCATCTGTATGACCGGGCTCGGTCACGGAATAGACCTGCGTGCAGGCATCTGTGAGTTCCGTGAAAACAGGGTGAATGTTCGGGCGTCCCAGAGCTCCTACGTAGGATACGTTCAGACCGGCCTTGACCAGGGCATTTGCCATGATGGGACCATTGCCCCCGAGCTTCATGGTCTTGGGCACAAACTCAATATTAGTGCTTAAGCCGGCGGCTTTAGAAATCCGCTCGCCGAACTGCTTCATATGAGTCATCCTGGTGTAGGAATCAAAGGATTCCCTGCGATCAACAACCTCGACTATTTCATCGACAAATCCGTCAAATCCAACTGCCACGGAAAACCTGGCCGGATCAAGGTCCTGCAAGCGCTGATATAGTTGTCTTAACTTCGTCTGCATTTCTATTGCTTAACCTCCTAGAACAAACTCTAATCACAATTCTAGATTTGCTTACAATTTCCTTCCGCAGCCCGCATGAGGAGCTAGCAAAGAAAGTCCGGCACATTGCACAGCCAAATCAGGTGATCGCTGCCAGCACCCCAATAGTCTTTCGCGACTATGCAGGGCGCGCCAAACTTCCGCTTCCACTTTTCCTGGGCTGCCTTCAGACCGCAGTCCAGACAAAACTGCTCAATTCCGCTCTTATGGAGCCGGTTGGCCATGGCAGCAATCAGGGCGGACCCTACACCCTTGCCCTGCAGCTCAGGCAAGACATAGATGCTCCCCAGTTCGCCGACCTCTGCCAGCTCATTGTTGGTGCATGACCGCACATCATCTCCGCAGGGGCCGAAAGAAATTGTCCCGACCACCTGTCCGTTCAGCTTAGCCACCAAAAAAACGGTCTCTGAATCGTCCTCCACCGACTGGCGGATGAGCGACTGCTTGTAGGCAATCTCATCCAGAGCCTCTGCTTCGCTGATGCCCTCTTCCTCGAAGGCTTGGGCAATGGACTTGGCCAAGACAGTATAGGCGGATTCCAGATCCGCTCTCAAGGGTCTTTCAATCCTTAAGCCATGCATCACTTCTCACCTGCTAATCAATTTCGATCCCCATATATATGCAGTCGTAGAACGTTCCGTCCAGGTAAAACTGCCTTGTAGTTGTCCCTTCACAGACAAAGCCCAGCTTTTCGTAGAGGCTGATGGCGCCTGTATTATCGCTGCGCACCCTCAAGTTAACCTTGCGGACAACCCTGGACTGTTTCGCCCACTCGAGGCAGTACCTAATCAGTTCAGTCCCTATCCCAAGGCGCCAATAATCCTTCAGAACTGTAATTCCAAGTTCTCCGACATGCCTGGTGCGGGGTCTGGCTCCTCCCATGAACGTGAGCTGACCGACCAGTCTGCCCTCGAGAAAAGCATGGATCATCAGCTTATTATCAGACTCTATAACGCTTTCGATAAACTGCGCTTCCTGTTCGGCAGTGATGCCAAATTCTCCGGGACCGAATGTCAGATAATCTGTCTCTGCACTGATTTGTTCGATGAAGGCAACAATATCTGGGGCATCTTCCGGTTTTGCTCTTCGGATAGTCAGTTCTTCACCGTTGTGCAGCCTAAACTGCTTCATAGCTTCCATCCCCTTACTGCAGAAGTTCAATAGTGCCTGCCAGGAGGAGGCCCTCAAAGGTGACTTCATCCACAAAGTAGACAGAGGCCCTGTTGTCTTTGCTAAAAAGACTTGTCCTCTTGGATGATGTGTTCGTACTGAACCATACTTCTTTAAGCCCATTGTTCTTGGCGTTGAACATTGCTTTTATGACGGGACAGCCGTCTGCGTCAATTGAGCCAAGAAAAGCTATTTTGCTTCGGTTCATGAGTTCGGCGCCCTTGCCTCTAGCCAGCTCTTCATCCACTTGTCATTCCGCCTCCTTGGAAAACCCATGTTTTTGACACCGTCAAAGCACAGTGCTATACTTAGCGAACCATCACTCAGTTAGAGTACAAACAGAGAGGATGACAACTGTGATCACCGAAACGGATTTGAAGCATCTCAAGCGCTGCGTTGAGCTGGCCAGAACGGCGTTAGAGTTAGGTGATGAACCATTCGGTTCTGTCCTGGTATCCAGATCAGGCCAAGTTCTCTTTGAAGATCACAATCATACTGCCACAGGCGACCACACCCAGCACCCCGAGTTCGCCATCGCGCGCTGGGCCGCGCAGAACATGACGCCTGCGGAAAGGCTGCAAGCCACTGTCTACACTTCAGGGGAGCACTGCCCCATGTGTGCAGCCGCCCACGGCTGGGCAGGCTTAGGCCGTATCGTCTATGCCAGTTCATCCGCGCAGTTGGCAGAATGGCTCAGCGAAATGGGTGTCGGCCCTGCCCGGGTCCGCAATCTACCCATTCACGAAGTAATTCGGGACACCGCAGTAGATGGGCCGGTTCCCGAATTAGCCGAAGAAATCCGCGCATTGCATCGCAAGTATCAGCTTGGATAACATTCAGTTTTCTGCTGTCTTCTCGAAGAGGCAGAATGGATGGCCGGCAGGATCAATCATAACCGTCCAATGGGAGGAGAACTGCTCCGGCGCCACCTTGGCCCCGCACTCGACTGCATGCTGGATCGCCTTTTCCAGGTCTGACACCGCGAAATCCAGATGAATGCTTTTCTGCTGCCTGTCAGGGCGATCCGGCCAGACCGGCGGTCTATAGTTCTCGTCTTGTTGAAAAAGAAGAAACGGCGTTTCTAATTTTCTGCCCACCGAGATCCATTCAGGATTATCGGTGTATTTCTCCCAGCCTAGCAAAGCAGCGTAAAAGTCAGCTAAAGCATTGGCGTCTTTACAGTCAATTACTATCGAGTACAACCTAAACTCGCCCAAAATCCGCCACCCTCTCAGAAGTCTCACTGTCCGACCCTTGCTTAATTCGAGCCTCCCCTGGAATATCCCTCCAAGTCCTCCGGACAGAATCTCACTTCACCAAAAAGATCACCGCGTAGCGGGCAAAGAAGTCGTACTGGACCATGGCCTCCAGAATGCGGAGCGTGTCTTCTTCGCTGACAATCACTCCAGTCCTGGCAGCATCGGCCACCCCGACGGCCTGAACCACCAGCGGAGCCACATAGGGGTACTCGGAATCTATCGTGATGCGGCCCAGAAGCTCCGAAGTGAGTTCTGTGCCGTAACCGACTACGCCCCGATCCTGAACCAGGTCCTGCCCTGCCAGAACACCTCCGTAGAGGAGCTGCCCTGACTCACTGTAGATTCGTGGGCTCATCCCTCGCCTGACATCCAGATGGCGGGCATCTACAACCAGTCCGGTGTAAAAGGTGCCTTGTGTCGCCAGCTTTTCGCTCCAGTACTGTTCTGAACTCTCCATCGAGGTATAGATGCGCTCAACTTTGAGATCGCGCCAGTAGAAACGTCCTGCCTTGTCAGAGGTGAGCAACAGTTCAAAACGCCCATGTCCGGCCTGGGTTGTCACTTCCGGTATGTACAGAATCTGCCACGACCCGCTGCTGCCAAGTTCGTGCCTGGATATATGATGCTGGATCACTTCATCATTATTGCGGATCTGGCATAGAGTCATAGTAACGGTGGCATCTTCCAAGTCAGTGCGCAACGCCAGGCTGACAGAATAGCTCTTGCCCGGATCCAGGGGCAGATCAAAGCGGAACTCCTGCCCTGCCCCGAGCATCAGCAGTGTGCCCGTGGCCAAAACATTGCCGGAAACAGCGAACAATAGAATGAGAAGTATTGAGTATACAATAATAGGTTTGAACTTTGTCTGCATCAAGGAACCTCCATCTGGGGCGAATTACCATTCGTGCCTCTTTCCCCCTGATTCGTTACAATAAACTTACCATAAAAGGGGGAGTTTTTCTTGAGTAGAAAATATTGGGTAATAATTGTTCTTGTTCTTCTTACCCTGCCTATTACAGGATGTTCGCCCATAACAGACCAAGGTGGGGGTGGGCCCTGGAAACCCAAACCGCTCTGGTTAACAGACGGCTTCGACTTTCCAGTGGGCAATCCCGACGGCAAAGGCTGGGCAGTTACCGGTTACGCTTTCCTGAGCTGGAGCTCGTACAGCAACTCCTACCACCCAGGCGAGGACTGGAACATTCCCGGAGCCGGCAACGGCGATCATGGTGAGCCTGTCTATGCTGTCGCCAACGGAGAAGTGGTTTTCTCAGGCTGGAACAGCGCTCTGGGTCATGTCATCCTGATCAAACACGCCATTTCTTCTGAAGACTTCGTGTGGTCACAATACGCTCACCTCGATGAGCGCTGGGTCTCCAAGGGAGAGCTGGTAACGCGGCGCCAGCCTATCGGCACTGTGGGCAGGGGACCTAACAACCGCTTTGCTGCCCATTTGCACTTTGAAATGCGCAAAGAGGAGCTTCCCGCCAATGCCTGGCCGAGGACCAACGGCGTAGCCTGGGAACGCTCCAGGGTGACAGATTATTGGCTCGACCCTACCGCGTTTATAAATCAGAACAGACCGCACTAGGGTTTTGTGCTAAAATATAGTTAGCAAGAATGAGGAGGCGCTGCGATGTTCATTAAAAACTACCCGCTTTCTAAGGTCACATCCCTCGGGGTGGGCGGCCCAGCCGACCTCTTCATAAAACCTGCATCAGCCGAGGAAGTTGCCAAGACTCAGCGCTATGCGGCAGAACATAACCTGCCCCTGACCGTCATCGGTTACGGCACCAACCTCCTGATTCGTGACGGGGGCGTACGGGGCATCGTGATGCAAATTGCTGAACCTCTAGCCTGCGCCAGGGTGGAAGGCACTGTCCTTTCTGCCCAGGCAGGATGCCTCATGGGTTCGTTGAGCAAACTTGCCCTCCGCCATGGGCTCAGCGGCCTGGAGTTCGCGGTTGGCATACCGGGCGGTGTGGGCGGGGCAGCCTTTATGAATGCCGGCGCCTATGGCGGCGAAATCGGCCCCCTGATCAAAAGTGTCCAGTTTGTCCAGAATGGGAAAATCGGCAGCTGGTGCCGGGACGAGTTTTATTATTCCTATCGTTCCAGCCGCCTCCAGGAAGAGAAAGACAAAGCGGTAGTGACCGCGGTGGAACTGGAACTCACCCCTGGAAAACACAGCGACATTGGTCAAAAGATGCATCACTTCCAAAGCCAAAGGCGGAGCAAGCAGCCTCTGGAATACCCCAGCGCAGGCAGTACATTCAAGCGGCCGCCAGGGCGCTATGTAGGCCCCCTCATCGAGCAGGCCGGCCTAAAGGGGCTGCGCATCGGCGGAGCCGAGGTTTCCACTAAGCATGCAGGATTCATTATCAAAACAGGTGAGGCTAAGGCCCGGGACTTTCTCGACTTGATAGCCAAAATCCAGGAGACAATACTGGCAGAGTTCGAGGTCAGCCTGGAGCCGGAAATCCGTATTTTCGGAGAAGATTAAGGCCCTAAACTAGGGCCTCAGTTTTTCCAGGTTCTCCTTGACCTCCCTGTAAGTGCCGGGACTCAGGTCTGCTTTTTCCAAGAGCTTCAGCACCTCGTCAATCCTGGCAGTGTTAAATACCTGTCCCTTCCTTACATAGGGCTTGCGGATTTGAAAACGTGTCCGGGGCGGTTTTTCCTCACTGCCGCCGCGGTAGAGCTCTTCTTTGATTAACTGCTTGCAGTACCCCACTGGGCAGTTTTGATTGCGGCAAGTCTCTTCATGCAGGCAGAGCTCGTTTAAGGCCCGATCTAAAGCATTTAGCTGCCTGGCAGCTGTTGCAAAGGTCCCGGTTTGCTCAAGGGCAAGCTTCCTTGCCTTGAAGAGGGGCACCGCCAGGTACATAATCGCTCCCAGCAGCACCGCAGAAAACAGGGCAGCATTGGGAAGGGTCAAAAGTTCAGGAGGGACGGTCTGGACCAAATGGAAGAGGCCGAATCCTATAAACACAGCACTGGAGATTAGTTTAAGAGCGAATTCCGGTATACGCTCACCGAGTTTGCTGCCAACTACGATGGCCGCCAGGCTGGTCAGCACCATCCCCAGCACTGTCCCGGCGAGTACCGCCCAGGGAAACTGGGCGTTTGAGGCCAGGGCGATAGCCGTGAGCTGTGTCTTGTCCCCTAATTCGCCAAGGAAAAACGCCAGAGCAACGACTAAGACAGGGCTGGTAAACATTCTGTGGTTATGGTGTTCATCCTCATCGCCGCTGCGCAAATTCCACAAGCCAAAGGCCAGAAACAACAGAGCTGAGCTGAGGCGTACAGCGGACAACGGGATGACATGGGCCAAATAGGCCCCGATGATAACGGCGACGCCGTGATTGAGAAGCGATCCGAGGGCTACCCCTGTTAACACTTGCGCTACTGAGAAATGGAGCGCAAAAGTCATGGCCAGAATCTGGGTCTTGTCGCCCAGTTCAGCGAGGAAAATTAGAGCTGCGGCCCTTCCTATTTCACTTAGCATTTCGTTCGTCCCTTCTATGGCATCATCAGATGAAGAATTCTTGTCAGAAACATTATGCCGCGGCAGGAATTCGAATCTGCACAGGGTATAAAGTACTGTGAGGGGAGGTAATGAGAATGAGCACCATGTTTAAGTCCGGTGACTTTTTTGTACGGCTTCGCTTTCAGGGCGAACGCCCCAAACTGACAGTGTGGAACCAAAACGGCACAAAAATAATCAGTGAGTTTATTAGTAGTACCACGCCAAATTTCTGGGCCCAGATCGGCAAACTGACATCACAGGACGTGGTTGATCAGGTTCAATCCCTGCTTCAAGACGAAAAATAAACAGCTGCTTCAATAAACAGCCTTGCCAAATGCGGTGAGGCTGGTTTTGCATGCAAAGGAGGATCCCCATGATCGTTGAAGTTGTCTGCTACACAATTGAAGATGTCTTTAGGGCTCGCCTGGGCGGAGCTTCCCGGGTTGAGCTGTGCGCAGATCACGGTGCCGGAGGCACTACACCGAATTACGGGCTGATCAAGCAAAGTGCCAATATCGATGATCTTGACACTATGGTGATGATACGCCCCCGGGGCGGAGATTTCCTCTATAATAACGCAGAGATTGCCCAAATGGAAGAAGACATTTCCCTCGCCGCCGAACTGGGGGTGCGCGGCGTAGTCTTTGGAGTCCTAGATGAAACCGGTGCCTTTGACACGTTGACGATGTCCCGCCTTGTCCAGCGGGCCAAGAGCCTCAAGCTTGAAGTTACCTGCCATCGGGCCTTTGACGTTGCCCGGGACCCCTATGCGGCGTTGGATACCTTGATCGATTTAGGAGTAGATCGCCTGCTCACTTCCGGGCAAGCCCCAAATGCGGTGGAAGGCCTTCCTCTCTTGCGCAAGCTGGTTGAACAGGCCAAGGGCAGAATCTCCATCATGCCGGGGGGAGGCATCAGCCCATCGGATGCAGGCAAGTTTCTGGGACTGGGCATCACAGAAATCCACATCGGCAGCAGAGTCCCGGTGCCGTCAAGGATGAAAGCGGCCTCAGACGTGCAAATGGGCCCCAGTGACGCACAAGAGTATAACATGTTTGTTGATCCAGAGGCAATCCAGTTCATTGTAAAAACAGTTCGGGGTGAAAGCTAGTGTTCAACGACATCCTTGATCTGCTGATCATAAGTGCCGAGAATTCCTTTATTCAGGTCACAGTTTTTGTTGGAGCTGTTTTGCTTCTCTTCGGCTACGTTGACTATCTCCTCTCAGGGAGGTTAGTCAAGAAAATAGGGGAAGCGAAGAAAATTCAGCCCATCATTGGAGCACTTCTCGGCCTTACTCCTGGCTGCGGCGGCGCTATTTTTGTGATGCCCCTCTTTCCAAGGGGAATCGTGAGCTTTGGAACAGTCATCGCTACTCTGCTGGCAACCATGGGGGATTCAGCCTTCGTACTCATGTCTGTCATGCCGAAACAGTGGGTTCTGGTCTCTATTTTCTCATTTGTCGTGGCGGTCACTACAGGCTACCTGGTTGACCTCACCCCCCTGGGCGATTGGCTCTTGGCAAAGTACAATGAGTCCCGGGAGAAAAAGGCCCGGTCACACGAGGACCATGAAGAGCTGGATCACAGCATCTTTGCCAACGAAACCGGAATCGGCCTTGAAGACTGGGCCCATATCGGGCACGAAGAAGGCGACGAAATCGACTTAGTGCTGCACCACGCTGCGAAAGGGCACCAGGACACAAATACCCTTGGCTATAAAGTGACCCACCAAGGCTACATGGTCTACTGGATCATAATTTCTATCGGACTCGTTCTCGGGATTCTGGATCTCTTCCAAGTTGATCTCAATGAGTTCTTTATTCCTAACCTGGGTCTGATCCTAGGCGTTCTCGGGGCTGCAGCCTCTGTATTCTTAATGCTCATGGGCAGAAAATTCATTGTCAGCGACACCCACGAAGAGTCAGAGATGAAGCTGGCCAGCCTGAAGGAAACCTTTATCCATAATGCCCAGGAAACCGCCTTCGTAGGCACCTGGGTCTTTGCAGCCTACTTCGCCTATGAGCTCTTTGTCCTGCTGCTGGGCTCCGGCAGCTATCTGGCAGGAGAAATGGCTATCACCGGCTTCCTCACCCAGACCGGCCTGATGGCAGTAATCATCGGTGTCCTGATTGGAGTTATCCCGGGCTGCGGACCGCAGATTATCTTCGTCACCCTGTTTACCCGGGGTCTGGTTCCTTTTTCTGCCTTGCTGGCCAACGCCCTGTCCCAAGACGGCGATGCTCTGTTTCCCCTGATCGCCATTGACAAGCGTTCGGCCCTGTGGGCTACCATTGTGAACACGATACCGGCCTTGATTGTGGGCCTGTTGGCCTATTGGATCGAAATCAGCTTTTTCTAGACTGTCTGCCGTGGAAGGAGCCGGATCATGAAACATTTCTGCCAATATGACTCGCCGGTAGGTCGCCTTTTTCTCGGTGAGGAAAACGGATTTCTGTCTCTGTTAGTGTTTTCTGCAGACGATCCCCGCCTGCAACAGTATGTTCAGAAAACTACTCCCATCCTGAGCGATGCAAAAAAAGAGCTTGACGAATACTTTGCCGGCAAGCGCCGCACCTTTGAGATTCCCCTCAAGGTGCAGGGAACGGAGTTTCAAGAAAGGGTGTGGCGGGAACTGCAGAAGATCAGTTACGGGAAAACCTGCACTTACAAGGACATCGCCGCAAGGGTTGACTGTCCCCGGGGCAGCCGGGCAGTGGGTTTAGCCAACAACAGAAATCCCATTTCGATCTTTATCCCCTGCCACCGGGTGATCTCCGGAAACGGCAAACTGACAGGCTATGCCGGCGGGCTCGATGCCAAACGATACTTGCTGGAACTGGAGCAAAAAAATGCCTGAGCGGCATTATTTCCAATACGGAACAGCAGAAACAGAGTACCTTAAGTCCAGAGACAGAAAGCTCGGCGATGCCATCGACCGCATCGGCCCCATCAAGCGTGAACTCTATCCAGAGCTTTACCCTGCCTTGGTCAAGTCCATCGTAGGGCAGCAGATTTCCACCAAGGCGCAGCAAACCATTTGGACCAGGATGAAAGAGCGCTTTCAGCCCTTTAAACCGGAAGTTCTGGGCCGCGCCGCGCTAGAGGAACTGCAGCGCTGCGGCATTTCTCTGCGCAAAGCAGGCTATATCCGGGACCTGACCCGTGCTGTCCTGGAAGGTGAGGTAAACCTGGCTGGGCTGCAGACGATGTCCGATGCAGAGGTCTGCAGGGAGCTCACCAAGCTCAAGGGAGTAGGCCCCTGGACAGCGGAAATGATGCTGATCTTCTCGCTGCAAAGACCCGACGTTGTCAGTTACGGGGATTTGGCCATTCAGCGGGGCATGCGCATGCTGTACCGGCACAGGCAGCTTACCCCTGAGCTCTTCGAGAGGTACAGGAGGCGCTATTCACCCTATGGAACAGTGGCCAGCCTCTATCTTTGGGCCATTGCCGGCGGAGCCATGCCTGAACTTTCGGACCCTGCACCTAAGCAGAAAAAATGAGCACAGCAGCGGATCAAAGTCCGCAGCTGTGCCTTTTTGCTAGTTGGCCGGAATTCCCCTGTGGTACTGCCAGGGCCAAAGCTCCCGATCCGGCTTGGCCGCCAGCACCCAGTAAGGATTGCGCAAGAGTTCTCTGCCTAATGCCACAAAATCAGCCCGCCCGTTGAGGAGAATTTCCTGCACCTGCTCGGGCTTGGTAATCAGTCCCACCGCAATTGTGGGAATGCCGACTTCTTTCTTCACAGCCTCCGCCAAGGGCACTTGATAGCCGGGGCCCAGCTTAATAGAAGCAGGCAATAGTCCCCCTGAGCTGATATCCATCAGGTCTGCTCCGTGCTCCTTAAGCACCCGGCAGATCTGAACTGTATCCTTAATGGTCAGGCCGCCCTCCAAGTAATCCTCTGCCGAAAGGCGCACACTAAGAGGCTTGTCCGCCGGCCACTCTTTCTTCACTGCTTCGATAATCTCCAACAAGAAGCGCATCCGGTTTTCCAGAGATCCGCCGTATTCGTCAGTGCGCCGGTTGCTTAAAGGCGACAAAAACTCATGAATCAGGTAACCATGGGCTCCATGAAGCTGCAGAACATCAAAGCCTGCTTCCCTGGCCCTGCGTGCGCCCTGCCGCCAGTTCTCAATGACGGACTTGATCTCGGCTGCTGTCAGGGCATGGGGAGTGCCCATCTCTGGAAAAGGAATGCTGGAAGGAGCCACAAGCTCATCACCCCAGGCTTTGCGTCCGCCGTGGGCAATTTGGATGCCCATTACAGAACCATGTTCTTTGCCCAGCCGTACCAGCTCGCTGAGGCCTTGCACATGCCCGTCATCCCAGATTCCCAGGCAGTTGTTGCTGAGCCTGCCCCTTTTTTCCACTGCGGTAGCTTCTACAATAATCAGGCCTACGCCGCCGACGGCCCGGGTCCCGTAGTGCACACGATGCCAATCAGTGACATAGCCGTCCTCAGTGGCAGAATACATGCACATGGGGGGCATCACAATCCGGTTGGGGAAAATAACGTTCTTCAGTTCAAATGAAGTGAACAATAAACATGCCTCCTTTGCGATCAGGGAATGTTTCCATGCCTACAGGTTCTCAAACCGTTGATTATTATCCTGCCGAAAAAGTGCCCTTTCTGCAGAAAAGGAGCGGCAGCTAGGCCTTTGTGCCTCTCAGCCGTCCCGCCAACTTCTGCAGTTCTACGAAAACCAGCATTCCCAGGCACAAAGCGCCAATGGTGAGCCATTGGCTGCCAGCCAGGGGTACAAGGCCGAACAGGCTGCGCAGCGGGGGAACAAACATCACCGCCAGCTGCAGGAGGGCGGAGCCTAGAAACGCCAGCCACAGGATGGGGTGCTCCCTGAACTTGACCTTTAAAAGGCTGTGCCGCTCACTCTGAAAGCCCAGGGACGCAAAGAGCTGCGCCAGGGCCAGTGTCAGGAACGCCATAGTGGTTCCCGTGACGCCTTTTCCGCCTAAGGCGTAGGCTGCCAGAGCCAAGGCCGCCTCCACTGCTCCAACGGCTGCGATGCTGAGCCAGTCGCGCTTGCCCAGGAAAGGGAGTTTCTGATCCCGGGGTCTGCGTTCCATCACATCAAGTTCAGCTGGTTCCATTCCCAAAGCAATAGCGGGCAGTGTGTCTGTCACCAGATTGATCCATAAAAGATGGACCGGGGCAAGCAAGTGCCAGCCCCAGATTGCAGCTGTCAGGATGGCGATCACTTCTCCGGCGTTGGAGGAAAGCAGGAACCGCACCGTCTTGTGGATGTTGTCAAAAATCCGCCTGCCCTCTTTTACGGCTGCTACAATGGTGGCGAAATTGTCATCTGTTAACACCATATCCGATGCCTGCTTGGAGACATCGGTACCGGTAATCCCCATCCCCACTCCAATGTCCGCTATTCTCAAAGCCGGGGCGTCATTGACCCCGTCGCCGGTCATGGCCACAATCTTGCCCCGGCGCTGCCAGGCAGAGACAATCCTGGACTTGTGCTCAGGGGCAACCCGGGCATACACTGCGGTCCTGGCCACCTGCTCTTCCAGTTCGTCATCTGACATGGTTTCCAGTTCCTTGCCTGTCAGAGCCTGCATACCGGGGGTTAGAATTCCTATCTCCTCGGCAATCGCCACCGCAGTAATCTTATGGTCCCCGGTGATCATTACAGGCAGGATACCGGCCTGGCGGCATTGCCTGATGGCCTCCTTTGCCTCAGGCCGAGGGGGATCGATCATGCCCACAAGGCCAATGAAAGTCAGATTGCTTTCCACCTCCTCGGCGTTGGAAAAATCGGGGCGCACTTCGTCCTTGCAGGCAAAAGCCAGAACCCGCAAGCCCTGTTTCGCCATGGCATCATT
>JGI24707J26582_10002332_pt1 | contig 14296 bp, 15 predicted proteins | sample BioPla1DNA1_FD_26582 | JGI IMG/M metagenome (IMG submission 26582) | reverse complement strand
AAAAATATAAATTTTTACTAACATAAAAAGTATAAAACATACATTTTATAAAACTTGACATTTTACGAAATTTTGATAATATATTAGATATTACTAATAAACAATAGAAAGTTCTAAAATGAAAGATTTTATTAAAAAACGCATACAAGGTAATGAAGGTTTTATGGGCGAGACACACGCCTTATCCGCTGTTGCAGGCTTTTTATTACTGGTATTATTTGCTAAAGATTATTTTTTAAATCAAGGAATTACAGATAATATAATCGTGTTATTAATAGCTAGTTTCGTAGTTGCTGGTGCAGCCCTAATCCCCGATTTGGATAATACAAAATCTACTGCGATGTCAGTTTTAGGTCCCGTAGGAAATCTCTTATCTACAGCAATGAGAAGTATCGCAACTGCTATATTTTATATAACAAGAAGTAGATTTGATGAAAAAGTCGCAAATCCTCACAGAGGTTTTTTTCACACATTTATTGCAGGAATCGTATTCGGTTTAATAGTAAAATATACAACATCTATAAATGTAGAGATAAATAATGACTTCCTAATAAATTATAATTTTAATAATGTAGGAGATTTATTAGCCCTCTTTTGGATATTTTTAACAACGCAACTGGCCTTTTCTGCTTTATTAAATAAATTTAATAAAGGTGGATTGATAAATAAACTTATTTTAGTCATTTTAGGTTTAGGTATATCAGTTGCCTTAATATACTTTAATTCTGATGATTATAATTGGTTAGTAATATTAATGGTTCTTGGATATTTAATACATATAGTAGGAGACTCTCTTACTGTAGCTGGTATCCCCTTATTGTTTCCGTTTAAGATAAAAGGTAAACGTTGGTATACAATAAGTTTTTTACCAATTAGGGCAGGTGGCGAAATTGAAAATCACTTAATTTTACCATTATTTACAGTGGTATCAATAGTAAGTGCAATTTTAATTGTCGTTAACTCATTTGGCTATTAGAATAAAGAAAGGAAAAAGAAGAAATGAAAAAAGGACAAGGTCTTTTTGGACACATTAAAGAGATTGTTACAACAGTTATTCTGATAGCTTTTCTTGTAGCTTTCCTATCAGCTCATAACTGGGATATTGTAGAAAGTATACAATGGATAATTGGAAAATGCTGGAGCATTGTAGAGAGAATAGCAAGTATCTTCCAACATTCTTCTGGCTTCCAAAAAGCTGTATCTTAACACTCTCTAAATGCCTGAGAATACGCTATTCTTGGGCATTTATCTTTTTTAAAAATAGAATAATATAAGTATAAGAAAAAACAAAAAAGAGGTATTTATAAATGTCTTTAAAACCCGCTCTTGTACAAGGTATTGCGATTCCTTCCCATTCTGGTGGTTCTTGGATAACAGGTTCAACAGGAACTCCTATCTTAGAACGAAGTCGTAAAACTCCAGATATGGCAAGACTTATTTTAGAAGTCCCTACTATGGACTACCCTTATTATGGCTGGGNATCATTAAATACTAAGATTGGGCAAGCCTTGATAAAAATGGAAGAATCAAAAACTCTTGTAACAGCAATTTTTGAACAAAAAAAGAAAGACTCCCTTTCAGAAGAAATGAAGTCTAAAGATATTACAGAACTTAGAGCAAATTCTAATATTGCTAAAGAAAATACAATTAAAGTTTTAGCTGGTATTTATGACTATAGTTCTAAAAAATGGTTGTTAACAGATAATGCTTCTTTTGATGAGAAAAATGTTCCAGATTCTTGGACTTCTACGTTGATTCATAATTCCCAAGACGTAGACTTTTCTCTCGAAGATTTAGCACCAAAAGATATTACTCCTAAACCAGTTATTCCTCAATCTGTAGATAGACAATCATATCTTATTAATTTTTATATGTTTATAAAAGAACAAGAACTTAAATACGGATATGAACTTACTGATGAAAGAAGAAAACTTATCGCCACTAAATTGCTAAAAATGGCTGACGGTTTCCAACAAAAAGTAACAAAATTAACAACTCCTAACTACAAAGATTATTCTCATACTAGAGCTAGACAATTAGTTTTCCAAGTATTAGAAAACTTTGTACATTTAGATGAAAAAGTTACTACTGATGAAGGTCTTAAAGCTGTATTAAATGAAAGTATTAAATTAGGACTAAGTCTTCTTTCTTGGAATTAAATACAAAAAAAGAACTAGTAAATAAAACTAGTTCTTTTCTTTGTGTTTAGATTAGTTTGGCATTGTGCCACCGCTTTCAATATAACCTTTAGAATTAGTAATAAGAGTAGAAGTTTCAGTACCTTTAGCTTTAATAGCTTTAAAGATAGCAAGACCTACAACAGAGATTACAGCTGCAGCAATAGCAATCCAAAGGATTTGAGATACAGAGTTTGCGTCAGCACGGTCGCTGTTTACACGATTTTTAATTTTAGTTAGCATATTTAAAATTTTCTCCTATATTTAAGAACAAGTACCAACATCATAAAAAGTAAAAATATTACTAAAATTAGAATATTTATTTTTATTTATAAATTAATAAAAAAGAAGAGAAGGGTTCTCTCTTCTTAAGAAGTCTTGCCGTTCTAATTAACTAAATGTGCTTTTAGTATCAGTAATTTGTTTACTTACTTCATTACCTTTAGTTTTTATTGCGTTAAAGATAGCAAGACCTACAACAGAAATAACAGCTGCAGCAATAGCAATCCAAAGGATTTGAGATACAGAGTTTGCGTCAGCACGGTCGCTGTTTACACGATTTTTAATTTTAGTTAGCATATTTAAATTTTCTCCTCTAATTAATTATTATTTAAATGTGTTTTTAGTGTTTGTGATTTGAGTACTTACTTCAGTACCTTTTGCTTTGATTGCATTAAAGATAGCGAGACCTACGACAGAGATTACAGCTGCAGCAATAGCAATCCAAAGGATTTGAGATACAGAGTTTGCGTCAGCACGGTCACTATTTACACGATTTTTAATTTTAGTTAGCATTTTAAACTCCTTTACAATTTTACCCTTTTACAAGTATAAAGGTATTAGAACTAATTTTCTTTAATTTACATTAAATAATATCGCTCTAATATTATTTAAGCTTTATTTAAGGGAGTTTTTATAGTAAGATTATATTCTACGATATTAAATATATAAAAAAGAATAATATAAATAAGGGAGTAAAAATAAATGGAAAAAATATATTTAATAACGTTTGGGATAGTAGCGATAATCGCACTATTAATATTTTTAATAGTAGTTCCCAAAGAGACAAAACATTTTCATTTATCAGAAGACGCTCAACTTGACAAGACACTTCAGAAAATAGTAAATCTATTAGGTGGAGATATTCTTACCTTTGTTGATAAAACAAGATTTAAACCTAAAACTTACGACCAACGTCTAGAAGAACTTATAGCAACTTGCGGTAATCCTTGGAATCTTACAATAGTAGAATTTCAAATAGTTAGATTTGTGTTAAGTGCTGTATTTGCTTTAATCGGATTAACTTTAGGAATAATAATAAGTGTATCATTCGTACACGGTCCAATAGCAATTTTGATTCCTTTAATTACTGCTCCTCTACTAGGATACTTAGGTTATNTATATCCAGAAAGTAATTATGAAGGTTTAAAGAAAAAACGTGAAGAAGAATTTAAAAGATATTTCCCTGAAGCTATTGACTATTTGATTATGATTATTGATAGTGGAACTACATTGTCTGTAGCATTTGAAAAATCAGTGGAATATTTGGAAGAAGGCGCAGTAAAAGAAGAATTTAAGAAAATCGTTTCAGAACTTCATTCTGGACAATCTTTAGAAAAGGCTTTAAACAATTTTGCTTCTCGTGTACCAAGTGAATCAATCAAAGCTTTTTGTAAATCTTTAAATAATGCAAATAAACTTAATGTAGACTTAAAAGGAATCCTAGAAGCACGTAGTGACGCTAGTCGTAGAGAACTAGAACAAGAAATTGAAAAACGTATTTCTACATTGGATACTAAAGTTATGATGTGTTTGTCACCAACAGCTCTTGTAAGTATTTTGATTGTAGTTATGTCACCAACAGCTGTTACACTAATGAATGCATTTTAGGAATAATTTGAGAATCCTTTTTGGATTCTCTCAATTTTTGATTAAATTTTAAAGGAGATTTTTATGTCAATATCCAGTCTTCCTAATCTTAATAGAAAGAGACCAGAACAAAAAGAAGTAGGTACATCTACTCCTAATAATAATAGTTTCCTTGACCCTTCAGCACTAGGGAATTTCTCTCTTTCTCTAGGTAGAAAAAATAATAAGAAAAAAGTTAAATACGCAGACCCTAGAACAAAAGAAACTATTCATTTAATTTCACAAGCTGTTACAGAAGCTAAAATGAACCCCGTACCTTTAGCTAATATTATTACTTCTAAAGTTCTATTTTTAGCTCCAGAAGATTTCTTTGATAAATATACTGAAGCAGTACAGCACGTTACAGCTTGGATACAAAATGAAATGAGTAAAGACGAAAATGATGTCTTCCTAATTCAAAGACTTAAAAAGAATCCTACAGATAAAGAATATAGAGAATCTGCTTTGTCAACTATCTATACTAATTTTACAAATTATGAAAAAGATATAAAACATAAAGATTTTAATGAAAATTTCACGGCTGTAGATAAAAGTATTATTTATGCTTTAGTTTCTAGTGAGATTTGTGGTTTAGGGCCTCTCGAACCATTATATAGAGATGAATCACTAAAAGAAATTGCTTGTAATGGTCCTTTTGATATCCAAGTTGAAAAAGGTGGTCGAATGAGACGAGTTCCTTCTTGTAAATTCAGAAATGAAGAACATCTAAAAGAATTAATTGATAAACTTTATAATTCTGTAAATAAACAAATCACAAGAATGACTCCTATCGAACGTGCTCGTCTACACGATAATTCTCGTGTCTTTGCTGTTGATAGTTCTGTAGCTCCTAACGGTCCTTCTCTTAACATTCGCCGACACACTGAAGAATGGATTTCTCCAGAAAACTTATTGGAATGGGAATCTGCTTCACCAGAACTTCTTGAATGGTTGGGTCAACATATTAACGCTGAACTTAACTTTATTGTAGCTGGTGGTACCGCAACTGGTAAATCTCTTGCCCTTACAACTCCTATTCCAACACCTCACGGATTTAAATTAATGGGAAANCTTACTACAGATGATTATGTCTTTGATACTAATGGTAGAGTTACTAAAGTCGTAAATATTTTCGACCAAAAACCTCGTCCTGTATACCAAATTAAATTTAAAAATTCTAAAGCTGTAGAATGTGACTTAGAACATAATTGGTATGTTTCAACGAAAGAAAATCCTTCTGATTTTAGAACTCTTACAACTAAAGAAATTATAGATAAAGGTTTTGATAAATTCTTAATTCCATTATCTTCATCAGCGGTTAATTTTAATAGAGCTTATTCTGATAATTATAAAAATATTTTATTAGAAGACTTACCAGAAGTAATTTCAGATATTGCGACAAAAGAAGATTTAATAAAAGAATATGAATTTGCTCCTTCAGAGATTCGCCGTAAATTAGTATTAGATATTAAAGATAAATATAAAGATTTAGATGAAAATAGATATCCATTAATTAAACGAATTTTACGTTCATTAGGATATAAAACATTTAAAGATTTAGAAAATGAAGAAGCTTTATCATTTGAAGAAATAGTAGAAATAAAACCATTAAATAAAGTAGAAAAAATGCGATGTATTACAGTAGCTTCACCAACACACACNTATTTGTTTGGAGAAGACTATTTAACAACACATAATACAACTTTATTGGCAGCGTTAACTGGTTTTTATCGAAATGACGCCCGTCTACTAACCGTAGAAAGAAATATTGAATTACGTCCAGCACCAAATAAACTTTGGGGAGTTCCTATGGAAGTTATTCCACCAAACCCCGGTTCAAGAACTCTAGGGGTAGATATGAGAACACTTGTAGAAGCAACAACCCAAATGCGACCAGACGGAATNATTCTAGGTGAAACAACTGGTGCAGAAGCTTGGGACGTAACTCAAGCGCTAAACTCAGGTCACTTCGGAGCTACCACAGTTCACGCTAATGGTGCTGAAGAAACTATCTCAAGAATGGTAGCCTTGATTTCACAAGCAGACGTTATTAAAGGTGACGCCTTGCTAGAAATGCTGGCTTCTTCTTTCGACTTGATTATTGTTACTACACGTTTCCCTCAAGACGGTTCTCGTAAAATTACTGGAGTATATGAGATTGATACAAAAGTAACCTTAAATACCGCAGGTCAACCAGAACTTAAAGTAAACCCTATTTGGGAATTCATACCAGATAAATTCTCACAAGGTGGTGGCTATGGTGCAAAAGTTCGTGGTATTTGGAAGAAAACTGGAGAACTTTCTGAAGAAAGACGTAAGAAACATAATCTTGATATGGTTTCTCTTAAAAATTGGGAAGAATTACAAAAATTATACGAAGGAGATAATTCATAAATGAGCTTATATGCCTATGCTCCACTTATTATCACAGGGTTTCTCGTCCTTATAGGATTAAGTATATCTCTTTATATCATTATTCAGACGAAGAGAATAACTCACAGCGATTTAGAATTTATGCGAGAAATGGAAAAAGCTGGTGGTCTTACTGATGAACAATACCTTAAAGAACAAGAAGAATTAAGAAATAAAGGGATTGTCAATCGTTGGAATAATCATTGGAAAAAAGTATTTATTGATTCAGATTGGATTAATAGTAAAGACGTTAAACCCTCACAACTAGGGAGTCTTGTATTTTTTGGTTCTTTAGGTATTTATATAATAACTTCTATACTTCTTTCTAATTTTGGTATGGGTATTATCTTTGCATTAGGAGGACTTGTCCTTCTTACTCTTGCTGGGAATGCTAAAATTAAAAAGAAACAACAAATATTTGAAGAACAAATTCCAGCTTTCCTTTCTACTTTAAAAGCTAATATTCAAGCAAACCAAGCTCCTGAACTTGCTTTGGTTAACGCTATTGATAACACTGGAGACCCTCTTTACTCTGAATTGGTTGTTGCTAAAACAATGTCTGAAACTGGTTCTTTTAAAGCAGCAATTATTAAACTTAAAAAGCAAACTACTAATTCTACTCTTAAGTTCCTTTGCTCTTGTATTGAGTTATCTTCAGCTGACGGTAGTAACCTTGAAAAACCTATCGAAACAATTGAAAAAATGCTTGAACGTAGACGAGGACTTAAAAGAAAGTTGAATGTTGCAATTCAAGAAAATAGACCTCTTTTGCTTGTATCTTCTGGTATGATTCCAGGTCTATTCATATTCCTTTATCTTGTTAATCCAATGTCCAGAGACTTCTGGTTTAAATCTGGTTTCTCTTGGATTATGTTTGCTTTAGTGTTCGTAATCTTCGGTATTGGTACGGCTGCAGCAAATCACNTCATTAAGAAAACTTCTAATTTCTAGTATAAAAAAAGAGATAAGAAATTATACTTCTTATCTCTTTTTATTACCATTCTATTAAGCCTTCTTCTATAAAATAGGTTAATCCGACAGCAACTGAATCTGATTCATCATCATTTGCAAATTTATATCCGAATCGTTCACTTAGAACACTTGCGACTTTAGCTTTTGAAGCATTTCCCTTACCTGTTATTGCACACTTTACACTTTTTGGTGGGTAATATATGTTTTCTACATCAGAAAAAGCTAAATTCGTAATGCCGTGAACCCTAAAAGAAGCTTGTGAAGAGTTATTATATTTATTAAAACCCCTTTCTATTATTACTTTCTCTGGTGGGTATTCTTCTCTCAATTTACTGTAAGTATCATAAATATGTTTTAATCGTATCCCTAATATCATATTTTTATTTTTCCAATTAGGGTTATTTTTAATTCCTGTCTTATAGGTAACGGTTGTTGGTATAGAAGTTAATTTTATTAATTCTCCTTTTTTATTAAATATTGCAACACCCGTATCTGATAATGACAAATCTAAGCCATAAATATATTTTTCTTTTTCCATATTTATAATATCTAGGCTCTACTGATATTATATATTGAAGTATAGTAATAAAAGATTACTAAATCTTAATTTCCAAGCTAGAGACTGTTAATTATTAATAATGATAAAATTAATTTGTTATATTTATTAAGTTTAACAGCTTATTGTGAAAATTAGAGAATAAAATTCTTATTAATTGATTGTTGTAAATAATTAACGAAGCTTCGGAAAATATTAAATGTTTATATACCTTTTTAAGGAAACCACTTTTTAGTCGGTTTCCTTTCTATTGCGAAAAAGGAATAATAAATATAAAAGAATAAATAAAAGGAGCTTATATTGATTTACTTATTAGATAAAAACTTAGAACAAGTCTTCTCTAACGATTATACTTATAAAGTTGTCGTAAATTCTAAAGGGGAATTAGAAAACATATTTAATTCTGAAGGTGTGAAAATTTCTTCTAAAGCTGTTGAAGGCAGAATTAAAAATACTTCTAAAGCTGATTGGACTTATCTAGAAACTTTGAAAAAAATTATTGAAAATGGTAAGGCTAAATCAGATAGAACTGGTGTTGGAACAACCTCAATTTTTGGAACTCAAATGAGATTTGACCTTAGTCAAGGATTTCCTCTTTTGACTACAAAGAAAATGAATATTACTAATATTGTAAGTGAATTATTATGGTTTATTAATGGTGATACAAATATTAAATATTTATTAGAATATAATAATCATATTTGGACAGATTGGGCTTTGGAAAAATATATAAAATCTGAAGATTATACAGGAAAGATTCCTAAAGATGTAAATATAAATACAGTTGATAGAAAACTATATTTAGAAGAAAGAAAAACTTTTGAAAACAAAATCCTAACAGATAGTAGTTTTTGTAAAAAATATGGTAACCTAGGTCCCGTTTATGGTAAACAGTGGAGAGACTTCAACGGTGTAGACCAACTAAAAAATCTTATAGAAGAAATTAAGACAAATCCAGATTCAAGAAGACTTATTTTATCAGCTTGGAATCCTAAAGATATTCCTGAAATGGCTCTCGCTCCTTGCCACGTATTAATTCAGTTTTATGTAAATGACGGAAAACTATCTTGTCAATTGTATCAACGCTCAAATGATTATCCCCTAGGAGTTCCTTACAATATTGCAAGTTATGCTATCCTAACACATCTTATAGCTAAAGAATGTGGTTTAGAAGTTGGAGAATTTATCCATACTGGTGGAGATGTTCATATTTATAATAATCAATTAGAAATTATAAAAGAACAATTAACAAGACTTCCTTATTCAGCACCAAAACTTAGAATTAATAATTTTACTAATATATTTGAAGTTAAACCAGAAGATGTTGAACTTATTGATTATAAATGTCACCCATTTATAAAAATGAGAGTAGCGGTGTAATTAGATATTAATAATAAATAATACAGAAAGGATAGCTGATAGTAAATGGAATATCTTGAAGTTTTGGATATGACGAAACTATTTACACGAGAGTTATTGTTATATTCATTTTTTGATATAAGATTTAAGAAACCCCTTAGAGTCGTCCTATTTCTTTATGCTATTATTAATTTATTAATATGGGCATTACCGTTATATCTCATATTTTTTAAAAATCATATAAATCCTTATTCGGCAGCATTTATGTTAATACCACCAATAGCAATGGCGAATTTGATGAGTAAACCAATATGGAATAATAAGTCATTTCCTTCTTGGTTAAGTTGTCAAATTAAATTTATGTTTGCTCCAAAAAAATATTATGATAATAGAGCAATGGTGTTTCCTAAAGTATTAAGATTTAATAATAACTTTACTGTATCAAGAAGTAGAGATTTTTATAAATTGTTCTTAATACAAAAAGAACTACACGAACAAGGAAAACCAAAAAAGAAAAAACTATTTGGGAGAAATAAATGAGAAAAAATAAATTAGGGGTTTCTAGTTTTATAGGAGAGCAATTATCTGGAGTTCCATATCCAGTGTTTTTCGACCCCCACTTTCCTTTAATAAACAGTAAACCGCCCGGAACTTTAATAACAGGAAGCCCGGGGTCTGGTAAAACTTGGTTATTATTGTTGTTATGTGCTCACGCTTCTCTTATGGGAAAAACAAGTGTAATATTAGACCCTAAAGGAGATTTTATTGCATTAAAAAAATTAGAAAGAGAAGGAGTTTTAGCTAACGTCCAAATTTGGAATTTGTCTCCACAAACAGATAATAATGAAACTACTGATTTAGAGAAAAATAATGGAGTCTTAGACCCAATAACATTATTTGATAATCCTGATGAGAATGTAGCTCTTACAGAATTTGTAATAAGTTCTTTAATTGGTGGAGAATTAACCAAAACTCAATCAAACTATTTAATTCCAATTTTAAAAGATGTCGTAGCAAGCCCTAACCCTAATTTCAATTTAGTTGTATCTAAACTTAGTCGAAATCAAAATGAAGAAGTTAGAAACTTAGGAATAAAATTAGGTACTATAGCTGGTTTAGGATTAGCACAACTTCTTTTCCCAGATAGAAGAAAAGCAAAAGCTAAAAGAGTATCTTTCCAAGGCGGTACTACTGTTGTTAACCTTATGGGACTTCATTTTCCAGCCCAAGGTAGTAAACCTAGTACGTGGAGTGACGATGAAAAACTTTCAATAACTATTATGTCTTTAATTACAACATTAGTAGCAAATACTATGATGAAAGATATTTCTAAACGAATATTTAAAATGGTAGTTATTGATGAAGCTTGGACTATAATGTCGTCTCAAAAAGGTAGAGATTTAATAAATGAATTAGGACTAAAAGGACGTTCTCTAAATGTTGCTTTGCTTTTAGCTACACAATCTCCTAAACATATAAAGGTTGACGGTGTAGATATTTCTAATGTAATCTCTACAAGGTTTGCTTTCCGAAATGATTCAAAAGAAAACAACAAAATAACTGTTGAATCTATGAACCTACCCCAAAATGAAGGCTGGGAAGAAATTGGGATACACTTAGAAACGGGTCAATGTCTAATGCAAGATTCGTTAAAAAATATAGGTGTTGTTCAAATCTCAGTCCCTTATGAATGGCAAGCAATGTTTGATACAAATCCATTAGCTTTAATCAATAGCTAAAATAAATGTAAAGGAATAAAAAAATACAAATGGCGCTAACGATAAAAGATAAGTCTCAAAATTTTAAAGTAAAACCCAAAAAGAATTTATTAATTGTTTCTGCGGTTGCTGTAGGGGTATTAGTATTTGTAGGTGTAGTATTTTTTACATTGTCACAATTGCTAGCAACTGAGAAATATTACATTTTAAATCAAGATGTCCCTGCCAAAACACAAATTACAACTCAAATGTTGACAGAGGTTCAAACAGCAAAAGGAACTGCTCCTAAAAATGCAATTACGGCAGCTCAAGTAGCTACTGGTAATACATTTAGTAAAGTTGCTTTACAAGCTGGAGATGTCCTAGTTCCTTCTAATACTGGTATTGATATTGATAACACTGTAGGTATCCCAGACAGTTGGGCTGTTACATCTATTTCAATTCCTCGTACTCAAGCTGTTAATGGTATTATTACTCGAGGTCAATATTTTGATATTCTAGGTGTAAATCAAGAAACTGGAGAAACTAAATATATTGCAACTTCTGTCCTTGCCCTAGATGTTGATTCTGGTTCTGTTGATACTAAAGTTGATAATAAGAGTGCTGGTAATGGTACTGGAGATACTTTAAATATTACAGTTGGTATGCCTTCTGAAGATGTCGCAAATCTTCATTCTGCATTGGCTAAATATGCTAAAGTTGAATTGGCACTTGCTCCAAAATCAGTTAATTACCAAAAACGTGATACTTCAAATCTTCAAGGTACATTTAATTATGATACAGATTCTGAAACTCCAGATTTGAAGAAAGGTACAGATAATACATTTACCCCAGTACAAAGAGATTCTAAAGGTCGTCCAGTCGACAAAAAATAATAAATAGAAAGGAAAATTCCCATTAAGAAAGAGTTACTATTTATACTCTTTCTTAATTATAGGGAAATTATATGATAAATGGAAAAAAATAAAGTAGCCTTTATTGGTCCTAAATTTCTATATGACCCACTTACAGAATTCGACAGTTCTTGGGATTTGCAAGTACCAGTAGAGAATATAGAAGATTTTGGCAATATGATAGAAAGTGGCGAAATTTCTGATGAAACAAAATTAATTATTATATTCTCTCGCTACTTTGCTGGAGATGAAGAAGAATTCGCTAGAACTATTGCCTACTATTGCCCTTATGCGGTAGTTATTGTTCTTATTCCAGAAGAAGACATCGAAAAAGGTGACGATAGTAAAATCAAAGCTAAAGTAAAAGCTGTCCAAAAAGAATATATTGAAGACGGTTATGACTATAACGAAAATTCTCCTTTCTATTTTGCTCGATATACTCAAGCTGGACAAGATATAGAAGACGCTATTCGTCAATATGTAGAAGACCCTAATGTTGATAGAGATGTCGCTACTGATGTTAGCACTCTTATTGCAGATTCTACAGAAGANGAATTTGAACTTGAAGAAGATGACGATACTATTAAAATTCCTCAATCTCACGGTAGCGGACAAGTAATTACCGTAACTTCTTCTAAAGGTGGTGCTGGTAAATCTACAGTAGCGGTTGCTCTTGCCTCTTTCATTAAAAGAGCTAGTGAATCTGCCTATAATGAAGGTAAAATCGAAAGACCTTATACTGTTATTACTATTGACCTTGATGTTCGTGACGGNCAACTAGGTTTCCTAAATGGTGCTTTTAAAGCNCCTAACATTATTGATGTTATTTCTGCTGGTGATTTGTCAAAAGAAACTATTAAAGGTGGTATCTATCACAACCCTAAAACTGGTGTAGATTTCCTATTCGCTAGTAAAAGACCTAGAAATGCGTCTGAAATTCCACCAGATGTATACTCAAGTATTATTCAATACTTAAGAGAAATGTATGACTATATTATCCTAGATACTTCCGTCAATTATTTAGACCCTCTACTTAATCAAGTAGCTTATCCTATTTGTGATAAATTGATTTATGTTACTGATATGGGTATTTCTTCTATCTTTGGTATGAGTCGTTGGATAGTTGAAAATGTATCTAGTGAAACAACAAGAAAAGCTGTCGAACCAGAAAAAGTTGGTATCGTTATAAATAAAGCAATTAAGAATGTTAATATGGAACCTGATAAGATTCAGAAGGCTGCCAAAGGTTTACCTATCCTTGGAGTACTTCCAAACGCTCCTCAATTAACAACTTATTCTGCTAACACTGCTGATTTGCAACGAATTCTTAATCACCCTCTTATGAATGATTCATTTAGAATTTTTGCTCAAGCTGTCGTTGATGACGAAAATGCTCTTGGAGAAGTAAGTTTCGATTAATCAACTAAAAATAAAAAGTCCCGAAAAGGACTTTTTTTGTTGTCTAAAAATATATTTTTTTATTATTAATTTTCTTTGTTTTTATTCCCGTAAAAATCAATTCTGAGAGCAAAATTTAGTCGCCCAAGTACAGTACATCACAGGCATTAAAAATAGGCAAAAATAGGGCAAAAAACCTGCAAATTCCTTCGATATAACGTGTACAAAATCAACGAGAGGGAATTCTCGAAATGCAAATTTTACAGTATTCTTTTATAATAAAGACAAATTATCTTCTTTTTTATTGGTAATAATATAAGTTACTTTTCTTCTTTGATATATTTCCACACGTAGCCGTATGCTGTTTTCCGTTTACCTCGAGCGACTTGACTGATGTTACCATTGAAAAAACCAAGTTGTCTTTGAACCTCACGGGTTGATTGCCAAACTTTGACTAGCTTACCGTCACGTGTGTATTGACCTAGGGGTTTGCTTAGAGCTTTTGCTCTAGCTTTCCCAATCCTTGCATTTCGTGTACCGTGGTTACTGTTTTCTTCATAAGTGCACCACTCAAGATTACTCGCTTCGTTATTTGTTTTATCCTCATCAATATGATTCACGCAAGGCTTATTTTTAGGGTTCTTGTGAAAGGCTTTGCAGACAAGGCGGTGAACTAAGAATGTTTTTCTCTTGCCACTGGTGTCGTAGAGATTGACTTGCAAGTAACCAGTTCGTTCTGTTTTAGGTTTTAGAATCCGTTCTCGAATATTTTGTTTTCTTCCGTTCTTTCTAGTGATAGTTCGCTCTAGACTTTTCACACGACCCATATTACTAACTTGATACAAGCCTTTATATCCAGCTATATCTTGCCAAATTTCCTCTTCCTTTTTATCCTCTTTTTTT
>JGI24707J26582_10002331_pt1 | contig 14297 bp, 13 predicted proteins | sample BioPla1DNA1_FD_26582 | JGI IMG/M metagenome (IMG submission 26582) | reverse complement strand
CATTAACATTGACTACTTCGCGTTCCCGCAACTCGCTTATTCTGATCAATGGATCTCCCCTCCGGTAGATCTTTCTCTATATTATAGACTGATGGCGGCGGAGAGGCAATTCGAATAGTCTTGCTTCAGAGCTGACGCGTGATATTACGTTTACGGGGAACCCCTAAGAGGGGTTCCCCGTGGTGCCAGTCTAAAGCTGGGTGGTTTTGGAATTGACTCCTATTGCTCAACAATTGCTACCACCCGGCACCACCCGGCACTTCCACCGGTTAGTTTCACCGGGAAGCAGCAAACCTTGAACCCGTAGGGCGCAGGCAACTGATCCAGATTTGCCAGCTTTTCGATATGACAGTACTCCTTTTGTATTCCGACCCGGTGTGCTTCCCACAAGATATCCCTGTTGCCGCTTTTCTCGAACTCTTTCTTGATCGCCCAGAAAGGTCGATCCCAGCCCCAGGCATCGATTCCCATCACCTTTATTCCCTGATCACACAACCACAGTGTGGCCCCGGCAGACATCCCGCAGCCGGCCTCAAAATATTCTTTTTTCCCCCATTCCTTGTCGGCACCTGTCATGATCATGACGATATCAAACGGTTTGAGCTCGTAATCGATCCGTTTCAGCTCATCTTGGATCTCGTTTGAGCTGATTGCCGAACCATTCGGTTTATATCTGAAGTCAAGCACAACTCCATCACCATAACACCATTCCAGCGGCACCTCATCTATGGTGATGGCCCTTTTCCCTTCGCTTGTCGGATAGTAATGCCAGGGTGCATCCAGGTGAGTCCCTGAATGGCTGTTCAATTCAACCAGATCATTGGCCCAGCCCAATCCCCCGGGCAGATCTTCTGGAACCGCTCCCCAGAATTTCGCCGAGGCGACAGCGGTGTCTTGATGGCTTTGATGAACCACCTTGATCGGTAAAGGTTCACTTGGACTTTCTTCCGTCGGCACACTCAGATCAATCAATCGAATCGGCAATTTGCAACCTCCCCGAAGACTTCATCGTTAAAAATTGACCCGATCTTTCCCTTTCAGCCCCAGTATCTTGCGGGCATCTTCCGATGTTGCCACCTCAAGGTCCAGGATGGAAACGAGCTCACCTACTTTCTCAACCTGATCGGCACTGCTTCGAGCCAACTTCCCTTTACCAATATAAAGGGAATCCTCTAATCCTACACGGACATTTCCCCCCATGGCCAATGCGGCGGCAGCGACAAACAGCTGCATTCTGCCGGCAGCGCAGACCGACCAAGTAAAACCATCAGGGCCAAATGCTTCTTTCGCCCGCTCGTAGAGAAAGACCAGGTTGGCAACGCTGGCAGGAATACCGCCAAACACGCCCATCACAAATTGCAAGTGCAGCGGCTTTTCAACAAACCCTTGACTGACAAGATAGGCAACATTGTTGATCATCGCTGCATCGTAAATCTCCAATTCGGGTTTTGTATTGACCCTGCTCATCTCCAGGCAATACTCTTTCATTGTCCTGAAAGTGTTCGGGAAAATAAGATCCTCGGTGGCCTCTAGATAGGGCTTTTCCCAGGAATGCTTGAAATCCGGATATCTCCGGGCCAGGGGGAATACAGCGAAATTCAATGAACCACAATTCATCGTGCCCATTTCTGGCTGTAGATCTGTGACAGCCCCGAGACGTTCCTGGACTGTTGAACCGAGCCCGCCGCCTGTTGTCACACATACGATCAGATCTGACTGTTCTTTGATCCCTTCCGCAACCTGCCGGAACAGCTCAACCCTGTTCGTGGGCTGTCCAGTGTCAGGATCCCGGACATGGATATGGGCAATGGCCGCCCCGGCTTCAGCGGACCTGACCGCATCATCGATTATCTGTTTCGGCGTAACTGGTAAATATGGGGTCATCGTTGGGGTGTGAATCGCCCCGGTAATCGCAGCGGTGATGATTACCTTGCGCATGGCTAAGCCTCCTCAATCTTTCATTACGATGCCAGGAGAGTAATCCGGCCCGATAGCATTTAAGCATAGGGGTAATCCGGAGAATTGATATCCTCCTGGTAGAGGCGCCACTCTTCTTCTGTAATAAAGCCTTTTTCCCGATAATATTTCCTAGCCTCTTTGAGAATAGATTCGATCGCATCCTCCTGGGTATCGGTCAACGCCGGTGTGCTGTGCTCACTAACCAGTTGCTCCATCCTCTCCCGGGCATGATCAATTGCCTTTTTATGACCGAGGGTAGCCCATTCAGGATAGGTCAAGGTATCTGCCACCTGGGGCAAATATTGCTCCGCTCTCCACCATTCCCGGGTATGTTTTGTCGTCAAGAAGTTACCGGGCAAAGGACCCACTTCGCTTATCAAATCGACCGCGGCGGTCTCTTCGCTGACGGTGATACCCTTCAACAAACGCCCGATCATCCCGACAATATCGTCATCTAGGATGGCTTTTAACGGATGAGCAGTCAGCTCACCGGTCATCCCACCATGCATCAACACTACAGTTGTTCCGCTCAAAGCTCCGAGCAGTGCCCCCATGGCGGTTTCATAAGCAGCCTGAAAATCAATCGCTTTCGAGCTGGTCCAGGCAGAAGAGCTTGTCCAGGTCGGGATCTTGTACCTGCGCCACAACTGGTTAAAGGCCACCTCTGCCAGGGAGTTCCCGATGTTGCCAAAAGCCGGTGAACCGGTCTTCATATTCTGGACCATGATCATACTGCCCACCCAGACCCGCGCTCCAGGTTTGATCAGCTGGCTCAAAACAATACCGGCAAGAGCAGCTGCAGTATCGGTAATTAATGACCCGCAAATGGTCGCCGGCCCTGTCGCTGCAATGGTGGTTCCGGTGGCGAAATGAAAGGGCATATCCGTTTTGGCGTAAAGACGGATCTGCTCGACAGACTCTTTTTGAATTGAAAGAGGCGCTGCCGGGTTGATCAGCTGCAGCAGATCCTGATCCGTTGCCTTTGCCATTTCAATATTCCACCGATCATTGCCCAAAACTGTGCCTTCCATCTGGATCTTGGTAGAACATCTAATTTTAGCAGCATTACTCTCCAATAGACACATACACTGGGGAACCTTATCAAAACCGAACCACGGAAATGCTACCATAGTATGAACATTGGGCAGTGAATCCAAAACCTTGATATATTCATAGAATTCTTTGCGGGTTGGTCTTCTGGGTTTCCAGGTGTCCAGGTCGAAAGTGTTCATCCCGATTGAAGGGGCAAAAAATGTTGGCCCACCGCTGGCAAACGTACAATTGTTCTTGGCCTCCCTGGCCGTGATCTCGAACGAATGGGGTGCTTTGGCAAGGCATTCTTCCACCAAAGTTTCGGGTATCTTGACTCGCCTGGTCTCCGGGTCCACGCTGCAGCCATTTTCTGACATGAGTTGCAAGGCAGCATCGTCATCGATGGTTACGCCGGTTTCCCACAGAACCTTCATGATGCTTCGATCGATAAATTCAACTTGCTGTGGTGACATCATTTCAAGATGGCCGTAGCTCCTTGTAAAACCGTTCATGTTGATATCTCCTTTTCCTTTGGTTAGCTGATTAGTTTTTTCGCAACGTTAACCGCGCCGGGGGCCGTGGGAGCATATCCGTCCGCTCCCACATAATTGGCAAAGTCCTCCGAAATGGCCCCTCCACCGACCATTACCTTGACCTGCTCTCTCTTCCCTGTCTTCTCCAGTGCCGCTATAACTTTCGTCGTTTCTGGGGCTGTTGTGGTAAGGAGTGCGGACATCGCCAGAATATCCGGTTTATATTGATCGATCGCCTTCAGAAAATCGTCACTGGGGACATTGATCCCCAGATCATGAACCGTGAACCCTTCTGCTGATAAAAGGGTAGTGACCATTGATTTACCGATAGTATGAATATCTCCAAAAACGGTTCCGATTAGCACCACCCCAAGGGTTTGGCGCTTCATCCCCTGCTTTCTGATTGACTGCTCTATTATCGGGGTGGCCTTTTGCATGACATCGGCTGCGCCGACGAGCTCCGGGAGAAAAAGATCCCCCGTCTGAAAACCATCTCCTATTACCTTTATAGCTTCAACCATAGCTTCCATAGCCTCTATGGGATCTATATCCTGCTCTACCGCCAATGTAGCGTACTTGACTGCTTCTGCACTTTCATAATTCAGTATGGCATTTTTCAGGCCCGATAATATCTCTGCTTTCATTTTCTATGCCTCCCGGGTTGGTATTTGTTACTGCAATTGATTGGAACCGGCGGCCCAGCACCGCTGCTCCCCATTTTTCGTCAAAAATACTGCAGGGAACAGCCTGAAATATCTTCCTCACCCCCCAATAATCAAAGTACACCCGCTTTGTTGGTTGCCCAAATCGTTATTGAACTAGATCAATAGCCTTTCAAAATTCTCACCATAGGTTTCAATAGCTATATCCCGATGATCTTGCAGGAACCGGTTGATATAGATATCATGCCTGATATAATTGGTAATTACCCGAACAATGCCCGAAGAGGAGGTATGGTAACCCTTCCACCCCCCAAGCTTTTCCAGGTACATGAACATCCCTTCAACCCGGTCAACCGCTAAAAAGAGCTCGGATCTATGTTTTTCGTGAATTGCAGGGGCCTGAGCGTGTTTGAAGAGTTTGCCAACCTCCAGATATGTATCCCCAAATTGAATGCTGTAAATCTCTATGCCCCGGGCTTCGGCTTCCAGCAGATTTTCCTTTAAAACTGCTGATTCCTCGGGCCACATGCTGATCAAGATCTCCTTCTTCGCCCGATCAATCAGCGTTCGCCCCTTGTCAAGCAGGTTTTTTCGGCCTGAAATATACCAAAGCAATTCGGAGCGTTTCGAAGTTTCGAGCAAGCGTTCATTGTCTTCCAGCGTCTTGATCACCGCAAGCATATTTTTTTGTTTTTGATTCAAGAATTCCTTCAGCGGAAGTGCTTCATAATGAACGGGACTTGTTTTTATAGGATAGGCCAGCCCTTTTTCAACTAATCGGGCAACTGTTTCGTATATTTTTGAGCTGGGGATACCGGTACCTTTGCTGATCTCGTTACCGTAGCATTGACCGTTTTGAAGCAGATATATATATGTACGGGCTTCATAGCTGCTCAGTCCCAGCTCCTCGAAATGTTGGACAAATTTTTGCTCTGCAGGTCTGTTCATAACCGACGCTCCTCTACTACCCCGGTAGGAGTTTACATTGATGATAACTCTAAATTTAGAATATGTCAACAGGAAAATTTGTAGGTTTTCTTTGATCCGCCCCGCCGCCATGGCCAACATCATACAAGAACGCCAGACCGATTCGCACCGACATTTTTTTGTGTTCCCGAATAAAGTGATTTTCAAAACCATAGGCGCCGTCAATCCGGCTGGTGACCCTTATGTGCCAACCCTCTTCAAGGATCGCAAATGGCTCTTTTGCTTACTGAACATGCTTCCGCAGATGGCCCAGGGCGGCCTTCTCCAGACGAGAGACCTGGGCTTGGGAGATGCCGATCTCGTCGGCCACCTCCATCTGGGTCTTGCCCCGGTAGAAACGCATCGTCAGGATCATCTTCTCGCGCTCGCTGAGCCTGGTCATCGCTTCCTTAATCGCCAGGATCTCCAGCCAGCGCTGATCATTGTTCTTCTCATCGCAGATCTGATCCATGACAAAGATGGGATCTCCCCCGTCATGGTAGATCGGCTCAAAGAGGGAGACCGGCTCCTGGATAGCATCGAGGGCGTTGACGATCTCTTCCGGTTCGATCTTTAGCTCGGCAGCGATTTCGCGGATCGACGGCTCCCGGGAAAGCCTGTTGGCCAGCACATCCCTTACCTGGAGCACTTTGTAGGCGATGTCGCGCAGGGAACGGCTCACCCGGATAGGATTGTTGTCCCGCAGGTATCTGCGGATCTCGCCGATGATCATGGGGACAGCATAGGTTGAAAACTTGACGTTTTGCCCCAGATCAAAATTATCGATGGCCTTGATCAGGCCGATACAGCCCACCTGAAAAAGATCGTCAACATATTCACCACGGTTGTTAAATCGCTGGATCACGCTTAGAACCAAGCGCAGGTTGCTGCTGATCAGCTTCTCCCTGGCCCCGCCGTCTCCCTGCTGCATCGACACAAAAAGCTGCCGCATGATCTTATTTTTCAACACAGGAAGCTTGGACGTATTAACGCCACAGATCTCCACTTTGTTCAAGTTTTTCGCCCCTTGCAGCTGTTGAGAGATAACTAGAGTATCTCCCAGGAGGCTCATTTTATACTGCCGGGGCTTCTGCGGACTATTCCATCTTCCGGATTTCCCGCTGCAGGCGCTTGATGATCCGCTTCTCCAGCCTGGAGATATAGGACTGCGAGATCCCCAGTAATTCGGCCACTTCTTTCTGCGTCTTCTCCACGCCGTTCGTCAGGCCGAAGCGCAGCTCCATGATCCGGCGTTCCCGGCTGCTCAACTTATCCATGGCCAGGTAGAGCAGCTTGCGCTCCACCTCTTTTTCGATATTCTTCAGTACCAGATCGCCCTCGGTGCCGAGAACATCGGAAAGAAGAAGTTCGTTGCCGTCCCAATCCACATTGAGAGGTTCGTCGAAGGAGATCTCACTGCGCACCCGGTTATTGCGCCTCAAGAACATGAGGATCTCATTCTCGATGCACTTGGAGGCGTAGGTTGCCAGCTTGATATTCTTGTGAGGATCAAAGGTGTTAACCGCCTTGATCAGGCCGATTGTCCCGATAGAGACAAGATCATCGATGCTGATACCCGTATTTTCGAACTTCCGAGCGATATAGACGACGAGCCGCAGGTTTCGTTCGATGAGGACGGTGCAGACATTCCGATCCCCTTTTTTCAGCTTTTCCAGCAGGTAACCCTCTTCTTCGAGGCTCAGCGGCGGCGGCAGCGCTTCGCTGCTGCTCACATAGTAAAGATAGTCGAGGTACGCCAGACCGAAAAAACGCCTCAATCGCAACAGGATCAATTTGATTTTAAGCTCCAGCAATCTCCCTTTATCCAAAATAGACCACCCCTTTTCTTACCGGGCTACCCGGCATGGAGCAGATCCGGCGGCAACAGGGCCCGGTAATCAGCCGCCGGTCCAAAACCGCGCCGGGTTAATCCGAGATAAACTTTTGATCCCAGGGAACGGCTCTGTCCCCCCTCGTACAAAATGACATCATCGGGCTTGAGGCCGAGCAGGAGTTTCTCCCCACGGCCCACTCCATAACAGGGGATCAGGGTAAAAGAGCGCGCCAGCCCCGGATCGGGAAGCTGCTCCAGGGCGCGCCAGGACTGCTCCCCCTCATCGGCCAGAACCCGGTAGAGCGCCGGCGGCAGCATCTCTTCAAGGCAGCGGTAATCGATGACGATCACCGGCAGGCTGGAGAAGGGATCGCGCAACCGGTTTCCCGTATCAAGGTACGCCGGCACCCTTTTTTCTCTTCCCCGCCAGGCCACCTGCAGTTCTACGCTCCAGAGCCTCTGCCACCCCTTCTCTTCCGACAGCGGCCGCAGCAGGGAAAAGAGCAGGTAAAGAGCGGCGCAGGAGCCGCAGAGAACCAGGCTCCCCGCCGCCGTGGAGAAGAGGCGGCGGAACCGTTCAAGGTTGAGCAGCGCCGTAAGCGCGCCGGCCAGCATGAAGGAAAAGAGAAAGAAGGCGCCCCAGGAATAGATCGCCTCCCGCAGCCGCAGCGGCCAGAAGGCCACCAGGACCATCAGCAGGGGCAGCACCAGGATTAGGACCACCGCCGCCACTTTAGAAAGCGGCAGCGGCAGGAGCAGGACGGCGAAGGCTCCCAGGGAGGCCCCCATCAGCAGGCGCCCGCTGCTGCTCTGGNGATGAAAAAATTTTGCCGTTAGCAGCAAAAGGGAGTAATGCACCAGCACACTNATAGAAAAAAGAAGATCAAGATACATTTTTCACCCCGCCCGCGGGGGCTTGTTCTGTAAATATATATGAGCCCGCGATTATGGATATGCCCTATTGTAGATCCCCGGCGCTGCAAAAGTCTGTCACACTTTGGCGCCGNGCTGCGAGGAAATAGTGACAAAAAAATTCCCCGCCTCAGGCGGGGAATCATGCGCAGTCCGGATTTTAAAGAAATCCCTAGCTTTCCGCGATCTTCTCCCTCTCTTGAAACCGCGACCAGGCCGGGCGGTCAATCTCTTCGCTGTGAGCGTAGTCGCTGTAATTTATCTCCGGCAGCCTCTGCTGCTGGGAGCGCTGTTTGCCCTTGAAGCCGGTGGCGATCACCGTCACCCGCACCCTATCNTGCAGCTTCTGATCGATGGTGGCCCCGAAAATAACGACGGCATCGGGATCGATGGCCTCACCGGCGATATCGGCCGCTTCCTGGACTTCAAAGAGGCCCAGATCGGTCCCTCCGGTGACATTGATCAGCAAACCGGTGGCGCCGTCAATGGATGTTTCCAGCAAAGGGCTGCTCGTAGCCGCCCGGGCCGCCTTGGCGGTGCGGTCGTCACCGCTGCCCTCGCCCACACCCATCAACGCCGGGCCCGTCTCGGACATAACCGTGCGGATATCGGCAAAGTCAAGGTTGATCAGGCCGGGAACGGCGATGAGATCGGAGATGCTCTGAACCGCCTGCCGCAGCACATCGTCGGCCACCCGGAAGGCTTCCAGGATCGGGGTTTTCTTGTCGATAACCTGAAAAAGGCGATCATTGGGGATGGTGATAAGCGTATCGACCTTCTCCTTCAGGCGGGCGATCCCCTCCTCGGCCTGCTGCTGCCGCTTCCGCCCCTCGAAGCTAAACGGTTTCGTCACCACGCCCACGATGAGGGGCCGCTTCAACGGCGAAGCATCCAGCTCCCGGGCCACTTCGGCGAGCACCGGGGTGGCTCCGGTACCGGTACCGCCGCCCATCCCNGCGGTCAGAAAGATCATATCCGACCCGCGCAGATTTTCCTCGATTAGCTCCCGGCTTTCCTCGGCGGCTTGGCGGCCGATCTCCGGGTTGGCTCCCGCACCCAGCCCCTTTGTCAGTTTCTCCCCGATCTGCAACTTCACCGGCGACTGCACCAGATGTAGCGCCTGAGCATCAGTGTTGACAGTGATAAAATCGACGCCCTTTAAACCGGCGCTGATCATCCGGTTGACGGCGTTGTTTCCACCGCCGCCGATACCAACGACCTTGATCGAAGTAAACTGGGGCCTTTCATTTTCAAATTCGATCATTTTCTCGAACACCCCCTTTAGAGAATCCTACTCCACAATTTCAAAAAACCAATCTTTTATACGCTGCCACAGGCCCGTTTTTTTTCGGTATGTGCCCTCGCTTCGTTCCTGGCGATAAAAAAGAAGCTGCTGCCGGTTAACATAGTAAAGCAGCCCCGCTGCATTCGTATAGATGGGGTTCTGGATACCGACAAAATCGTGCTCGGCGCAGCGCACCCGGTCGCTCTCATAGACCAGCGAAGCCAGTTCAAGCAGCCCCTTCATCTGAGAAACACCGCCGCTGAAGACCACGCCGGCCGGGGGCAGCTCAAGCCAGCCCATCCTGTTCATCTCTTCGCGGATGATCTGCAGCAGCTCTCGCACCCGCGGCTCCATATAGCGGCTGACCTCCTTAGCCGAAACCTGCCGCTGTTCCCGGCTACCCACGCTGCTGATCCCGATGTCGGTTTCATCGGAGGCCAGCGTGGCGAAGGCGCTACCGTACTCTATTTTAATATTCTCGGCTGCGGTAAAGCTTGTCCTCAACCCGAGAGCCAGATCATTGGTGATATGCGCGCCCCCGATGGGGACGGCAGACAGACGGTTCAGTTTCCCCTGTTGAAAGAAAGCCAGCTCTGTGGTACCCCCGCCGATATCGACAAAAAAGACGCCGAGCTCCTTTTCATCGCTCGAGAGGGCCACCTCGGCGCCAGCCAGGGAGAGGAGAACCATCCCTTCCACATTGATCCCGGCGCGGTTGACACAGCGCATCAGGTTGCGCAAAGAGGTGATCGGGCTAGTGACGATGAGGGCGTCGATCTCCAGGCGCACCCCGAGCATACCCACGGGATCGCGGATTCCGTCGTAGCCGTCCACGATAAATTCCCGGGGGATAACCTTGACGATCTCACGATCGAGGGGCAAAGCGATAACCCGGGCCGCCTGGATCACCCTCTCCAGATCTTCAGCCCCGATCTCGCGATCATCGGATTGGACTGCAACAACGCTGCGGTTGTTGACCAGCTCCGTGTTCAGTCCCTGCAACCCCACGTAAGCGGAGTCGATCTTGAAACCGCACATCCTTTCTGCTTCTGCAGCAGCCGCGGCGATCGCCTCCACCGTAAGTTCCAAGTCGATGATTGCCCCTTTTCGCATCCCTTCGGTAGGACTTAGCCCGAGACCGATGATACTGATAGTGCCGTCCGGGCGGGGTTCTCCTACAATAACCCTTACCTGAGTCGTTCCCACATCGATGCCAACAAGATTATTTTTACGAGCCATATCTACACCCCTTTACCCTTCCCAGATCAATTCAACATTACCTAAATATTCCCCTTCACAATTCCAGGCAAATTTATCTCTCTTTTTCGATTACCATCACCAGGCGATCCCCGGCCCGCAGATCGAGGCACCGCCCCGCGCCATTGCCCGGCAGGCGGGCGAGCGCCTCCTGAAGAAGATCTAGTTTTTGCGCCATCTTTTCCCTGCCCCCCAGTAGGACTTTGCGCCTGTCAACGGTATAAAGGATCAGATCCCCCGGATCCGCAAGGTTCAATTCCGCCACCTCGATCGCCAGGGTCCCGGAAAGCGATTCCAAAAAAGGAAGCAGGGCTTCGCGCTTCAGCTCGCTCGCCAGGGGCTCCCCAAGTATAATCTCATCCGCCGCCACACCGGTGATCACCGGCAGGCCCCCGGCGGGGTAGACCTGCTCGGCAAAGACGACGCCCTCTCCATCAAGCAACCAGAAACAGTTTCCGGCCAGCAACGTGGCCACCGCCGCCCGCTCCTGCACCGCGATCGCCAGGGTGTTCGGAAATTCTCTGCTTACCGCCACGGAGCAGATCTCCGGCAACCCGGCGACTCTCTGTTCAACTTTGCGGGTGCTGAGCAGGAGCAGGCTTGTCCCTTTTTTGACCCCGCAGCGGTTGACGATCGCCGCTTCATCGAGCCGGGCCACACCGGTAACTCTGATCTGCTCCACCCGGCAAAGAAGATCAAACCCCCGGGAAAGGAGCAGGCCCGTACCCAAAAGCAGCAACAGAAACAGCAAAAAAAGCAGGGGCCTCCCCTTCAGCCGGCGACGCTTTTTNGGCGCGGGTGAACGCACCAGCCTGAGCGNCCCNTCATGCTTTCGCCGGCCCCTCATCGGAGCGAAANCTCCCGGCGCGCACCCTCTTCCCTGGTTATCCGCGCCCCCAACGCCGCAAATGTCTCCGGCAGCTGATCGTAACCGCGTTCGATATGCTTTACTTCCAGGATCTCGCTGTTTCCGGCAGCAGCTAAGGCGGCCATAACTAAAGCGGCGCCGGCCCTCAGATCGGTAGCCCTGACCACGGCGCCCTTGAAACGATCGACTCCCCGCAGCCGGGCCTGCGGTCCGGAAAGCTCGATTTGCGCCCCCATCTTGCACAGCTCGGGAATATGATGAAAACGGCTCTCGAATACACGCTCTACAACGTTGCTCTCTCCCTGCGCCAGGGCCAGGCAAGCCAGAAGCTGGGGCTGCAGATCGGTGGGAAAGCCCGGGTACGGGCCGGTCACGACCCGGGGGATGGCCTTCAAAGGGCCCGCCGCCTCCACTGTAATGGCGTTTCCGTTCACGTCTACTGTTACACCGGCCTCCCTGAGCAGCTCGAGCAGGGCGGTAAGGTGCTCCGGGATAACCCCTGTCACAGTGATGGAGCCCCGGGTAATCACCCCGGCGAGAAGAAGGGTGCCGGTGACGATGCGATCGGGAAAAACGCGGTAGGTGCCGCCGTGCAGATCGCAGCCCCCCCTGATCCTGATCTTCGGGGTACCGGCACCGCTGATGTTGGCCCCAATGGTATTCAAAAAATTCTGCAGATCGACGATCTCCGGTTCGCAAGCGGCATTGTAGATCACCGTATCGCCGCGGGCGCTCACCGCTGCGAGCATCAGGTTCTCCGTGGCCCCTACGCTGGGATAGGTCAGGCCCACCTCCCCGCCGCGGAGCCGTCCCCGCGCTTCGATGTAGCCGTCTTTCTCCTTAACGGTTGCCCCCAGCTTCCCCAGCCCTTCCAGATGCAGGTTGATGGGGCGATCCCCGATGGCGCAGCCGCCGGGGTAACAGATCTGCACCCGGCCCAGCCGGCCCAGCAGCGGCCCCATCAAGAATATACTGGAGCGCATCTCCCGCATCAGTATATCGGGAACATGATAGCAGTTCAGATCGGCGGTATTGATCAGCAGATCTGAACCGTCATAGCCGACCCGCGCCCCCAGACGGGTGAGGATAGAGACCATCGCCCGGACGTCGCCGAGCATCGGCACCCTCTTTAGGCGGATCTCCTCTGTGCTCTGATTGAGCAGGGAGCCGGCCAGAACGGGTAAAATTGAATTTTTGGCGCCGTGCACTCCTGTTGTTCCAGCAAGAGGGAGGCCCCCCTGAACCAGATATTTCGCCACACTGCTCCACTCCCATAAATTTATCTCTTTTCGCCGATAATCCGAACCTCCGTCTGCAGCTCCACGGCAAATCTATCTTTGACCCGCCGCCGGACCACCCCGATCAGCTCTTCTATATCCGCGGCCGTCGCCCCGCCGCTGTTGACGATAAAATTGGCGTGTTTTTCCGAAACCTGCGCCGGGCCGACAGAGAGCCCCTTGCCGCCGGCCTCCTCGATGAGTCCCCCCGCCGGCCGCCCCGGAGGGTTGCGGAAAACGCTGCCGGCACTGGGCTGTGAAGGATGGCGCCGGCGCCTCTCGGCCAGATAGCTCTCCACCTCTTCCGCCAATGCGGCGGGCTCCCCCTGTTTCAACCTCAGCAGGGCCTCCACAATAATCCCTTTTCCGGCGAGGTTGCTCCGGCGGTAACCGAAAACTAGCTCTTCAGATCCCAGTGAGATCGCTCCCCCGTCAGGGCAGACCAGCCGTACTTCCTCCACCAGGCTGCCGATGTAGCTGCCAAAAGCCCCGGCATTCATCACCAGGGCGCCCCCCAGGGAGCCAGGGATGCCGGCGCCGAAGCCGCAGCCCTGCAGCCCCTCCTTCGCCGCTCTTCGCGCCAGGGAGGTGAGCGACACGCCCGCTCCGGCGCGCAGCAACTCACCTTCGCGATAGATATAATTGAAGGGGGCGCCGATCTGGGCCACCAGCCCCCTGATGCCGCCATCTCGGACGAGAAGATTGGTTCCGTTACCGAAAACAAAAAGCGGCAGGCCTTCCCTCTTGCAGTAGCGGACGATCTCCTGCAGCTCAGTCTCGTCGGCAGGTAAAAGGTAATAATCGGCCGCCCCCCCCACCTGCCAGGAGGTATGTAATGCCATCGGTTCATTCTCCCTGACGCCGGCTTGCAGGAGCCGGCCCAGCTCTTCTTTTGGATTCAACTGTTTAAGCCCTCCAACAGGATAATTTATTCTATGCCCCCGCCAACGCTTATGTTAGCTTTCTCCGGTAGGCCCTTTCGCAATNTCGCAAAGACAGCGGTAAAGGCGCTCCGCGGCATCGGGAACCCCCATTCTCTTTCCCGCCCGNCCCATCCGGCCGAGCAGGTCCGGTGCTCCGCTCAGGCGCTTCAGCTCGCGCTGCAGACGGTAGCGGTTGAAATNTTTCTCCTCAATCAGCAGCGCTGCGCCCGCCTTCTCCAGCAGGCGGGCATTATGATACTGATGATTATGTACCACATTGGGCGAGGGAACAAGGATCGCCGGCAGCCCCAGAGCGGTGAGTTCAGCAAGAGTGGTGGCGCCGGCGCGGGTCACCGCCAGGTCGGCAGCGGCGAGGGCCGCCGGCATCTCGTCGAGATAGGGATAGAGCCGCACCCTTTTCGGCAGCAACCCCAATTTTTCTTTAACTTCCCGGTAGTAGATCTCTCCAGTGACATAGAGGAGCTGTGTCGAAGGCGGAAGCGAACCCGCCGCCAGAAAATCTGTAACGACCTCATTTATCCTCAAAGCGCCCCGGCTGCCCCCGTANACCAGGATCGTTTCCANGGAAGGGTCGAGCCCCAATTGCTCCTGTGCCGCCCTGCGNTCCACCGATGCCACCTCGCTGGCGCGGGGATTACCCGTAAAAACAGCCCTGCTCCGCTGNGGNAAGGCCCCCCGTGATTCCTCGAAGGAGAGGCAGACCCGCTCCACCAGCGGCGCTAGGAGCCGGTTCGCCAGCCCCGGCAGCGCATTCTGCTCGTGCAGAGC
>JGI24707J26582_10002328_pt1 | contig 14314 bp, 10 predicted proteins | sample BioPla1DNA1_FD_26582 | JGI IMG/M metagenome (IMG submission 26582) | reverse complement strand
ACTATATTATAAAGGGCACCTACCAGCATGGAGATGATGGCTGGTATGGCAAACCTCATGATTAATTTCCCTATATTCTCCCATGCAAGGGGGTTACTCATTACATCGTATCTGTCTCTCATGTCTTCCTCCTCAGAGAATAAAACCTAATAAGCTGATTTTAGTATATTAGTCGAATGGTGTCAAACCATGACATTTTCTANACATAGTAAATGAATAAAAATAGGATTTCCTNAGGAAATCCTATTCTTTATCATCTTCCATATAGCCTAATCTCTTTAAGACAATATTATACCCATCAGCCCCATAGTTTAAGGCCCGGTTGATCCTACTAATAGTAGCAGTACTTGCACCAGTCACCTCTTCAATATGGTTGTAGGTATTATCAGCTATAAGTAGTTTGGCCACTTCTAGTCTTTGGGTTATGGCTTGGATTTCTTTGATGGTGCAGATGTCTTCAAAAAACCTGTAGCACTCATCTAAATTCTCCAAAGCTAAAACGGCCTCAAATAATTCATCAACTTGTTTACTTTTAATCTTTGAATTATATGCCACATTTCCACCCCCACCATTTCATTATGCATTATTAATTTAATATAGTCAATCGTTATCCTAGAAAAGACCTACAATTTCTCCACTAGGTAGAATATCTATATTATTGGCAGCTGGTACCTTTGGTAAACCTGGCATGGTCATTATATCTCCTGTAAGGGCTACTAAGAAGCCAGCTCCATTGGAGATTCTTATATCTCTTACTGTAATCCTAAAGCCCATAGGTCTTGCTATTAGGCTGGGGTCATCAGAAAGGGAGTATTGGGTCTTGGCCATACATATAGGCATCTTGTCCATGCCTAGTTTTTCTATATTGGCAATTTGCTTCTCACAGGCCTTGGTGAAGTCAACACCGTCTGCCCCATATACTTCCTTGGCTATTTTTTCTATCTTTTCCTTAATGCTATCATTAACATCATAAAGGACCTTGAAATTGGATTTCTGGGACTCTATTACTTCCACAAGTTTTTTGGCTAGATCTATAGCCCCATCTCCACCCTTGGCCCATACTTCAGAAATGACAGCCTCGGCTCCATGCTCCTTACACTTGTCAATTAAGAAATCCAATTCCCTCTCAGTATCAGTTGGGAACCTATTTATAGCCACTACAGCTGGTACTCCGAACTTATTTACATTCTCTATATGTTTTTCAAGGTTTTCAAAGCCCTTGGCTAGATAATCTAGGTTTTCCTGGCCTAATTCTTCCTTACTGGAACCACCATGATGTTTTAAGGCTCTGACGGTCGCAACTATAACTGCTGCATCTGGTTTTAAACCGGCAAATCTAGACTTGATATTAAAGAACTTCTCAGCTCCCAAGTCTGCCCCAAATCCAGCCTCAGTTATGGTATAATCAGCTAATTTTAAGGCCATTTTAGTGGCTATGATGGAGTTACAACCATGGGCTATGTTGGCAAAAGGACCTCCATGGATGAAGGCGGGGGTATTCTCAAGGGTTTGAACCAGGTTAGGTGCCATGGCATCCTTCATAATCAGGGCTACAGCTCCCTGGGCCTTGATATCCTTGACATAGACCGGACTACCATCATACTTGTAGGCGATAATTATATTGCCAACCCTTTCCTTCAAATCCTCCAAGTCTCTAGCCAGACAGAAGATGGCCATTATTTCCGATGCAACGGTTATATCAAATCCATCCTCACGGGGTACACCATTGGGCCTTCCACCCAGTCCTACCACCACATGCCTTAGGGCTCTATCATTCATATCCAGTACCCTCTTCCATACAATCCTCCTAGGGTCTATACCTAGCTCATTACCTTGTTGGATGTGGTTGTCCAAAAGGGCTGATATCAGGTTGTTGGCTGTGGTTATGGCATGAAAGTCACCAGTAAAATGAAGGTTAATATCCTCCATGGGCACTACCTGAGCATAACCGCCACCTGCAGCCCCTCCCTTGATGCCAAAGCTGGGTCCCAGAGAAGGCTCCCTTATGGCAGTGATAGCATTCTTACCTATCTTATTGAAGGCCATAGATAGCCCGATATTGGTAGTGGTCTTACCTTCACCAGCTGGTGTTGGGTTAATGGCAGTAACCAAGATCAACTTCCCATCTTCCTTATCCTTTAACTCCTCCATCAAATCTAAGGAAACCTTGGCCTTATACTTGCCATACTGAATCAGATGGTCTTCACTAATTCCTAGCTTGGCTGCAACTTCAGTAATAGGTTTCATCTTTGCCCCTTGGGCAATTTGCACATCTGTTTTCAATCTATCACTCCTCCGTTTACTTAATATCTTATTGATACCCAATTAAGTAAATTTCCCATCATTATCTTATAAGTAGAATTCAGAATCCCTTAATTTAAAGAAAAGAGCAGGTAAACCTGCTCTTTCTATATTTCTACATAAATATAATCCTCAGAATAAATACTATTGACAATGCCCACATGGTAAGGGATACTTCCTTTGACCTTCCAGTTATAGCCTTTAAGACTGTATATGATACCATACCGAATACAATNCCTTCAGCTATACTATAAGCAAATGGCATCATAACAATGGTCAAGAAGGCTGGGATAGCCTCTGTAAAATCTTCTAGATCAATCCTTTTGATAGGACTCATCATGAATAAGCCTACTATTATCAAGGCTGGAGCTGTAGCAGCCGCAGGTATGATAATGAATAGTGGTGCAAAGAACAAGGCCAGTGCAAACATCACAGCAGTCGTTAGGGATGTAAGCCCAGTCCTTCCACCTTCAGCAACTCCTGAAGCGGATTCTACAAAGGTTGTAATTGTGGAAGTACCTAAACATGCCCCTGCTACAGTACCAACAGCATCTGCCATTAGGGCCTTACCTACTCTTGGAAGTTTCCCATTCTCATCAAGCATATCAGCCTTGGATGCTACTCCTGCCAGGGTTCCTACTGTATCAAATATATCTACAAATAGGAAGGTAAAGACTACTACCAGCATCTCCCATGAGAATATCTCATCAAAACCTACAAATTTAAATGCAATATCTGATACTGATGGTGGTAAACTTACCAAACCAGAAAAGTTCTCTGGTAGCATTGTAACCCCAAGGGGTATACCTATCAAGGTGGAAACTAAGATACCTATTAAGAGGGCTCCTTTAACATTCTTAGCAAATAAGAAACCTGTTAGTAAAAGACCTATTACTGCAACTACTGGCGCCATGGCAGTCAAGTCACCTAGGGCTAATAGTGTCCCATCTCCTGCTACTATGATACCTGCTCCTTCTAGGCCTATAAAGGCTATGAAAAGACCAATACCAACTGAAACTGCATTCTTAAGACTTACGGGTATAGAATCAAAGATTGCCTCTCTAACGTTGATAGCTGATAACAAGATAAAAATAATACCTTCAATAAGTACTGCTGTTAAGGCAAACTGCCATGATTTTCCCATATNTCCTACTACTGTAAATGCAAAGAATGCATTAAGTCCCATTCCTGGTGCTAGGGCGAAGGGGTATTTGGCATAAAGGGCCATGATTAGGGTTGCAATTGCAGCTGATAGGGCTGTAGCTGTAAATACTCCTCCTGCATCCATNCCTGCAGCTGATAAGATACCAGGGTTTACGGCTAAGATATAGGCCATGGTCATAAAAGTAGTAATACCTGCAAGTACCTCTGTTTTTACATCTGTCTTATGTTCCTTTAACTTAAAATAATTTTCCATCTTTGCCTCCTAAAATTTTCCAATGTCTTTTCTGTAGTAAATTCCTTTAAAATCAATTTTCCCAAGATCTTCGTAAATCTTCCTTCTAGCATCTTCCATAGTATTCCCTAGACTGGTTACACTTATCACCCTCCCTCCATTTGTTACTAATTTATTATCTATATACTTAGTCCCATTGTGGAAGACTAGGATATCATCATTTAATTGGTCAAGACCTATAATCTCAAAGTCCTTTTCATATTGACCAGGATAGCCTGCTGAAGTAGCAACCACCGTTACACAAGGTTTTGGAGACCAGACCAGGTCGGATTCATCTATGCTGGATTCTAGACATTTATCAATCAAGTCAACTAGATCACTTTCCAGCCTGGGCATTAGGACCTCTGTTTCAGGGTCACCAAACCTTACGTTGAATTCTAGGACATAGGGCTCACCATCCACTACCATAAATCCAATGAAGAGGATTCCATTATAGAAGAGATCATCCTCCCTAAGTCCATTAATAATTCTAGAGACAATTTCCCTATCTATCTTTTCCTTTAAATCATCAGTAAACAAGGGGCTAGGTGAATAACATCCTACGCCACCAGTATTGGGTCCCTTATCGCCATCATAGATCTGCTTGTGGTCCTTGGCACTCTCCATGGGAATGACCTTGCCCTCAGATACAAAGCAAAGGAGTGATGCCTCAATCCCATCCAGAAACTCCTCTATAACTACAGAGCTTCCTTCATCACCAAATATCCTTTGGTTGAGGATGTCATCAAGGGTCTCCTCAGCCATCTTCCTAGAATCACATATCACTACTCCCTTGCCTAAACACAGGCCATCGGCCTTGATAACCAAAGGGTAGTTGAAGTCATCTAATCCCTTAATGGCTTCNTCATANTNACTATAGCTCCCATACCTAGCTGTGGCTATCTTATGTTTTTCCATAAACCTCTTGGCAAACTCCTTACTTCCCTCTAACTGGGCTGCCCTTTTATCTGCCCCGAAGATCCTTAGTCCTGCCTCCCTAAACCTATCCACTATGCCCAGGACCAGGGGATCCTCAGGTCCTACAATGGTCAAATCGATACTCTTTTCCAAGGCAAACCTTAGTAAACCTTCTATATTATCTGCAGCAATATCCACATTTTCAGCCACCAGGGCTGTACCTCCATTTCCAGGAGCACAGTAGATCTTATCCACCCTGTCCGACTGGGCTAGCTTCCAACATAAGGCGTGCTCTCGACCACCACTACCTATAACCAGTAAATTCATATTTACCTCCTATATCAATGTTTAAAATGCCTTATTCCAGTAAATATCATGGCCATATCATTCTTATCCGCCTCTTCAATTACTTCCTCATCCCTAATGGAGCCTCCAGGCTGGATAACCGCCTTGATACCATGCTTGGCCAGGGCCTCTATGGAGTCCTTAAAGGGGAAAAAGCCATCTGAAGCCAGGACACTACCCTCCAGCTTATCCTTGCCCCTTTCAATTGCATTCTCAACAGCCCAAACCCTATTGACCTCACCGAGACCGATGCCTATAGTGCCTTGTCTTTAGCTAGGACTACTCCGTTGGAGTTGATGTTCTTGGCTGCCTTCCAGGCAAAGATTAGGTCCTCCAGCTCCTTATCAGTTGGAGCCCTCCTGGTCACTATCTCCATATCATCTAAGAGAAGGATCTTATCCCTTTCCTGTACTAGGAGACCTCCAAAGACCTTCTTAGTATCAAATTCATGGATTTCCTTTTCTATATCAGCTATCTCTAGGAGCCTGATGTTCTCCTTTTGGGTCAAGACTTCCAGGGCTTCAGGACTAAATCCAGGGGCTAGGACCACCTCTATAAAGATGCTATTTATATGCTCAGCTACAGCCTTGTCTATCACCCTGTTGGCGGCAATTATACCACCAAAGATGGAGATTTTATCACACTCATAGGCCTTAATATAGGCTTCTTCTAGACTTTCACCGCTGCCTATTCCACAGGGATTGGAGTGCTTAACAGCCACTATGGTTGGCTCATCAAACTCCTTGAGAACCTTAAGGGCCCCATTGGCATCATTAATATTATTGAAGGATAGTGCCTTGCCATGGACTTGCTTGGCTCCAGCCAAGGTACCAGTTACATCCCCAATCTCCCTGTAGAAGGCTGCTGCTTGGTGGGGGTTCTCTCCATATCTAAGGTCCTGTTCCTTCTCGTAGGTCAAGGTCAACCTATCTGGGAACTGGGTTTCACTTATTTCATTGAAGTATTTGGCTATCAAGGCGTCATAATAGGCAGTATAATTGAAGACCTTGGCTGCTAGATACCTATTGGTCTCCTCACTGATCCTACCTGCCTTAGTCAACTCATCCAAGACTAGGTCATAATCCTTGGGGTCTACTATCACAGAAACATGCCTGTAGTTTTTTGCCGCTGCCCTAATCATGGATGGACCACCTATATCGATATTCTCTATAATCTCAGCCTGGCTAATCCCTTCAGTGTTGACCGTTTTTTCAAATGGGTAGAGGTTATTTACCACCATATCTATGGCCCCGATGCCCATCTCCTCTATGGTCTTGACATGACCCTCATCATCCCTCTTATATAGCAGTCCTCCATGTATGTAGGGGTTCAAGGTCTTGACTCTACCATCTAGGATCTCNGGGAAATTAGTAATCTCTTCTACTTCTAGGATATCTATACCAGCCTCAGAAAGGACCTTGGATGTCCCACCTGTAGAGATGATTTCCCAGCCCAACTTAGTTAAGGCTTCTGCAAACTCTACTATACCTTCCTTATCAAATACACTAATCAATGCCCTTTTCACAGAATCACTCCTATAAAATTTTTACCTGCCTGCCTTCCACAGACAGCCTGTCCTCGCAAAACAGCCTTACAGCATCTACCAAGATCTTGTGCTCTACCTCTAAGACCTTCCTTTGNAGGCTTTCTACAGTCTCCTCATCATCTACCTTGACACACTCTTGGAGGATGATGGGGCCTGTATCCGTCCCCTCATCCACCAGATGCACTGTAGCTCCACTTACCTTACATCCATATTGGATAACCGCTCTGTGGACCCTCTCCCCATAGTATCCATCACCAGAAAAACTAGGAATTAGGGAAGGGTGGATATTGATAATCCTGTTCCTAAACTCCTTAATAAAGTCAGGGGAAAGAATCTTTAAGTAGCCTGCCAGGACTATCAAATCCACCTTTCTAGCCTTGAACTCCTGGATGAGCTTGAGATTATATTCTTGGTTACTGGAAAAGTCCTTGGGATTTATAAATAGGCTATCTATTCCCGCCCTTTGGGCCCGNATTAGGCCATAGGCCCCCTTATTGTTTGAAACCACCAGCTCAATCCTGCCCCTGATATTTCCATTTTCTATATTATCAATGATGGCCTGGAGATTAGTACCTCCTCCCGAAATCAGTACCCCTAACTTCTTCATAGGATAACACCCTCATTACCCTTGATGATGCGACCTAGGGGATAATGCTTCTCACCCTTATCCTCCAGGGCCTTCCTTNCCTTGGGGTATTCTTCCTCAGAAACCACCAGAACCATGCCCACCCCCATGTTGAAGGTGGAGTACATCTCCTTGGTCTCAATGTTTCCCCATCTTTGGAGTAAATTAAAGATTACTGGAGTATCTATCACCTGGATATCTAACTTGGCTGTCAAGCCCTCTGGTAGCATCCTAGGTATATTCTCAAAGAAACCGCCTCCCGTTATATGGGATAATCCCTTGATATCAAAGTTCTCTACCAAATCATAAACTGGATTGGTATAGATCCTGGTGGGCCTTAAGAGTTCCTCACCTATGGTGGTTCCTAGCTCCGGAACAAAGGTATTCACCTCCATGCCCTCCTTATCAAAGACAATCTTCCTCACCAGGGAATATCCATTGCTATGAATACCTGATGATGGTAGGCCTATGAGGTAGTCCCCTTCCTCTATGGTGGAGCTATCTATGATCCTGGACTTATCCACGGCNCCTACAGCAAAACCAGCCACATCATACTCATTGTCCTGGTAGAAACCTGGCATCTCAGCAGTCTCTCCTCCGATTAGTGCACAGCCTGCCTTGATGCAGCCATTGGATACTCCCTCTACTATCTTGGCCATGGTTTCCGGTACCAGCCTACCTGTTGCTATATAATCAAGGAAGAAGAGGGGTTTAGCCCCTTGGCATAAGATGTCATTTACACACATGGCTACACAGTCCTCGCCTATGGTATCGTGTTTATCCATCATAAAGGCAATCTTAAGCTTGGTGCCTACACCATCGGTTCCTGATACCAGTACAGGCTCCTTGAACTTAGTCATATCCAATTGGAAGAGGCCTGCAAAGCCCCCTATGTCCGANATTACTCCTGGTATATGGGTCTTTTTAATCATTCCCTTGATCAACTCTACCTGCTTGTANCCAGCCTCCTTATCAACACCTGCATCCTTATATGTTAGTGACATCTTAATCCTCCTTTTCAATGGGGTAGTCCCCGTTAAAACAACCCGTACAGAAGCCCATGCTATTTCCTGAAGCCTTTATAATGCCTTCTAAGGATATATATTCCAGGGAATCAGCCCCTGTCATCTGGCATATCTCCTCCTTGGTATAATTATGGGCAATTAGGTTTTCCTCATTGGGTGTATCCATCCCCAGGTAGCAGGTNCTCACCACTGGTGGGGAACTTATCCTAAGATGGACCTCCTTGGCCCCTGCCTTCTTCAGCATATCTACCGTCCTCTTGATGGTGGTTCCCCTTATGATGGAGTCATCCACCAGGATCAGCCTCTTACCCTCTATATTCTCCTTGAGGGCATTGAGTTTGATCTTTACCCCCCGGTCCCTCAACTCTTGGGTAGGTTGGATAAAGGTCCTACCCACATACCTATTCTTGATGATGCCCTCTGCATAGGGAATCTTGGACTCCTCAGCATAACCTATGGCAGCCACTATCCCTGAATCCGGAGCCCCAATCACTATGTCCGCATCCACAGGATGCTCCCTGGCTAATATCCTGCCAGCCTCATTCCTGCTTAGGTAGATGCTCTTGCCATCTACCCTACTGTCCGGTCTGGCAAAGTAGAGGGCCTCAAATAGGCAAAGTCGCCTAGGTTGTGGGTCATTCTTGATGGTCTTGATACCATCTTTATCAATAACCACAATCTCCCCAGGGCCTACATCCCTGACAAATTCAGCCCCCATGGTGTCAAAGGCACAGGTTTCAGAAGCCAATACATAGCTATCCTGGAACTTGCCTATGGACAAGGGCTTGAGTCCTACAGGATCCCTGGCCCCTATAAGCCTATCAGTGGTCATTATAATCAGGGCATAGGACCCCTTAATTTCATCTAAGGCCTTTATAACCGCCTCATTAACATCATCCTTATGGTACCTGGCTATAAGGTTGGCTATTATCTCAGCATCGATATCCGATTGGAAGATGCTGCCCATCTCCTCCAACTCATCCCTCAGTGACCTGAAGTTTACCAGCTTTCCATCATGGGCCAGGGCAAGGGCCCCCCTCCTATAGCCTACTACCAGGGGCTCGGCATTTCTAACAGTCCGGCCTTCAGAGGAAAACCCATACCTGACATGTCCGATAGCTATATTACCCCTTAGTCTTTCCATTACATCGCTGGGAAATACCTCATGGACCAGGCCCATATCCTTGAAGTAATCAACAAAGCCATTATTGTTAACTGCAATCCCGCAGCTTATCTGCCCCCTATGTTGGAGGCNATATAATCCATAGTAAGCCAGCTTGGATACATGGTCTAAATCCTTGCTATAAATACCAACAACACCGCTCATTCATAGCCTCCTTATCTGGTTTCCAGCTCCCTATTCATAGNCTTAACTTCCTCTACCATTTGTAACTTATATTCCTTAAATTTTGTCCTTAAGTCTGGATACTTAACTGAAAGGATCTGGACAGCCAAGAGGCCTGCATTTTCACCGCCATCGATGGCTACTGTAGCCACAGGCACTCCCTTGGGCATCTGGACCACTGACAAAAGTGAATCCAGACCATCCATAGTGGAGGATTTGGCAGGGATTCCTATCACCGGTAGTGGGCTTATACCTGCCAAGACCCCTGCTAGATGGGCTGCNTTACCTGCTATGGCTATGATAACCTCTGTTCCATTGGCCTCAGCATTTTTAGCAAAGTCGGCTGCTAGATCCGGTGACCTATGGGCTGATATTACCTTGACTTCATACTCAACACCAAAATCTTCTAAGACCTGAATAGTCTTATCTGCAATTTTCTTATCTGAAATACTGCCCATAATAATACTTACCTTCATCCACCTAACCTCCTATTGAAAATATTTAATACCTGACTCAAATATATTGTGTACTCCCTTAAGCTCAACATTCTTGTAAAGTCCTTCATCCATCCTGTCAATTCCTGTCAGGCAACCAAAGACCCTTCCAGTTCGACAGGTTAGAGAATCTATCCTAAGTTCAGAACCTGTTATATTTGGACCCATAAACTCAGTGGCTATCTGATCCCTGATGATATTACTTGCCTGCGGTAGGACTATCCTACCCTCATAGGTTGCCAAAGGTACCGTGTAGATGTGTCCCTTCTCCATGCCACTCATCCATGGAGACATGTTGTTGCTTACCTTGACATCAACCAGACTAGATACAAATCCATCCGCTAGGTTGTCAGTGATTATGGTCCTAACTTCACTTGGATTAATCCTTCCAAAATCTATAAGACCGGACTTGATCAGTCCTTGAAAGCCACTACCTATTCCTAGGATAAGGCCATCCTTATGGTGAAGGTGCTCTTCTATGGCCTCCTTGACCAGAGGATTATTTAAGACCAGTCTCAAGAGCTTGCCACCAGCCTCAGGCTCATTGCCTAGTATAGCCCCATCTGGGAAGGCTACTATCTGGGCTTGGGATATCCTCTTGGCTAGTTCCCTATAGGACTCCTGGATCTTCTCCCTAGTCAAGGTATTGAATACCAGGTCTTCCACCTGGCCCCCAGCCCTTTCAAAACTTCTAGCCAGGGTGTACTCCCCATGGCTGCCTGTAAAGATGGGGATTAGGACCCTAGGTTTAGTGCCTAGATTTACCTGAATGGTCTTATAACCATCTAGAGCCTCATAGCTATCCCTATCCATGGAGCAGTCCTTGACTGGGAAGACATCCTCCAATGGGCTCTCCCAGGCCTTGAGAAGGTCCTGTAAGTCGATGACTTCACCCTCCAGCTCTATGCTCCTTACATCCATAGTTCTTCCCAATAATTCATAGTTAATTCCTGCTAGTTCCTTATCTATATCACAATCCCCAGGTAGTTCTAGAACGATTGAACCAAATAGGGGCTTAAAAAGCCTCTTCCTATCCAGGGATTCAAACCTAAAGCCTATCATATTGCCAAAGGCCATCTCGGATACGGTCCTGGCAATTCCACCATGCTTGACGCTCTGGGCTGCCAATATAAGTCCCCTATCCACCAATTCCTTAATCCTTGAATAATTGGCCTTGAGCTGGTCAAGGTCGATTAGACCCTTGTCATCCATATCCAGGGCTGCTAGAACCACCTGGCTACCAGCCTTCTTGAAGTCATTGGATACAATATTGTCCACCTGGTCAGCAGTCACAGCGAAGCTTATCAGGGTAGGTGGTACATCTATATCTTCAAAGCTACCGCTCATGCTATCCTTACCGCCTATACTTGGAATATCAAGCTCCTTCTCTACTAAGAAGGCTCCCAAAAGGGCTGCCAGTGGCTTACCCCATCTGGATTTATCCTGTCCTAATCTTTCAAAGTATTCCTGCAGGCTCAGCCTAACCTTCCTAAAGTCCCCACCTAAGGCCACCACCTTGGCCAGGGATTCTATTACAGCATAGTATCCACCATGGAAGGGACTCCACTTGGACAGCTTGGGCTCATAGCCATAGGTCATGATAGAACAGGTCTTGGTCTGGCCATCCAACACTGGAATCTTAGCCACCATACCCTCGCTAGGACTTAGACAGTAGCGACCTCCATAGGGCATGAGGACAGTGCCGCCACCAACAGTGCTGTCAAAATTCATAGCCAAACCCTTTTGACTACCTATATTCAAGTCCTTCATATTATCTATAAAGGCTTTCTTAATATCATCTAAATCTAGTGTAACCTTATCTAGGTAGCCTACTTCCTCGGGCTGGCTTATTTTAGCCTCAGTCTTCTTCCTAATACCATTGGTATCCAGGAAGGACCTCTCTATATTTACTATCTCTTTACCTCTCCAGGTCATTATCAATCTTTTCTCTTCAGTTACCCTGGCAACCACAGAGGCCTCCAGGTCTTCCTTGACAGCCTCTTCCATAAACCTATCCAGGTCCCTAGCATCGATTACCACAGCCATTCGCTCCTGGGATTCGGACAAGGCAATCTCCGTCCCATTCATGCCTGGATACTTAAGGGNTACNTTGTCTAAATCAACCTTTACCCCATCAGCCAGCTCACCTATTGCTACGGATACGCCCCCCGCTCCAAAGTCGTTGCAGATCTTAATCATCCTNGAAACTTCCTTCTTCCTAAAGAGGCGGACTATCTTCCTTTCCAGTGGTGGGTTACCTTTTTGTACTTCTGCACTACTGGTATGGAGGGATTCCTCTGTATGTTCCCTAGAGGAGCCCACTGCTCCACCTAGACCATCCCTACCAGTCCTACCACCTACTAGGACTATCACATCTCCAGGAGAAGCCTGGCCTCTATAAACCCAATCCTTAGGGGCTGCAGCTACTAATGCCCCGCACTCCATCCTNTTGGCTACAAAACCATCATCATAGATCTCCCTGACGTAACCTGTGGCCGCTCCGATTTGGTTACCGTAGGAGGAGAAGCCTTCCATGGCCTCCTGGGTGATCTTTCTTTGGGGGAGTTTCCCTTCTAAGGTATCATCAAAGTCCTGCCTTGGGTCAGCAGACCCGGTGAGTCTCATACCCTGGTAAACATAGGACCTNCCAGATAGGGGGTCCCTTATGGCCCCTCCCAGACAGGTAGCTGCTCCACCAAAGGGCTCCATCTCCGTCGGATGGTTGTGGGTCTCATTCTTNAACATAAGGAGCCACTTTTCCATCCTTCCATCTATATCCACGTCAATTTCGATACTGGCTGCATTTACCTCTTCGGAAACCTCCTTGTCGTCTAGGAGGCCCTTCTTTTGAATCTCCTTCATATTGATAGTGGCCAAATCCATCAAGGACAGGGCCCTATCCCTATCTTCATAAACATATTTTCTGGAGGCAAGGTATTCATTGATAGAATTCAAAAATCTCTCGGTATTTACCTTTCTCGATTTCTATATCAGTTATCTCAGTCATAAAGGTTGTATGCCTACAATGATCCGACCAGTAGGTGTCTAAAAGCTTGATTTCCACTATATAGGGATCCCTTCCGATACCCTTAAAATAGTTTTGACAATGGAGGAGGTCATCCATATCCATGCCTATGCCGTACTTTTCCTTAAAGACTAGCATCCTATCTTCATCAAAGTTCATAAAGCCTTCAATTACCTCTACATCCTCTACCTCTTCCTCTTCCCTTATGTAAGTAAAGCTTTCAAGAGGTACTTCCCTAGCTTCTATAGGGTTGATGTAGTAGGATTTAATCCTATCCAAGTCCTCTTGGCTGATCCTGTTGAGGATAATCAGTTTGGAATGTAGAACTTCCTTGTCCTCATCCAAAAGAAAATTCTTAACCAGGAAGTTCATGGAATCCTCCCTCTGGTTGAACTGGCCCTTCAAAGGCTCCACTCTAAAGCCTAATTCACCATCTCCAATGGGAGGCTCATCGCTGATGATGAATAGCTGGGATTCCTTCAAGATCTTGTTAACGATTAGGTCCTTTTCTTCCTCGTCTACATTTATCAAATCATATATGTTCACAACACGGATGTATTCTAATCCTTTGATGCCTAGATAATCCTTAAAGTCCCTCAAAAGCCTCTTGCTTTCGGTACATAGGTACTTATCCCTCTTAACATAGATTCTCTTGTAATCCATTTGTTTCCTCCTCAAAAATAAATATAACCCAGTCGGGTAGGTATAGCGAAACCTACCCGACTGGGCTTTTATCCCTTCGGTGTAATGCCATATAGGCACCTGCATCGCTTGGTCCAGCGGAGCTTGGTCCCGGAACCCTAGATGCACTTTCACTCATAGCCAATGATTTTCGGTCATTTGTAGAAACATCTCAACCATATTATGAGACATATATGAGTATTTCATTCAGTTTATTCTCAGTTTAATCTTAACACATGCTGGTATTATGTCAAGATTAAATTTCAAATTTCGCTATTACCCGCCCTAGGCCTACAAATTCTATACCCCTTTCAAGATGAAATAAGCAGGTAATTGGAAGATTATCAGTTAATCCTTGTAATTTTTTCCACCCTGTAGGCTGTGAGTCCCAAGGCCAAGATCAAGATGCCTATTATAATCCCTAAGGAGGTAAAGGACCCTATATCCGCAGGCATACCGTAGGCCAGGCTAGTAAACCCCTTCATGGCATGGGTAGCAGGTAAAGCATAGCCAGCATACATAAGGGCCTCTGGTAGCATGGTGGCTGGGAACATAATTCCACTCAGCATCAGTG
>JGI24707J26582_10002327_pt1 | contig 14323 bp, 10 predicted proteins | sample BioPla1DNA1_FD_26582 | JGI IMG/M metagenome (IMG submission 26582) | reverse complement strand
ATTTCCCTTTAATTTTCCTATTAAATTGCCAGAATTACTACCTGCTTTTTCCCCAGCATCGTCCATTATTACTTCTAGCCCTATTTTTTCCATTTCTAATTTTAAAAAATCTGCAAATTTCCTTTCTTCTTTTGTAGGGCTATCTATTTGGACATATTCTAAAAATCTCTTAAGTAATCTTTCTTCATTTACCATGATAATACCTCCTTATGATTATTACATGTCCATTATATTATAATTTCAATTGATTTGCTAATAAGAATATTTAAAAAATCTAGGGGAAAACTATTATTGGGATTATTCGTTTACACTCATAATACAGGGTGCCAAACTTAGTGTGGGTTTTTAATATAAGTGTGAAGTAGTTTTATATTTAATAAATCTAATTTATTGGGGGAAATTTTATGAATCAAATACCACAAATTGGAGTAAGTGTTCCTAAAAAAGAATCTTGGGATAAGGTTACAGGTAGGGCAAAGTATAATGGAGACAATATAACTACTAATACTTTACATGCTAAAATCCTTACAAGTACCTATGCCCACGCTATTATAAAATCTATTGATACTTCTAAAGCAGAAAAATCTAAGGGAGTTAAAGCCGTAATTACTGGAGAATTTCTTCCTGTTTTAACTGGTTCTATTATAGAAGATAGGCCTATTATTGCTAGAAATAAGGTAAGATACTTTGGTGAACCTGTAGCAGTAGTTGTGGCTAATAGTGAACAGGAGGCTTCCCATGCCGTAGAACTTATAGATGTAGAATATGAACCACTTCCTGTGGTTAATTCAGTCCAAGATGCTATGAGAGAAGATTCTATACTAATACATGAAAATTTAAGTAAATATCATCGTCCCAGTGTAGAGGCTAACCCACGACTTAATACTAATATTGCAGGCTCAACTAAAATAAGAAAAGGAGATATGAATAAGGGTTTTGGAGAGTCTTATATAATATTAGAACATTCTTATTCCCTACCCCAATCTGATCATTTAGCCATGGAAACTAGAAATGCCACAGCTGAAATATTACCTAGTGGAGAAGTAGTGATACATACTTCCTCTCAGGCTCCCTTTGCAGTTAAAGAAGAATTGAGTAAAGTATTTGGACTTTCTAAAAGTAAAATTATAGTACGTACTCCCTTAGTTGGTGGTGCCTTTGGGGGCAAAGCCACAGTACAACTGGAGTTTATAGCCTATATAGCCTCCTTTGCTGTAGGTGGACAAAAGGTTAGAATTGCCAATACTAGGGAAGAAGATATTTTCTCTTCTCCTTCTAAAATAGGTATGGAAGCTAAAGTAAAAATAGGTGCCACTAGTGATGGGATTATAAAGGCATTGGAGGCTACTTATTTGGTAGATTGTGGTGCTTATTCTGATACAGGCCCACGTATGGCTAAGGCCATTGCCAGCTCCTCCACTGGTCCCTATAATATTGAAAATGTATATTGTGATGCCTTTGCAGTTTATACAAACCATATATATGTAACATCCTATAGGGGATTTGGCCATGTGGCTGCAACTTTCCCCATAGAAAGGTCTATAGATAAATTAGCCTTATCTTTAAATATAGACCCCTTGGAACTAAGATTAAAAAATGCCATAAAAGAAGGAGATACTACTCCCACTGAAAACAAAATTACTTTAAGCAATGCTGGAAATACTGCAAACTGTATCGCTAAATTAAAGACAATTATTAATTGGGAAGAAGGTCAAGTAATACTAAATAGTAATGGTACTATTCAAGCTAAAGGTATGGCTTGCTTTTGGAAAACTTCTAATTCTGCACCAGATGCTATGTCTGGGGTAATTTTAAAATTAAATTCTAATGGTGGAATAGATGTAAATTTTGGCGCAGTGGAAATTGGCCCTGGAATGAAAACCACCATTTGCCAAATAGTAGCAGAAAAAATGAAAATGGACATAAATCAAGTGCATCCCTTTATGAGTGTAGATACTCAAGTAAGTCCAAAACATTGGAAAACCGTAGCCAGTATGACTACTTTTATGGCAGGAAATGCCGCCCTTAGGGCAGCTGAATCTATAATTAAACAAATTAAATCCATAGGCTCAATAGTCCTTAGATGTACTCCAGAGGATTTAGAAGTGGCAAATCAAAAAGTTTATTTAAGAGATGATCCTGATGTTTTTCTCTACCTTAAAGATATTGCCCATGGTTACAAATATTCCGATGGTCCATCTATAGGTGGAGAAATAGTTGGCCATGGGAACTATATTATGAAACATTTAATCCCGCTAAATCCTGAAACAGGCCGTGGAAAAACAGGACCGTCAATAACTGTTGGTGCTCAAGCTGTGGAAATAGAATATAATCCCTTTGATTATACTTATAGATTGTTAAAAGCAGCCACTGTTATAGATGCAGGTAAAGTAATTAATCCTAATGCTGCAAAGGGTCTAATAATGGGTGGTATGAGTATGGGCCTAGGTCTAGCTACTAGGGAAGAATTTGTCTATAATTCTCAGGGTGAATTGGAAAACTCCTCCCTTAGAACCTATAAATTGATACATTTTGGAGAACAACCAAAGTATTTAGTAGAATTTTTAGAAACTCCCCAAATAGACGCACCCTTTGGTGCCAGAGGCTTAGCTGAACATGGTATTATTGGAATTCCTGCTGCCTTTGCCAATGCCCTATCCTTAGCTACTGAGGCAGATTTTGACACTTTACCTATTTCTCCTGAAACCATCTGGAAGACTAAAACTGGAGGTATTTATGATTCCATTTAATTTTGATTATTATAAACCTAATACTTTAGCTGAAGCTGTAAATCTGTATGCTAAATTAGACTCCCAGGGGAAAGAACCAATATATTATGGTGGTGGAACTGAATTTATTAGTATGGCCAGGGTTCATAATGTTAAAACCAAGGCTGTAATAGATATAAAAAATATTCCAGAATGTAATGTCCATGGTTTAGTAAATGGAAAACTAACAATTGGCTCAGCAATTACCCTCACGGATATTGCAGTAAAAAACCATTTCCCCTTACTTAGTTTAACAGTTAAGAGAATTGCCGACCATACAATACAAGATAAAATTACCTTAGGTGGAAATCTAGCTGGTACTATTATATATAGAGAAGCTGTGCTACCCCTTATGGTGGCTAATGCCCATATAGTTTTGGAAGGGCTAAAGGGAAAGAGAACTGTTGCCACAATGGATGTATTTAAGGGAAAAATGAAACTTTTCAAAGGAGAATTAATAGTTCAAATTATAGTAGAGGAAAAATATTTAAATCTACCATATATTCATGTAAAAAGAACTAAAAACGAAAAAATAGATTATCCACTAATTACCTTAGTAGCCTTAGTAGACCAGACTAAAATCCACATTGCTTTTAGTGGGCTATGTGCTTTCCCTTTTAGAGATATTTCTTTAGAAAATATTTTAAACGACGGAAACCTTCTACAAAATAAGAGGATTAAAATGCTTATTGAAAATATTCCTCATGAAATACTAGAGGATTTAGGAGGCTCTTCTGAATATAGAAAATTTGTACTACACAAAATGTTATATGAAGTCTTAGAAAATTTTCAGGAGGTACTGTAATGCTAATAATTTCAGGTAATACTCCTTTAGCTTTAAATATTAATGGAGAAGAAAGGGAGGTAATTGCCAAGCCATCGGATACATTATTGTATACATTACGTAATGAATTAGGACTAACTGGTGCAAAACCTGGCTGTGAAAATGGAGATTGTGGTGCCTGTACTATTTTAGTAGATGATTGGCCTATTAAATCTTGTTTAATGCTTACAGTGGAGGCTATAGGCAAAAAAATTACCACAATAGAAGGCCTTAAAAATGCACCTATTCAAAAGGCCTTTGTGGAAAATTGGGGTTTTCAATGTGGCTATTGCACCTCTGGGTTTTTAATGGTATGCCACTCCCTTTCTATTCACCATCCCAATGCAGATGATTATACCATTGAAGAATGGCTACAGTCTAATTTATGTAGATGTACTAGTTATCAGGAAATTGGTGAGGCAGTTAAAAGTATATTGAAACAAAAGTAAGAAAAGGGAATGGTTCCTATATTTGTTTCTTTCAATGGATGTGCAGAACTTCTATTTTGATTTTAATAATAGTGATACAAGAGGGATAGTTCCTAACCTTTGTTTCTACAGAATGACAATCAAAATAAGTTAATTTAGGGTACAAATATTTATTTATATGGAGGGATAATATGGATAATAATTTTAAAGATTTACCTAAATCCTATTGGTTAGACTCTACACCAGATACTAATTATCCAAGTTTAGAGGAGGATATAAATGTAGATATAGTTATAATTGGTGGAGGTTTGGCTGGTTTAAATATTGCCTATTTGTTGCAAAAAGAAGGTTTGAAAATTACAATTTTAGAGGCTGATAGAATATGTAAGGGCACTACAGCATATACTACTGCAAAAATCACATCTCAGCATGGACTTATATATGGCAAAATCCAGGGAAAATTTGGTGATGAAATAGCTAGTTTATATGGAAAAGCTAATGAAACTGCAATAAAAATGTATGAGGATATTATTAATAAGAATCAAATTGATTGTGATTTCATTTATGAATCTGCCTTTGTGTTTACACAAGATGATAAATATATGGAAAAAATTGAGGATGAAGTAGAAATTGCCTCTAATATTGGGATCGATGCTTTTTATGTAGATGAAATCCCTTTTCCAATGGATATTAAGGGAGCCATAGGTTTTAATAATCAGGCACAATTTCACCCGAGAAAATATATATTAGCTTTAGCTAATATTATTCAAGATAAGGTTCAAATTTATGAAAATACTAGGGCAGTAGATATTGAAGAAGATAATGAATATATAATCACCACTGAACAAGGTAAAAAGGTGAAAGCTAAAAAAGTGATAATTGCCTCCCACTATCCTTTTTATAATAAAAANGGTATGTATTTTGCTAAAATCTTCCCTAAAAAGTCCTATATTGTTGGGATTGAAGCAGAAGAAAAATATCCTGGAGGAATGTATATAAATGCAGAAAAACCAACTCGTTCCCTTAGACATCAAAATACTCCTAATGGGGAACTTATTTTAGTAGTGGGAGGATATCCAGATGTAGGTAAAAAAGAAGATACAAATAAAAACTATGATGCCTTAATAGAATTTGCCAATAATATTTTTACTGTAAAAGATATACCCTATAGATGGTCTACTCAAGACTATATTACCCTAGACGAAATACCCTATATTGGGTATTTTACTTCCGATACACCAAATATGTATATTGCTACAGGATTTCAAAAATGGGGGATGACTAATAGTATGGTTTCTGCCATGCTTATTAAAGACTTAATAATTGATGGAAAAAGTCCTTGGCAGGAAGTATATAATCCTTCTCGAAAAAATATTATAGCCTCAGCTAAAAACTTTATAGTGGAAAACTTAAATGTTGCAAATCAATTATTAGATGGGAAATTGTCTCCACTACCTGAAGATATTAGCCTTAAACCTGGAGAAGCAAAGATTATAAAAATTCATAAGGAAAGAATTGGAGCCTATAGAGATGAAGAAGGGGTGCTTCACTTTGTTAACACCACCTGTACCCACATGGGCTGTGAATTAAATTGGAATTCTGCTGAAAGAACTTGGGATTGCCCTTGTCATGGTTCTATATTTGATATAGATGGAAAAATAATTCAAGGCCCAGCAGTAGAACCACTAAAGGCTGGGAATAATGTTAATACTATAAAAAAGTTGTTAAAGGAGGATTTTTAAAATAAGTTAGTATGTTAGTGCCAGGCACCAATATTTAAGTGCCAGGCACCAATATTTATTTAAAATAAGTTAGTATGTTAGTGCCAGGCACCAATATTTACTAATATTTACCTAGCACCAATATTTAAATCTGTTAGTGCTTGGCACTAATAATTTGCCCAATGCTTGTGATTACAGCGCCATCTTATATATAGTTAATACATCCTCATAATTAAGAGGCTTAAAATTCCCTACTACTCCCCCTTTATGTTCAATGGCTGCTTTTGCCATGTTTTCTAGGTTTTCTTCCCCTATTCCCACTTCTTTTAAACTCATTGGTATGCCTAGGGATAGGAAAAATTCTTTTGTTTTATCTATGGATTCTTTTGCTATTTCATATTTATCTTTATTGCTATTAATTCCCCATACATTAACTCCATATTCTACAAATTTATCTACTCTTTCGTCATCTAATACATATTCCATCCAAGGTGGAGTTAATATGGCTAGGCCTATTCCGTGAGTTATATCATAGTAGGCGGATAATTCATGTTCCATAGCATGGACAGACCACACAGTATCTTTTCCATAAGAAAGTAATCCATTAATAGCTAGACTAGATGACCACATAATATTGGCTCTAGCTTCATAATTGTCTGGCTCTTCTATGGCTATTTTCCCATAATGGATACAGGTTTTTAAAATAGATTCTGCTAATCTATTTTGTAAATAGGCCCCATCATTTAAAGTAAAATAATTTTCAAAGGTATGGCTCATTATGTCTACCACACCTGCAGCTGTTTGATATTTTGGTAGTGTAAAAGTATATGTTGGGTCTAATATGGAAAACTTTGGCGCCATGGAAGGATGCCCTGTGCCTAATTTTTGTTTAGTTTCCATATTGGAAATTACAGCTCCTGAGTTCATTTCTGAACCTGTAGCAGCCATAGTAAGTATAGTGCCTATGGGCAATGCATTTTCAATTTTGGCTTTTTTAATTACTAAATCCCAAGGATCACCATCATAATAATATCCTGCAGCTATTACTTTGGAACAGTCTATGGTGCTACCTCCACCTACTGCTAGAATAAAATCTATACTGTTTTCTCTTATGATTTTAATACCTTCCCTTACACTATCTATTCTAGGATTTGGGTCAATGCCCCCTAATTCCCAAAATTCTATATTATTATCTTTTAAAATATCTATTACTTCATCATAGATGCCATTTTTCTTTATACTTCCTCCACCGTAAGTTAAAAGAACCTTAGTACCATATTTTTTAATTTCATTAGCTAAGACCTCTATTTTTCCTTCACCGAAAAATATTTTAGTTGGTATGGAATAATTAAAATTTTGCATAGTGTTTGCCTCCTTTTTATTCTTTTATAAATATATGCCCCAAAATTTTATTTGCATACTCTATACATTTTTTAGCATCCTCATTTTCCACTTCTAATCCTTCTTCTGATGGATACCTAGTTTCTATATAATAACTATTTAGAAAACTTACCTCATTTACAAATTCTTTAAAATTTTCATCTATTTTATAACATTTTTGAAGTAAACCCATAAGATAATGTCCCCCATGAAGTATACCTGTTTCCTTAATTAGAAAAGCTTTTAGATATTTTTCAATCCATTCTTCCTAATTTTTGCTATCTACCATATAAAACCTTCCCTTCATAATTAACTTTTCCCATAAAAGTCCCCCTGTCTTTATACTGCCTTGACCATTGTTCTTCACTGCAAATATAAATGATTACTATAATTATATCATACCCCTATTTAGAATAATACAATAGTTCCCAAAAATAATTCTAGATATATATAAAACATATCATATATATATCTAATATACTTGACATATATCTAATATAATTATATAATGTATTCAGAAAATTAAAACGAGGTGTTTGTATGAATAATAAGTACAATATTAAAAGCTCTCCTATTTGGCCCTTTGAGGTTGTGAATTTTTTATTGGAGGTGAAATTGGAAAAAGAGAAAGAGATAATTAAAAATCATAATTCTTTTGGAAAAACTAAAGAAGAAGTGGAGAAATTTTTCCAAGCTTATTTAGAATATAAAAATATATTAAAAGAAGAAGTCCTCCCTATTTATTATGAATATCCAACATTGGAGATTGCATTTAAAGTAGGAAATGATGAAGAAGATAATCAAGCTGAATTAGTTCGCTTTATTACAAGTATTAAAGTTTTAAAATATGACAGACCCTTATTAAATGAGGATAGAGGAAAAATTGTAGAAGAGGCAATATTAGAAATACTTCGAGATTCCTTTGTAGATCTAAAGGATAATGCAGAAATAAAATCCTTATCCCATCTTCTGAAGCTTTTAGAGAATACAGGAAAAACAGCAGAAGAAAAATTACAGCTTATTTCACTTTACGAAAATCGATATAATTTTATGCTAGAACTAGAAGAGTTTACAAATAGGGTAATCCCCATATTTAAAGCCCACTACCCTATTATATCTAATGATTTTGACAATGCACTAAATTTATTAGAAGAAACAAGAGATTTATCTGCCATATTACCTGAAGTTCTAACTATTAATTTTCCAAATGCAAAAGAAACTAATATTAGCATAGGTATTTTTTCCTTCAACCAATTATCTGTTGGCTATGATAATAGTATTCTAAATTACTCCATAGGAATTTACTTTTTTATTCTTGGTGAATTAAAAGAGAAGTATTCTTCCTATGAAGAAGCTCTCCTTTCTGATCTAAAGGCTTTAGGAGACAATACTAGATTAAGTATTATGTATAATCTTGGCAAAAAACCTATGTATACACAGGAATTAGCTGAAGAATTGGATTTAACTCCAGCAACTATTTCCCACCATATAGATATTTTACTTAATAATGAGTTAATTTCCATTACAATGGATGTGGAAAAGGGCAAAAGAATTTATTATGAAATCAATAAAAACAAATTAAAATCCCTAGGCCTAGCTATTGAATCCATAGGTGAAGAGAAAGAAAGGAGTAGTGATTATGGAAGAAAAAATCAAATATCCATTTCGTAAAACCATAAATAGACTGATTAAAAATGTAAGTGATAAAAACCCTAAACTATATTTTTATTTTTTCATCTATACCATAACTGCTACCATATATCCTTTTTTCTCTATTTTCCTACCAAAACTCTTAATAGAAGAATTAAGTCTAGGAAATATGGCTAGTTTAGAAAATATTCTCTTTATAATTTTTGGTTTTTTTGTAATTAGCAGTATTATAGGATTTATTAAAAACTATTTAGAAATGTCTTCTTACACTAAAATCACAGCTTTGAGAATGGGTTATTTAGCAGAACAATTTCAAAAAATGGTGGAAATGGATTATAAATATGTAGAAGATGCTAGTTTTTATGAAACCTATGGTAGAGCCCTAGAGGCTAATAATAGCAATAACAATGGTGTGGAAGGAGTTTATCACAAGCTATTTACTACACCTGCAGTATTTTTAACTTCTGTACTATTTTCCCTTTGGATTGGTAGAGTAAGTATTTGGATTTTATTATCTTTATTATTAAATCTATTTACTGGTCTATGGATTCAAAGGAAGGTCAGCAACTATGAATATAATATGAAAAAGGACCTATCTAGACAAAATAGAAGAAAAAGATATTATTATGAAACTACCCATGATTTTAGCTTTGGAAAGGAAATACGATTATATAATCTAAAAAACAGAGTCCTTGAAAATTACAATAAGGAAATTCAAAAGTATATCGATTTAAACTATTTAATTAGACAAAAAGAATTTGTACTAGGATTTTTAGGATTATTTACTTTATTAATAAATCAAGCTGCTCTATATGGCATATTAATATGGAAAGTAGTTAATGGCATGAGTATTGCAGATTTTTCCATGTATTTAGCACTGATACTTCAACTTTCCTTTTTATTAAATACACTAGTAGATGATATATCATTTATCCATAGAGAAACCCTTTATGTCTATGATTTCTTTGAATTTATAGATACTGATTTAGGAGAAATTGGTGGAGAAAAAAAGGCCATAGAAAATGATACATTGGAAATTGAATTTAAAAATGTTAGCTTTAAGTATCCTAAGACANATAATTATATATTTAAAAATTTAAATCTAAAAATTCCTAAAGGGCAAAGATTAGCTATTGTAGGTTTAAATGGAGCTGGAAAATCTACCTTAGTGAAACTTATGACAGGATTGTATGATGTAAATGAAGGGGAAATTTTAATTAATGGTATTCCCATTAAAGAATTTAATAAAAGGGAACTTTATTCCATGTTTTCCGTAGTATTTCAAGATGTAAATATTCTAGCCTATACTTTAGGTGAAAATGTAGCCTGCACTTCTGAAAATATAAATAATGATAGAGTATATGAAGTTTTAGATAAAGTTGGTCTAAAAGAAAAAGTAGATTCATTCCCTAAAGGTCTAGATCAAATGATGCTTAAAATCATAGATGAAAATGGAACAGAATTGTCTGGTGGTGAAAGTCAAAAACTAGCCATAGCAAGAGCCCTTTATAAAAATGGAAATATGGTAATTATGGATGAACCTACCTCTGCCCTAGATGCATTGGCAGAAGCAGAAATATACAAAGATTTTAGTGAATTAGTAGAAAATAAAACCTCCATATATATTTCCCATCGCCTATCTAGTACTAAGTTTTGCGATGCCATAGCCCTATTTGATAAAACTGGTTTAGTAGAATATGGTACCCATGAGGAATTAATGGAAAAACAAGGCGAATATTATAAAATGTTTACTATTCAAGGTAAATACTATCAAGAAGGAGGGGACGCAGTTGAAACAGCTTAAAAAAATGAAATCCTTTTTAAGTCTTTCTTGGGAGGCATCCCCTGGCTATATTATTTTACTATTTATAAATGCCCTATTAGAAAGTACTAGAATTGTGATTAATATCATACTACCTAAATATTTAATAGATGAATTATTGGGAAATAAGGATACTAAATTGCTTTTAATTTTAGGTGCTTCTATAATTATCTCTAATGTAATTTTTAAATTTATAGAAAATCTTATGAAAAAACAATTAACTATGGGTCGGATGAAATTAGAAGAAAAAATGAGCCAAATTATGGCTAGTAAAATTATGAATGTAGAATTCTCTTATTTAGAAAATCCCTATTATTTAGATTTAAAAGAAAGAGCCGTTTTTGCCATTAACAATCAAAATGCATTGGAAAATATAATTGTAGGTATAACTAATATTTTAAGGGATTTAATTACCATATTTAGTTTAATTGCCATACTATTTTCATTGTCTTGGGCATTGGTAGTACTTTTACTAATAACCATTGGATTAAATCTTTGGATATATAGCACTTTTGCTGAATATCAGCAAAAATTTTTCCAATCTATAATTCCTATTAATAGAAAGTTTGGTTATTATATGGGCCTAAGCTGGCAAGATAAACCACAAAAAGATATTAGGCTTTATAATATGGCTCCAATGCTAACTCAAAGGGTAATAGATTATAATCGAGAATTAATGGATGAGTTTCAAATATTTTATAATAGATTAGGAAAGACTCAAGGCCTATATAATGTAATTAATGTTTTACAGGCAAGTCTGGCCTATGGATATGTAGGAATTAGGGTTATTAGTGAGAAATTTGGTCCTAGTATTAGTATCGGTTCTTTTACAATGTATGTAAATGCCGCTATTAATTTTTCTCAAACCACTACAAAATTAGGAGAAAATATAACAATGACCTTTCAAATGCTGGAATATTTAGATCCATTTATGGAATTTGTGTCTTTACCTGAAGCTAGGGAACATGGTGGAGAATTAGAAATGGAAGATGAAATACATTCCATAGAATTTAAAAACATCTCCTTTAAATATCCAGGTAGTGATAAATATGTATTAAAAAATATTTCCTTTGAAATAAATGGTGGAGAAAAAATCTCCATTGTAGGACTAAATGGTGCAGGTAAAACCACTTTAATTAAATTACTTTGCCGCCTTTATAAACCTAGTTCTGGGGAAATATTTGTAAATGGACATAATATCTATGATTATGAATACAAAAGCTATATGGAAAAAATAGCTATAATATTTCAAGACTATAAACTATTTGCCTTCACTATAGGAGAAAATATTACTTGTGAAGAATATAGTGAAGATAAAAATATAATGGAATTAATAGAAGAAGTAGGTTTAAAGGAAAAAATTAATTCTCTACCTAAGGGATTAAACTCCCTAATGGGAAAATCCTATGATAATGAAGGTGTNGAACTTTCAGGTGGAGAAGAACAAAAAGTTGCCATAGCAAGGGCCTTATATAAAGATGCACCACTGATTATACTTGATGAACCTACATCTGCATTAGACCCATTGGCAGAGGCAGAAATATATGAACATTTTAATACTATGGTACAAGGAAAAACTGCCATATATATTTCCCATAGAATGTCTAGTAGTACTTTTTCTGATAAAATTCTTTTAATTGAAAATGGTGAAGTGGTGGATTTTGATAGTCATAAGAATTTAATGAAAAAAGAAGATAGTTTATATTATAGATTATTTATGGCACAAGCCAAGAATTATCAGTTAGATATGGTTATTCAATAGCAATAAAACAGTAGGGATTTTCCCTACTGTTTTTAAAGGGTTTTTCACATATTTTGCTAAACTAAAAATTTATCTAATATAATTTCAACAATTAGTAGCAAGTTCAATATTTAAATCTGATATAATAAACTTATGGAATTGCAATTATTTAAAAGGGGAATTTAAATATGTATAATATTTCTAGAAAAAATGTAGTCTTTGAAAAAGAGAGTAAAAACTCTTTGTGTTTCAATAGTGCATTTCTTTCAGGCCATAAAAATGTTGATAAATGTAAGGCGCTTTTATATGAAGGTAATAATAATGAAGGTATTGTATTTATCCATGGTTTAGGCAGTAGAAATTTTGAATACCTAAAATACTACCCTAAGAATTTATCTAAACATGGTTACACCACAATAATGCCTATATTACCTTATCATTTCGAAAGAATGCCAAAGGACAAAAAAATTGATTTTTTATCTGGTACTGCAGATGATATTGAAAAAAGATTTTATCAATCAGTTGTAGACATATTATCCTGTGTTGATTATCTGGAAAATATAGGTATTGAAAAGCTACATATTATGGGGGTTAGCTTTGGAGGTATGATAGGTACCATAGCTAAAGCTTTAGATAATAGATTAAGTAAGGGTATATTTGTAGTTTCTGGTGGTAATTTTTTATATATTACTTGGAAAAGTGTTGCAACCAAAGTTCTTAGAGTTCGCTATGAGGACGAAGGAAGTTGCAATATAGAAAAATGCCATAAACTACATGAAAATTTTGATGAAGAAGCTAAAAAGTTCAATGATTTAAATGATTTAATTAAATTGCCTAGTTGTTTTAGATATGATCCATCCCTATTTGCAAAAAAGATAGACCCAGATGAAGTTCTTATGATTAATGCAGCATTTGATCCATTTATACCTAGAAAATCTTCTAAGGATTTATGGAACAAAATGGGACAACCTAAAAGATATGTGCTTCCTGCTGGACATTTGACTTCTCATCTATGGTTTAAAAAATTTATATTGAAAAAATCAATAAAGTTTTTGGAAAATGATATAATTTATAATTATGGAAATAAAGCATTATGATAATATAGATAAAATTAGAAATCTAAGCTTATTTAAACACAAAGGAACGCCCTTTTGCGTCCCCTTGTGCCCTCTTTTTATTCTATAATTTCTAATTTTGTTACTTGATTTAAATTATTTTTTTCATAATATTCTATATTAACTTCATCATCAATCTTTATAAAAGGTAATTCTTCTGATACTCCAATTTTTGCTATAAATATATTAGGACTATTATCTAATATAAAATAATAATGGGTATTACCATTAATTACAACGGATTCAATACTTACTATTTTACCTTTTGTATTTAAATATTCTATTGGTTCTGTATCTTCTTCTCTATCTTCTTCAGATGAAAGATTAGTTATGTCTTTTCCAATATGAGTACTTACAACATTGTTTACTGTTGTACCAACTGAAACTTTTTGATAGTTTTGTGCGTCTACTAATGCATACATTTTAACTAATCCTGCTTCATCTTTTAAGGACATAAAATAAGTTGGCTTATTGTCTATATTTAATAATATTGGGAAAGTTGACCTATATCCTTTTTCTTGCACTGCTCCCTCAGCACTTTCCATGGCTGAAAATTCTTCTGCAGAGGACATTTTATAAAATTTAGTGTCTTTTGTTCTTAAATTTACAAGTACAAAACCAACATTGGATTCATCAGCTCCTACAGAGGTCATACCTGTATATAAATATACATCATCATCTATGGCTAAATAATTATAACCTTCAGTTGTTTGTAATACACCTTTTTGAGCAAATAAAGAGTTAAAATATCCAGATTGAAGCCCACCATTCCAATTAAGCTGTTGTATTATCCTTTNAGCGTGATAAATTCTATCTACCCATTTTGGTGCATCCTCTATATTGTATTTAATGGTTTCTCCATTTGTGGCATTGGT
>JGI24707J26582_10002324_pt1 | contig 14343 bp, 13 predicted proteins | sample BioPla1DNA1_FD_26582 | JGI IMG/M metagenome (IMG submission 26582) | reverse complement strand
TTTTTATTAAACTTTATAAAATTTATTATTAAACTTTATTAAATTTATTATTAAACTTTATTAAATTTTATCATTAAAAAAACCGTTTTTATCGTTTGTTGATTAATTGATTAATTTAATTTTATCATTTTAAAATTTTAAATTGACAGGTGAAGTATGACATTTTGGTTGGCGATGAAGGCCGGTTTCGGTTTCCTATCCACAATTCCTGTAGGAATTACAATGGAAGGAATTGACGCTCTTATGAAAAAATTGTATATGTATGCAATCGTCGGATCGATTTTGGGGCTGATTATAGGAATTTTCGGAGCCGTAACTGAAGTAATTTTCCCGACACCGCTTACTGTTATTTTAATTATGGGCTTTATTTATTACATCATCTGGTTTAATCATTTGGACGGTGTCGCCGATATGGGAGACGGGATGACGGCACACGGAACGGTTGAAAAGAAAAGAAAAGCTCTAAAGGATATGGCGGTCGGTGTCGGTGGAGTTGCTTCAGTTGTTCTTGTTATGTTGGCACTTTATGCGGCTCTTATAACTCTTGAAGGAGCGGCAATACAAATCGGTAACGATTTTAAAGATTTAAACTTCTATTCAAATTGGTATATGACCGGACCTTTGACCGGTTTTATATTTGAATTCATATACAATTCGGCCGCGTATGAATCTGTTGCGTATAACTCTGCTGCATATAACTCATTTAGTCCGAAATTGATTGCAGCAGCAATTATAGGATTAGCTCTTCTCGTCTCCGAAACGAATGCAAAGCAATCTATGATTACGATTGCAACTTTCGGAAAATCCTTCCAAGAAGGATTGGGTGCAATGACGATTCGAGGCGGAACTTTTAAAAACATGGCTGTAGGGACTGTTTATTCTCTATTAACAGCGTTTCTTTTTTTAGGATTTACAGGTGTTGCCGCAACGTTGTTGTCAATTTTAAGCGCACTTGTCATACTCAAAATAAGCAACAAACACTTTGAAGGGCTAAACGGAGACGGAATCGGGGTTTCAAACGAAATCGGAAGAATAGTGTCTATTGTCTCGATTGCCGTTATATATAATATATTATATAAAATTGCTTTAAACGGAGGTTTTTCATGGACGCTGTAATTATGGCCGGCGGATTGGCTCAAAGATTGGGAATGGGAGAGAAATCGTGCATAAAAATCAACGGAAAATATTTGATAGCTTATGTAATTGAAGCTCTCGAAAATACGAAAGGAATAGAAAATATTTATATATCCGTAACAGATGCAACGCCTCTTACAAAAGAACTTCTCGAATCCGAATTTAAAGAACGTGTAAAAGTAATAGTTGCAAAAGAAGGAAATTACGTACAAGACATGATATATACAATAAAAAAGACGGGAACAAAAGGACCCGTTATGGTTGCGATGTGCGATTTACCTTTGATTGAACCTGATTTGCTTGAAGATATAATGCTTGCTTACGACTGTTGCATTGAGCCTGCTCTTTCAACGTATGTGCCGATTAAAATTTGTAAAGAAATCGGAATAAGACCGGATACGGTTTTCCATAAAAACGGAAAACTGATAATTCCTATAGGAATTAATATTTTGGACTCAAACGATATGGAAAATGAACAGCCAGATTTCAATTATATAATAGAAGACCATCGTGCCGCAATGAATATTAATACTCCGAAAGATTTGAATAATTGTGAAATTGTAATTTCACGCGGTAAAGACAAATCAGGTAAATATAACTTTGAAGGACTGGAGTAATTGATCATAATTTCCGTAAACAAAACTTTTTACATCTATATAACCGCCCATATCCAAAGCGAATAAAATAAATAAAATCAAAATTATAATTTTAGGGATTATAAAAATAATAATATACAGAAGCTCAACTTCTGTTTCGTTTCCCTTTATTTTTATTTTCATAATATTTACCCGGATATCAGCAATTAAATTATAAATCAGTTTGTTAACGAATTGACGGGTGCCGGAATTCTTCCTCCTCTTTTTATGAATTCTTCCGACGAAAAAGAAGAAACGGACATAATCGGACCGCCTCCTAAGAGTCCGCCAAATTCTACCAAATCGCCCTGTTTTTTCCCTGGAACCGGAATTAAACGAGCGGCTGTGGTCTTGTTATTAATTACTCCTATAGCCATTTCATCGGCTATGATTCCTGAAATTGTCGACGCGGGAGTGTCGCCCGGAACTGCTATCATGTCCAAACCGACTGAACAAACAGACGTCATCGCTTCGAGTTTTTCAATGGAAAGCGCACCGCATTCAACTGCTCTAATCATTCCGGCATCTTCGCTTACGGGAATAAACGCACCGCTTAAACCGCCAACGGAAGATGAAGCCATTAATCCGCCTTTTTTAACCGCATCGTTTAAAAGAGCAAGAGCGGCCGTAGTTCCGTGAGCTCCGCACTTTTCAAGACCCATTGCTTCCAAAATTTCGGCCACACTGTCTCCTACAGCAGGGGTCGGCGCCAAAGATATGTCAACTACTCCAAACTCTACACCGAGTCTTTTTGAAACTTCTCGAGCCGCCATTTCACCCATTCTTGTAATTTTAAACGAAGTTTTTTTAATTTCTTCCGAGATTTCACCAAGCGTAGGATTAAAAAGACGTCTTAATGCCGAATTTACAACGCCCGGGCCGCTTACACCTGCATTTATAACACATTCCGCTTCACCTACTCCGTGAAACGCACCGGCCATAAACGGATTGTCTTCCGGCGCATTTGCAAATATTACAAGTTTTGCGCAACCGATTCCGTCTTTATTTTTTGTAAGCTCGGCAGTTTTCTTGATAATTTTACCCATTTCCGATACGGCATCCATATTGATTCCGGATTTTGTTCCCGCAACGTTTACGGAAGAACAAACTTTTTCAGTAGAAGCAAGCGATTCCGGAATTGATGAAATGAAACGTTTGTCGCCGTTTGTAAGACCTTTTTGAACCAAAGCGCTGAAACCACCGATAAAGTCGACATTGATTTCTTTTGCCGCCTCGTCCATCGTTTTTGCAATTTCGACAAAGTCGGGATTTTTACACGATTCCGCAACGATTGAAATTGGAGTTACTGAAATTCTTTTATTTATTATCGGAATTCCGTAAAAGTCTTGAACTTCATCGACTACGGGTACAAGTTTTTCCCCGTTTTTAACAATTTTTTCAAAAATGTTTTCACAAAAAATTTCATTTTGCGGATTGGAACAATCTCTAAGGCTGATTCCCATAGTAATTGTACGTATGTCTAAATTTTCCATACGAACCATTTCTATCGTTTGCATTATTTCTTCAGAAGTAAGATACATTGAAAAACATCCCGATTAAAATCAAATTCTGTGCATATGTCTGAATATATCTTCATGCTGTACTCGTATTTCGACATTGTGAATTTTACCGATTTCCGCCATTGCATCTTGAAAATCGGACAACACAAAGCCGCTTGAAGGCACTTCACCTATCATAAGCATCGTAAATATATCGCCCATCAAAGTTTGACGAATATCTATAATATTTACCTTAAATTCCGACATCTTCTGTGTAACGCCCGCAACAATTCCTACCGCATCAACACCGATTACTGTAATTACAAAGCGATCTGTTTTCATAAAAACGACTCTATTAATTAAATTAAATAAAAAAATAAATATAAAAAATTAAATAAAAAATTGAATAAACGGAACATTAAAAAGGCGCGGATATATTTAAAATCATGTGTTAAATATTGTAATCACGGATATTAATACAAAAATTAAAATAAGTGTTAAATATTATAGTACACGTTGTAACTGTTATTAAATTCACGAAAAAGAAAACAAAAAACAGGTGTGGTTACTATTAAATGGCATAAAGATTGTAAATACATGGGATTAGATTATGAATACACTTTGAAAGATTTGGCCAGATTTCATGGACATTTGGGGCCTTATATTGTTTTAGGATATAAAATGGGCAGATTCATATTTGAAAATGTTTGCAAAAACCCTTTTGCTGTTAAAGCTTTAGTATTTTGCAGCGGACAAACACCGAAATCCTGTCTGGCTGACGGAATTCAATTGGGAAGTGGATGTACTTTCGGAAAAAGAAATATTGAAATTGAAATATCTGACGACGTTTATGCCGAATTTACGGTTTCCGATAAAGTATACAGATTAAAACCTTACCCACTCAAAGAAATAGACAAAGAAAACAAAGATTACGAACTTGAAATTGAAAAAATGTCTGAAGAAATCTATTATATGGAAAATTCGGAACTGTTCTCTTGTGAAATTGTTGAAAACCGGAAAAAAAGAATTAAAAGAGAATGTATTTAAATTATAAATCTGTATAATGTGTAAAAAACAAAAAAACAAAAAAACAAAAGATTAAAGGTGTGATAGATTGAAATTTATAAATAAAAAAATGGCTCTCGCCATTTTTTCGGTTTCGGTTTTGATATTGTCCGTGATATGTTTATCCGGGTGTATAGGAAACGGGGAAAACGAAACAAACACGACAAATTCAACAAATGTAACAAATTCAACAAATCCAATAAATAATAAAAAACCCGGAGGAACTCTTCCGACTGCGCTTCCGGTACATAAAAATACCGATCCGAAATATGTAGGATTCGCAACTGCCGATATGGTTAATCCTAAAATAAGCAATATGGAATTTGCTGCCGTAATGGAAACTGAATCTGAAAAAGATAACCCGGAAATGGGTATTAATTTGAAAGGATTTGAAGGAATTTATTTAGGAAACGGAAATCTGTATTTATATGCATATACGGCAAAAAGCTCGTACGAAGCGGATAAAGCAATAGAAAATATTATAAAAACGTTTGAAAATAAAACGGAAAAGTATATAAAAGAAACAAAAATAAACGGTCATGATGCACTTGTTTCTGCTGAAAAGAAAATAGGTGTAGACGAAAGAGTTGAATACACTTATTATTGGGCAAAAGGAAATTTGGTATTCATAGCCGTTGGAAACGGTGTGGACCAAAATAAAGTTGAGGAAGGAGCAAAAGCAATAAATATATAATTCAGATAGTTGAAAAAATGTATCAAAATAAAAGATTTTATATTCCGACAAAAATATATTTTGAAACAGGTATCACAGACAGGTTAAAAGATATATTAAAAGATGAAAATTTTAAAAGAGCTCTTTTAATTTGTGATTCATTCTTTGAAGAAAACGGAACGGCGGAAGAAATAAAGAATAAAAACGATGCTGTTTTAGATATATTTTCGGACTTTACGCCAAATCCTATGCTTTCCAAAGTTGAAAAAGCAAGCAAACTTTTAAAAGAGCTGGATGCGGATTGCGTAATAGCTTTAGGCGGCGGAAGCTGTTTGGATCTGGCAAAATTTGCAAGCGCATATAGATATGCCGACGGAAAAATCCAAGATTATTTTTTCGGAAAGAAAAAATTTGAAAAGCATATTCCGTTAATTGCAATTCCCACAACGGCCGGAACGGGATCGGAAGTCACGTGTGTTTCCGTTTGCAATGACGATATATCAGGAATAAAATCACCGCTAAACGATGAAAAATTTTATCCGTATATATCAATAGTGGATCCTCGGCTTACGCTTAGCGTTCCTCCTTTTGTGACGGCAACAACGGGACTTGACGCAATGGCTCATGCACTTGAAGCATATTGGTGCTGCGCTCATAGAGACATTACCGATACTTTTGCCGTAGCTTCATTAAAATCGATTTTCGGAAGTCTGGAACAAGCATATTCGGACACAAAAAGGCAAAACATTGAAGCAAGAAGAGAAATGTCGAAAGGCTCTTTGTTTGCAGGTTTAGCATTTTCTCAAACAAAAACGGCAGCTGTTCATGCATGCAGTTATCCTCTCTCTTCAAACTTTTATTTGTCACACGGAGAGGCATGCGCATTTACGCTTGATTTATTCCTGCTTGAAAATGCGAAATTCGATAAAAGAATTGAAACGCTTGCAAAGGAACTGGGATTTGTAAATGTAGATGAAATGGCGTCGAAAATAAAATATTTCAAAAAGAAATTTAAACTAAAAACAACCCTTGCAGATCTGGGTTGTAAAGACAGCAAAAAACTGGCAGAAGAATGTTTAGCTCACCCGCTATACAATAATAATCCCGTAAAACATTCCGTGGAAGAATTGGCAGCTCTGCTCGAAGAATTAAAATAAATGAAAAAATGTAAAAGAATAAAAAATAAAGAATTAAAAAAATAAAGAATTAAAAAAATAAAGAATAAAAAAATAAAGAATAAAAAAATAAAGGAAAAATGTAAAAAAAAATATGGAAAAAGTTAATTTTAACTTTTTCCTATATATTCTTGTATTGATTTTATTGTCATTTCTTTTTCAATAGCAGATTCTATTGCTATTGCGGCCGCTTTGGCGCCTTGCAATGTTGTAATATAGGGAACGCCGTTGTCGACTGCAGAGCGTCTGATTTTGGATCCGTCGTGGCGTGCTTTGGGTTTTAATGTCGGTGTATTTATAACGAGATGCACTTCGTTTTTACGTAATCTGTCAAGAATGCTTGGAGTTCCTTCGTGAATTTTATGAACAACGTTCATTGAAACACCGTTGTTTTCCATAAATTCGGCCGTCCCGGTAGTTCCGATAAGTTTTAAACCGCATGCAGACATTCTGCGTGCAACGTCAAGCATTTCTTCTTTATCGGCATCCCTAATCGACATGAATACCGTTCCTTCGACAGGTAATTTATTTTCAGCGGCCATTTCCGCTTTATAATACGCCAAGCCGAAATCGTAATCGATTCCCATAACTTCGCCTGTACTTTTCATTTCGGGGCTTAAAAGCGGGTCACCGCATGAGAGCTTATCGAAAGGCAAAAGTACTTCTTTTACCGCAATGTGATCAATTTCAGGCTCTTTTTCAAAGTCGTAGCCCATTTCTTTTAAAGATTCGCCTGCCATGACACGTGCGGCAATTTTTGCAAGAGGAATTCCGGTTGCTTTTGAAACGAAAGGAACTGTTCTGCTTGAGCGCGGATTTGCTTCCAAAATATACACATCGCCGTTTTTTTCCGCCATCTGAATATTAATAATTCCTTTAACGTTAAGTGCAAGTGCAACGTCTTTAGTGTATTTTCGGACAGTGTTCAAAACGTCATCTGATAAATTTTGAGGAGGAATTACGCAAGCGGAATCGCCTGAGTGTACTCCCGCCTGTTCCACGTGTTCCATAATTGCGCCGATTAAAACAGTTTTTCCATCAGATACGGCATCAACATCAATTTCACGGGCACCATCCAAAAAGTCGTCGATTAAAATCGGATGGTCGGGAGATACGCGAACTGCCGCAATCATATATTGTTCCAGTTCGTCACGGTTTGAAACAATTTCCATCGCACGGCCGCCCAAAACATATGAAGGACGAACGAGTACGGGATATCCGATTTTTTCCGCAACTTCCACCGCTTCCGCTTCCGATGTAGCGTAACCTGCATCCGGTTGCAAAATTCCGAGTTTGTTCATTAAAATGTTAAACTTCTCACGATCTTCCGCCAAATCCATATCTTCCGGAGTAGTTCCGAATATTTCGGTCGGAAGATTACGGCGAGTGCATTCTTCTTTTAGCGGAATTGCCAAGTTTACGGAAGTTTGACCCCCAAATTGAACAAGGACACCGTCCGGTTTTTCGTGTTCGATTACATTCATTACATCTTCAAGCGTAAGCGGTTCGAAAAACAGTTTGTCCGACGTATCAAAATCGGTCGAAACCGTTTCAGGATTGTTATTTATAATATGAGTTTCAATTCCGATTTCTTTTAAAGCCGTTACGGCATGAACAGTACAATAATCGAACTCAATCCCCTGACCGATACGAATAGGACCTGAGCCTAAAATTAACACTTTTTTCTTTTTTTGCGCCGATTCCTTCGATTTAAATCCTAAATCGCATTCAGCGTTCGGCTTTTCGCCGTAAGTTGAATAGAAATAAGGCGTGTAAGAATATAAGTCACCGGAACATGAATCAACCGACATGTATTTCGGAACGATGCCCGATTTTCTTCTCATTTCGGCAATTTCAATTTCGGAACAATTTGAAATACGTGAAATTTCAGCATCTGTAAATCCTAAAATCTTTGCATCTTTTAAAAGAGAATCTGTAAGTTTTTCGTTTTTGAGACGATTTTGCATATCTGTAATATTTTTAAACTTTTCAATAAAAAACGGTTTCATTCTCGTTAAATCGGCGATTTCGTTTACGGAAAATCCTGCTCTTAAAGCATGGAAAATTGTAAATAAACGAAGATCGGTCGGAACTTTTAAAAGTCTTACAGTCTCTTCGTTTGAAAGCACAAATGAATCCCATAAAACGTCTATATCTAAAGAACGAACCGATTTTAAAACGGACTCCTCTACCGATTGACCGATTGCCATAACTTCGCCTGTACTTTTCATAGCTGTTGTCAATGTTCTGTCGGCCGATTTGAATTTATCGAAAGGCCAGCGCGGAATTTTTGAAACTATATACCTGATATCAGGCGTATACGAAGACGACCCCGGCTCTATCCCTTTAATCATTTCATCAAGAGTTTTTCCAATTGCTATTTTTGCCGTATAGCGCGCAATTGGAAATCCTGTTGCCTTTGATGCAAGAGCGGAAGAGCGTGAAACTCTCGGATTTACTTCAACGATTCTGTAATCTCCGTCTTTGAACGCATATTGAATATTGCATCCGCCTTCAATATTTAAAGCACGAATAATTTTTACAGACGCTTCATGAAGCATTTTTTTATTTTCTTCCGAAAGCGTTAAAATCGGTGCGACAACCATTGATTCGCCCGTGTGAACCCCCATCGGATCGATATTTTCCATAGTACATATAACGATACAGGTATCGTTTTTGTCTCTCATTACTTCATATTCGATTTCCGACCAACCAAGAACACTTTCTTCAATTAAAACCTGGTGAATCCGACTTTTCTTCAATCCGTGGCTTGAAATTTCCAAAAGTTCTTCGTACGTATGAGCAATTCCGCCGCCTGCGCCCCCTAAAGTATAAGCGGGTCGAACAATGAGAGGAAATCCGAATTCATCTACAGCTTTATTAAGCTCGTCAACGGAACTTATAGCAATACTTCTTGGTACTTTTTCGCCAATTTTAAGCATAAATTCTTTAAAAAGTTCTCTGTCTTCCGTATTTTTAATCGCCTCAACGGACGTTCCTATTATTCGAACATTATTTTTTTCAAGAATTCCCATATCGGCAAGTTCCGTCGTTAAATTTAAAGCGGTTTGCCCGCCCATTCCTGCAATAATACTGTCGGGCTTCTCCTTTTCAATGATTTTTTCAATCATACGGGCATTAAGCGGTTCTATGTATACGGCGTCAGCCATATCGGAATCCGTCATTATTGTTGCCGGGTTTGAATTTACCAAAACTACTTCAATTCCCTCTTCTTTTAAAGACCTGCAAGCCTGACTTCCCGAAAAATCAAACTCGGCCGCCTGACCTATAGTTATCGGTCCCGAACCGATCAACAAAACTTTTTTAATCGAATTGTCTTTTGCCATATTAAATAATACCCCGCTTTAAATAAAATAAAATCTCCAATTATATGATTATATGATAATTACGATAAAGTATTTAAAATAATAAATTGTTCGGGGATTAATGTATAACAAATAATAAAAAGTTATTGCAAAAAAGACTATTGATAATATTGATAAAAAAGAAAATCATATTGATAAAAAAAAAAAATCGTATTGATAATAAAGAAAATCAAAATGAAAAAAAAACAAGTAGAATAAAAATAAAGAAAAAAACATGTAGAAAAAAGATAAAATAAAAAATAAAAAAGGAAACAGGAGAACAAATGAAAACTATAATAAATATTAGGATTATAGCGAAAAATATAAGTACTAATAATGTATAATTGTAATAACTTTATAAGCGATAAATTACCAGATACTTAAAGTCTTTTTTAAAAAATAAAAAATATGAATGAAAAATAAGGGAAAAGGACATTTCGCCACAAAAAGTCCTTTTTCCAATTCACACATTTTCCAATTCAATTTTTTCCGAGGTCTACAAACGAATCTTGTAAAAGATACATTTTGAGACAATCTATAAAATGCTATACTAGAATATATACTTATCGTTTGAAATATAGCAAATTATAGTAAAAAACTATCAAAATATAGCAGAATTTTCAACGAATTTAAAAAAAAAATAGCTTTTTTTAGCAAAAAAATAGATCTTGCTACAACTAAATACCGCGCAACACTAAAAAAGCGAATAAAAACAAAATAAAAAAAGAAGATCGGACCAAAAACAATAGCAGTAAAAGCATATATTAAAAAATAGCAAAAAGATAGATTTTGCTATAAAATAATATTTAAAGAAATATTATAAGAAATATGTAATATTTCATCTTCAAATATGTGAGAATAAATTGAAAAAGGAAATATGTCCTACAAAAAGAAACTGTTTTACACAATTGCCGCAAAATAGCAGGCAACAAACTGCTAACATATAAGAATTTATAATAAGTTATAAGAATCTATGAAAAGCTATAAAAAAACTGTAAAAATCTATAGAAATCTATAAAAAAAAGCTGTACAAATAACATAAAAAAAGAGTTTAAAAATAAGAAATTACGTACATTTATCTGCTATAATCTGCTATCAACTCAGATATATTAGAAAGTAATTTATCCAAAAAATAGATACCAGTAGACAGTATAGCACAATATAGAAAATGCTATTTGAAAATTTTTAAAAAAACAACATATAGAATGATATAGAAAGGTATAGAAAACATATAAAAATAATATATCCGGAACTGAAATATTGAATATCTAGAAATAAAATATTGAATAAAAATATAGATATTATAGATGTGAAAAAAAAATAAAAGTATAAATACATGATTACACCTTATAAAAATACAGAACAGTAAGGAATCTTAGGGATCCGGAATATAAGACGAGATATTAATCTATAGAAACATAGAAAATTTATAGAAAAAATATAGGAAATTATAGAAAAATAATAGAATGTGATAGAAAATTGATAGACAATTGATAGAATATCTATAGAATATGCTATTGCAATCTTAAAAACATTAAAAGAGGCTTATTAAAAACATAAAAGGCTTAAAGCCGAGTGAGAAAGTATGGCAAGCAATATAGAAAACGCAGAAACTGATGATAAAAGGACTGAAACAAAGCAGCTTAATGTCAGAATATCGCTTGAACTTCATGAAAAGCTTGATGCTGTAAATGAACCTAAAGGAATGGTTGTAGCAAGAGCTCTTGAAGAATATTTCGCCAAGGCGGAAAAGGAAAAAGAAAGTGAAGCAACCGGATTAAGTCAGGAATATGTAAATGCTCTTTTAAAACAGCTGGAAACAAAAGATAAACAAATCCAAGCACTCACCAACCAACTCAATACAAAAGATGAACAAATCACAGAAAGAGACAATACTACAAAAATGCATATTGCTCAAGTTCAAACGCTGATTAATCAACTTGAGAAAAAACAGCTTGAGTTGGAAAATGAAAAAACTGAAAAGAAAAAATGGTATCAGTTTTGGTAAATTCCGATTTCAATTTTAGGAAATGAAAGCTTTTCCTTTATCGATTTTTACATTTTTCGTGTTGCTTGTTGCTTCATGTTATCATGTTAATTACTTCAATGTAAATCTTTTTCTTTATTATAAATTAAATATATAAAATATTGGAGGTGGGGCATGGAAATAGAGTTAAAAAATATTGGTTTAATAGATCACTGTAAAGTTAAAATCGACGGAATCACTATTATATCCGGGGAAAACGCAACCGGAAAAAGCACTGTGGGAAAAGCTTTGTATGGTGTGTTTAACGGGTTGAATGACATTTTTAACCAAGTTGATGAAATAAGGCATGAGAATATCTATGGAATTTTTTTAAGATATAGCAGATCTGCTGAAATGAAGCGGTCAATCGATTACAGAAAAAAATATGATGAATTGATATGTTATATAATAAAAAACAGAAATCAGTTCATCAGTAATAAAAAATCTTTAAACTATTACATAATGAAAAATAAAAACGTAATTATCGATGAAGAAAATCAAATTCATGATACACTGTTGGAACGTTCGTCTTATTATTCTTCAAAAAATATAGATGATGAAATCGAATCGATTACGGAAGAAATATTTGAATCTTTGAAAATTTCTACGGAACTTATAATAAAAAGAATTGTTCAAAGAAGTTTGGATTCGGAATTTAGAGGGGATATAAAAAACAAATATAAAACAGCTGAAGAAACATCTGTTATAAATTTAACAATAAAAGATGAAATTGTAAAGGTCGAAATTTTAAAAGACGAGGTTTCAAAAGTAAAAAATGTAATGTCTATGACTAAAGAGATAGTCTACATAGACGACCCTTATGTAATAGATGACTTAAATAAGGTGATGAGATCAGGTTTTTTTTGAATTTTGAAGGAAAAAATCACAGAGATACATTAAAAGAAAAGTTATTAAGAGACAGCAAAGACTTGTTGGAAACTATAAAAACCGATGAAAAATTAAAAGATATCTACACCAAATTGGAATATATAAAACTCGGAGAGTTAAAATACCGAAACAATATCGCCAGATATGAAGCTGACGATTTGTCTATAAATGCCGAAAATATTGCTGCGGGATTAAAAACATTTGTTATAATAAAAACATTGCTTGAAAACGGAAGTCTTGAAAACGACGGCACTATGATTTTAGACGAACCCGAAATACACCTGCACCCGAAATGGCAATTGCTCTTGGCGGAGCTAATAGTTTTAATTCAAAAAGTATTTAATATGCACATTCTTCTCAATACCCACAGCCCCTATTTTCTTCACGCAATAGAAGTTTATTCGAAACACCACGGAATATCAAAAAAATGTAGATATTATTTGACGGAATTGGACGAAGAAGAAAAAACGGCACATATAAAAGAGGTCACGGGAAACACGGAAGAGATATATAAATTGCTTGCTGAACCGTTCGATACTTTGGAGTTGATATAAACGTGTTTGAAAATTTCAAATCAACTTTAAAGAAAACTTCGTTTGACAAAGATAACAATTTCCACTGGTTGAAAACAATATACCTTGTATAGACTTTGACAAGTATATGAAATATTATTGCAAAAACGAAGTCACAGAGGCAAAATCAATATTAAGATCTGTTGATGCGATTTTAAAAAACGGAAATGATGTTTATTTTATAGAGTTTAAAAATAAAACAGTAGACAACAAGACGGTATACGAATTAAAAGAAAAATGTTATGATTCGATTTTTGTATATTTCGACAAGAGTAAACAGAGCATAGAAGAATCAAGACAGAGTTTTCACTTCATACTGATAACTAATTACAGTAAAAATAAAAATATGTTTAACAGCTTGGATAAAATTAAACAAAATGTAAGAAATAATGCAAACACGGAATTGAAAAAAATTATAGATAAATTTGAATGCTTTTATTTAAAGTCTGTAAAAGTATGGGACCCCGGGACGTTTAATCAGTTTTTAGCTGCTAAAAAATCGCTTTAAAAAACGTTTAAAAAAAAAACGTTAAAAAAAACGTTTAAAAAAAAACGTTTAAAAAAAACGTTTAAAAAAAACGTTTAAAAAAAACGTTTAAAAAAACGTTTAAAAAAAACGTTAAAAAAAACGTTTAAAAATAACGTTAAAAAATAACGTTAAAAAATATTAAACAGTTGAAGAATTCAACTGTTTAATATTTTATCAATTTCTTGTTTAAGAAGTCGGCTTACGTCTTTTCCGTCGACTCTGCCTCTAAATTCTCCCATTACGGGACCCATTAAAGGACCGAGTGCGGAGTTTTGCTTTTCTTTTATGAAATCTTTTTTCTCGTTTACGAGTTTTATTATAAATTCTTCCACTTCCGATAAGTCAACAACACTTAAATTCTTTTTTGAAACTATTTCGGACAAGGGGGTGTTCGGGGTTTTACAATATTCTTCAAAAAGAGGAATTAGAGATTCTTTTGAAATTTTTCCGTAGTCAACGAGATCGAAGGCTTCTTCAAAAATTTCATCTGTTAAATAATCAACGTTCGTTCCTCCTCTTTTAAGTTCGGCTTTAGTTCCTGTCATGTTTCTTGCAATAAATGTAGGAGTGACGGCGGAACTGTTTACGAATTTTTTAGCTATCTTTTCAAAACCGTCCGGGTTGTAAGAATAAGCCAGTTGTTCTGCGAATTCCCGATTCAAATTATATTCTTTCATGAAACGATCGGCTTTTTCATTTAAAAGCTCAGGAAGGGGTAAGTTTTTGAAATAAGAGTCTTTTACGCAAACGGGCAATATGTCAGTTTCTGGAAACATTCTTGC
>JGI24707J26582_10002320_pt1 | contig 14363 bp, 12 predicted proteins | sample BioPla1DNA1_FD_26582 | JGI IMG/M metagenome (IMG submission 26582) | reverse complement strand
GGACGATGGCGTCGGCGGTGGGGCTGGTGTCTAGGATGGGGAGTTTGCCGGCGTTGTCAAGCTGTAGGTTTGCTTTCCCCATCACTTTTATGAAAAAGTCATACACGATCGATGCGAAACATCCTGCAGACAATGTCAGGAGCCTCTGATCTTGAACAGATATACCTAGCAATCCGTGAATATGCCCTGCCTGTGGGGGTATGATTGCACCAACGAGCGTTCTTTCCCCGCTCAAGCTAAGCATTTTGCGTGCAACCAAACGATAGTCATTGGTGTATTTCTGTCCCCAAGGTGTTGTGGGAACTCGCTGAGTGTATTCATCCATGGGACAGGCTGGGGAATAGTTGGAGCGCTGCATGTAGGCTTCATCGATTGTGGTTAGGTCAATGCTGTCATAGTCGCTGTTTAGCCTGCAGACCCGCCTAGATGTCTTGAACAATGGATTAGCTACGCCTATGTGTGGGCCAGAGTATACTAGATCCAAATATTAGATCGAGAGGGGTCTCAGCGAAATGCACAAGACGAGATATGGTACCATCGCTTTGGGCGTTCGTTTCATTCCACATCTGAGTTGTGAAAACATCTTCGCCTAGATCATCTATCGTTCTGGTCTGTTGAGTGAAGCGCTCCAATACTTCGATAAGTTGCCTGGCGTGGGTTGATGGCAATCTAGCTTCAGAGGCATTTTCGGATCCGTCAAACAGCTGGGCAAACATCCTTAGCTCCGACTCTCCAACTCTTACCACGCGATCTGGATGGCCATTGACGTTCCACTTGTTTTTGTCATTCTTGATCCCTGGGACCTTGCCCGTTATGGATCCGTCATAGCATTGCTCGACAGTGGCTGGGCTATATAGGTTTGCTATGGTATCAAAGCTATCTGTAAGAGCGTTTGAGTGGATGTTTATGCTAAACTGCACATGATGATCAATGTCAGGAAATAGCCTCAGCTCGTTGATAAAATGAAAGTGTTTCCTCAGCCGAGGGTACAGTCTTCTACGTAACAATCCACCTTTCGGATCATCATATACCCCCTCCGGGTGTAGGAACGCAGACACGCCAGTTTCGGCACCAAACATCCAAGCCTGTGGTAAGAAGCACTTATACAGATTTGCTTTCATGCCAACTAGATCCGGATAATTCTGCACAGCGTTAACAAAGCTTTGAGTACCAGCAATTCCCTCATATTCGGCAAAATACAAATCACGTGTTGCTTGATCCTTTAGGACTTCGTTCCGCATCTTGGCTGTTTCGGCCGCAGTATACTTCTCTATGGCCAGTAGAGGTTGGCGATCGGACAATACAGCCTGCTCATTCCACCCTAGAAGTATCCACGGCGGATTCCCCAAGATCAGATCAAATCCACCTCGCTCAGCGAATGTCTCGGCAAACTCCAGTTCCCAGTGGAGGAAGTGATGGCGGTCTGCAATCTCCTGCGCTAGCTTAAGGCGGAGACTATTCTCACGCAGTACATCCAAATTCACCTCGGGAAGGCCGTCATAGGTTTTCAGGATATGGGAGTATGCATCATCTCCAAATAGACTCAACTGGGCATCAGATTGGACCGAGATTATACCGCCTTCTAAGATAAGNGACATATCAAATAGAAACTCCTGTCGTGTTGGCAAGAGCTCGGCCTGCTCAATTGGCCAAAACCAGAGAGCACACCAATAGTCCATGGCATACTTGAGCCGCGCATAGGGGCCGGCATTTTCCATCTCTTCGGACTTATATAGACGGTGGTAGATTTCATCTTTCTCCCGGATGGAAGTGGTTTGAGGGAACCCATTATCTGGCTGGCCGTACACCGTCAAGGGATCGGCGGTTTGCTTTTTGACTTTTCTACGCAGCTCAACCTGCCTCTTCCATAGGTCATCTATAACGCTGGAGAGGCGCAGCAACGTCTCTACCTCATCACTGGAGTGGGGGGCGGTGAACTTACGGTTCCAAGCCCTGATCTTCTTGATATCATCTGATGCCAGGGCTCGGATCACCCTATCGGTATAGTTGGACATGCCCGGATCACCCAAGAGGAAGTGATAGATCTCATGCTTGGGGTCGCGCTGCTCATCGGGTTGGATGCGCTTTGGAGCATTGTTATACCAAACCTTGGAGCCGCCCTCGGCTTGAACTTGTTTGGCAGTATAGACCTGTCTACGGGCACCGATGAGGGAATTGCCACAGACAAGCTGGGTGCCGAACCAGGGGACATGTGAACCTTGGAAGATTGTGTTTAACCACAGTGATACTTCAGCAAGTTCCACGGCAACAGGATTCAGGTCGATACCGTAAACATTGCGATCAGCGATATACATTTTGACTTTTTGCAGCTCTTGCAAGCGATCCTCATGGGAGATGGTCTCTCCCAGCTCTTTTTGCTTGAGGGTAAGATAAGCTTCCGCCAGCTGGTTAATGGCTTCATTTAGGAAAGCAGCACTGCCCATGGCAGGCTCACAGATGGTTAGTTCTAGTATCTCATCGGCTGTCTTTCCTTCTAGAAGCTCTTTTAGGGCGTATTTAACAAGACACTGGGTTAGCACCTCAGGTGTGTAGTACGAGGCTGACTTTTCCCTTTCCCGTCCAGCCAGGCGGTAGATAAAGGTGCCTTTCTCATAGGTGCGGAGCTTGCCGCTGTTGGGGCCATCCTGGTAGCGCACTCTTTCTGCTTCGGTGTAGTTGTGCAGCTCCCGTTCGGGCACAAAATATCCTACATCAAGTTCGTTATAGGTATCGCGCTCGCGCTTTACTTCATAGAGCTTCTCTTCGGCAAAAAATCCCCGGTAACTAAGGAGAGCCTCATACACAGCTCCCATTTGGTTAATACCTAGTGCTGCATAAGAGATACGTCCCCGTCGTCCGCGGCCGCTTCGGGAGATGCTCATCAGATCGATCATCTGGATCATGACACTGTTTCGAATCTTGGCTCTGCTAATATGCGGTGTATACTCTGGGTCAAAGATATGGGCTTTGAGAGGCTCCATGACAAATACATTATGCAAAGAATTCAGATCTTGGCTAAAGAGATGGCGCTCGGGCGGGTACCCGTTGTAAATTAGATCAAAGAGCTTAGTGATACTTTCATGGAGGTAATATCCTTCGCCCACTTCGTCGCTTTCTTCACGGACCTCTTCCACAATGTCCCGCAGGCTCTCCAGTGAATACCCCTGCAAATAGGTTTGGGATTTCATAGGAGCATAACCCAGCTCTGGCCTGGCCTCAATAAAGAGTAGGAATAGGATGCGGTACATATAGCGCAGGCATTCAACGGTTAATTCGTCCGCCAGCTGCTTATTGAATACACCCTCGCGAAGGCGGGTTCTTTTATCGTAAATCACTTCATTGCCGAGAAGCTCAATACATTCTCGTAAGGCATACTTAAGATCCTCCGAGACACTCGATGAATGCCGGTGAGATTCCTCATCGAGAGTATCCAAAAGGCTTCCGCCGTCTATTGGACAGAGGCTTTCCCGATGCAGCAGCACAGTAATGGCCTGAAGGGTAGTCTCTTCCCGGCGCCCAAAAATGTCGTCGAGTTCAAAGAGGAGGTAGCGCTTTGCGTTCCACTTGTTCCGATCGATAAGGGCAATCTGATACATCCCGATGAGAATTACCCAGCGGGGAGGCTCAGTTACGGCAAAGAATACCTTGGAGAGCAGATCCTCATTGGTCATGTCAGGTATGGGTTCTATACTGCTCCCCTCAGAAAAAGGGTCCAGCGTATCCCGTAAAATGTCCCCATCATCCTCTAAAGTAGAGGACAGCATTATCCATAGAAGTGGAGCACCATTGGGTTTTGTGACCTCGAGGTACACAGGAACCTGAAGCTCATCTTCCACATCCATGAGAGTTGTCTCTCTAGCTTGCGGATAGTCCAGGGCATCTAGGATTAGATTAGCTAGTTCGGAGACGATTTGGCCTTTGGCAAGGGAAGTGCTTTGCCGCTGGTATTGCTCTCTAAGAACATAATATCTTCTGCTGACTTCCCGCAACCTAGACCAGGGTGTTTGAAAGTCACTATCCCTGGCTCGGATTCTCCAGTCTGTGATGGTGTTCTTGGCGTTCTCTGCGAAAATCCATGAGAAGTAATGGTTGGTATAGTATTCGTTGCGGTTGGTGATACCGGTTAGATCCATGGTCATGTGCTCACCCCCGTCATGACACCGACGATACGAACATGGGCGTTTGTCTCTATCTCCAATGTATCTCTTACCCAGTCGACAAACTCGTCGAAGAGCTTATCTACCTTGTGGAGCTCTTCTTCCCGTCTGCGGCGTCTTTCAGATAAGGTTTCGTGGATGTATTGGTGATGGCGATGGTGCAGTTCAGCTAGCTTGTCCAGCTCATCATCGATTTGGGGATCTACCTGCTTTTTATATGATTGGTAATGCTGGTGCATGACCTTATTGGCTTCCTTGATCACAGCCGGAAGTAACGCTTCCCCTTGCTTAATCTGTTCCTCCGGCAAGTTGGCTCGGTTAGGAATATCTCCTCGATGGTATTTGGTCATGGCCATTGCCTCTTCCATATTCATTTCCTCCATGAGCTGGCCGTTCTTGTAGCGTAAGCCAAACCATTCATCCACTACAGGGGTGGATTTGCGGTTGGGTATGCTGCCGGCTATGAGGAAGATGTACTCATCTTTGGAGAGTGCATTGGGCAAGCCTATAATGGGTGCTTCCTGTCTGCCAAAGAGAAGGCTCGCCTTATCATTGACCCAATCAAAGATGGGATGGAGCGGCCAAAGATACTGTGTGGCAGGCCATGGCGATTCGATGATATCCTGCTGCAGGCTCCGCTGCATCTCTAGCATGCAAAACTCCTTATCGGGGCTGAGCCGCAAAGTGTCATTGGCCGGCAGAGCTTCCTCCGGCATTAGAGCTGCAAGGCGACTCTTTAGCTCGGGGGTGAGCTGGATCTCCAGACCCGGCACAGAGCGGAGCTTCTCCACCCGGTAGCGTTCTTTTTGCATGAAATATTCCAGAGCAACACTAAGATAATCAAGATCAGAAAACAGCGTGCTGGAAGATGCCACTTCCACCGGCGCTTCATCCTCTGTTGCTCCCATCATCAAGAGTTCTAGGGGATCAAATGCTGCTTCTTCCACGCTCAACTGCAAGTCAAACTCTTCTGCAGAAATGCCGGTTTCGATGGCATCTGCAGTCTTTTTCTCTTCTTCCTCAATATCAAAAACACCCATCAAAACCGCGGGATCACCGATGTTTTTGGTGGCCTGTTCTTCCTTTTCGACCAAGATCTCCAGGATTCTCATATCACCTTTGATCTTCTCGTTTTCACTTTGAATCATCAAGTAGCGGATATCGGGCTGCTTGGTTTGACCGTAGCGGTCAATACGGCCATTGCGCTGCTGAAAGACCATCAATGACCAAGGTATATCAAAATGGATCAATCGGTGGCAAAGGTAATGGAGATTAATACCTTCAGAGGCGACGTCTGAAGCTACCAGGATCCGAATGGGTGATTCGGTGCGTCCGAACTCTTCCACAATACGCTGTTGATCAATATCGCTCATACCCCCATACAGCTCCTGGACTGCCTTCTCAGGCAGATTTAGGTCTTGCCTTAAGTGAGCAGCCACATAGCGCATGGTCTCAATGCGCTCAGTAAAGATAACGATACGGTCAGCAGTATTATCTGGATTCCAGCCATATGATTCGCTGCGCAAGAGATCTAGTAGATTGGTGTATCGAGAAAAGGAATCTGGCGTGATCTCTTCTAAAGCTGCCTTTAGCTCCAAGAGTGCATTGATATCACGGGAGTGCTCTGTACCGATATTGCGCTCTAGGCGGCGAATGCGCTCATCGATACTCTTGATGCACGCTGCTGGGCTGGAAAACAGGGATTTCTCCAATGTGGTTTTAAAAAGCTGTGCAGCTCCCCGGCCTTTCTGAACCATTTTCAGCTGTATGGAAGTGAAGACATCAAAGGCCATTTCTTCTTTGGCGGAAGCACGGCACTTCTCAATGGAGATACGCCGTTCTTTGAATACGCCTTCTATTTGATGCCGAATATCTTTCTTGAAGCGCCGGACACACATGCCCTTGATATCGTCTTTTGTGTAGTCGTGGGGATTGGCAATCGCTGTTGGATCGAGCATATTCATCAGTGAGGCGAAACTCTCCGAGCGCCCATCATGGGGTGTGGCTGAAAGCATGATCAAGGTATCAGATCGTTTGGCAAGAAGCTGGGCTAGGCGGGAGCGCTGTGCCTGCCGTTTACCTCGAACTGCAACATTATGTGCCTCATCGATAACGATAATATCCCACCAGGCGTTTTCCAAATGTGTGCGGTACTCCACATCACGCTTCAGGGTATCCATGGAGATAATCGTGCGATCATAATAGAAGAACGGGTTATAGTTGGCTGGAATCTGAGCACGGATACGCTGGATCTTATTGGAGTCAAGCCTGACGAGGGGAATGGTAAACCGGTTCCACAACTCTTTTTGAAATTGTGTCATCATGCTTTTTACTGTAACGACCAGAATGCGTTTGCCCTTGCCACGGGCGATGAGCTCACTGATTAGAATCCCCGCTTCTAAAGTCTTTCCCAATCCCACGGCATCGGCAATCAATATGCGCTGCCGGGGTTGTCTAAGGGAAATCTGGGCTGGCTCCAGCTGGAAAGGCAAAAGGTTCATTGCTGCCTTATCACCGATATGCAGGCGGGTATCAGTGGGGACTTTCTGCCGCCACTGACTTTCTATGTACAGCCGCGATCGGGAGAAAAAGGGGGACTCATCGGCTACCAAGGCGGTCTTCACCGGGTCCACGATCTCAATACGATCTTCAAGATCAACTAAAAATGAAGCCTCGTGATCTTGGACCAACGGCGATAGGCCAATAACGTGGATGGTCGGATTGCCGAAGCTGTTGGTCTCAACCTTTTTGATCATCCATTCCTCATCCCGGAGGATGATCCGCATCCCGGGAGAGAATTTGGTATTGTGCATCTTTTCTCTCACATCCCCAAAATGGCTCTAGAGCTAACTTATCACATATAACATTTGACAATAAAGGCCAAAACCCTGTCTATTGGGTTCTGGCCAACTGTTTCACCGGGCTCAGCTGCAGAACAGCTCCCAGCTTCCGAACGGCACAGCGAGGTACTCCGGGAACCTATATGGGGGATAGGAGTAGCTGAAGAACATGTCGTTGGCCATGAGTGGCTGCGGTCAACATGGAGTCTCCGTTTCCAGAAGCTACAGGAATCATGGGGTTGACCTGGAATATGCGATTGGGCAAATTGTGCAAGGAGACTATCACGTTTGGGTTCAAAGGGTCTAGTTTCGGCCGAGCGTCCCTGTTGTCACAGGTACAAAGGATTACTTTGCAGAGCTTAGAAAAGGTCGAGGGTGGGAGGGAGGCAGCCTATGGAAACCGGATTAGACCAATGGGAAAGGGTCACGCCCAGTGCCGCTAGGGAGCTTCTGCATGGGTTCTCAGCTAGTTGGTGGATTGCCGGAGGCTGGGCTATTGAGCTTCATCTGGGGCGATGCGTACGAGACCACGGTGATATGGATATTCTCCTTCAGCGAAGGGATCAGGTCGGGATCCAGGCGTATCTGGCTGGTTGGGATTTATATGTGGCTGACCCACCGGGGAGTCTTAGGTTCTGGCTGCCNGGGGAGTATCTCCATCGTCCCATCCAGGACATCTGGTGTCGCCCCAAGCCGGAATCAAGATGGCATATCCAAATCATGTTGATTGATGTGGAGGACGGAGATTGGGTTTTCAAACGGGATCCTCGGATTCGACGACAGCTATCTGAGATTGGGCTAGAGACTTCAGAAGAGATCTTGTATCTCCGACCCGAGATACAGCTGTTGTACAAGGCTAAGTCGCCTAGGCCCAAGGATGAGATAGACTTTACTGCTGTGCTACCGATGCTTACTAATGACGAGCGCTCATGGCTTAGGTCGGCCTTGAGCTTGGCCCACGGTGAGCATCGGTGGGTGGCCAAGCTTTGAGAGACCTGCCGCGGCGAGCCTGGTAAGAGGCGGCTGTCCCTCCGGGACCATATACTTCTCGGTGAGACTGTACCATCTTTCGTGAGGTATCCACACCATTTCGGGATGCAAATTGTGCACCTAGAAGGAATTCTCGCCCTTGAGCAGAAAAGAAAGACGAAAAGATAATACCAACACACGAATGGGTGAGTGTAGGGTATCTAGGGGACTAGTGAGAGTCTGTAACCGAGGGTAGAAGCTGATGATAGCCCTTATGACCAGCTGCACAGATAAGAGGAGGAGCAGACATGGGGTTGATCGAAACTGAGCGGCTCATACTCAGGCGATTCACGGCGGAAGACTGGCGGGACTTCCAAGAGCTTGCCCTCGATTGGTAGATTGCACCGGGGCCGGCATTCGATAAGTGGTGTACATCTGAGGAAGCATGCAAAGAGTCTGTCAGTTACATGTCCAAGAAGGACCAATATTTGGCTGCCTGTTTGCGAGAAGGTGGCAAGATAGTGGGTTTGCTGGGTATCAACGGGATGGACGACGAAAAACAGCTGGACTTGGGGCACGTGTTCCCATCAACGTATCAAGACAACGACCACGACAAGGAAGCTCTCCGCACCCTTATTCAGCATTGCTTTGATATGCGTGGAGCATTGTCGATTGTCACGCGTAATGCTGCGGATCACGCCCAGCAACTCGCTCCCCTTTTGTCGCTGGGCTTTACCAACAGGAACCCAGAGAACAGCGGTGAGCTAACGATAAGTAGGGAAGTGGCCAGGTCACTTCCTTCTCCGTTGACCGATGCCTTCGATCGCAGCTACTTCGATTCACTAGTTNACAAGTCCGTGGGATGTACAATGCCGTGAAGCAGGTGTTGACGGACATGGCGCAAAAGGGAGGCCGGGATACCGAAAGGGACCTGTTCTGGCAGCCTGGTGGTTATGTGAAGGNCTTAAGCAGGAAGACGGCCGGTCAACCTTGCCCCGCCTGTGGCACTGTGATTCGCAAGGAAGCTTATCTAGGCGGCAGTATCTATTATTGCGCTGGATGTCAGGCCATCTGAGATATCGTGTTAGTCGTCCTGACTGGGCTCTGAATGGTATACGGCAGATAACCCGAGCCGGATGTAGGATTGCTCGCTATAAAGGTCTAGGTGGCGAAGACGGAAGGTATGCAGTTATGCAGTCGTACTAGGGCGGTTTGATTAAGTGAACATGGTATAGAGTCTACGCGAAATCTGGTTGTTGGCAATGGCGGTTACATCAAGATGGATTATGGGGAGGAAAAAGAGATGGCGGAAGTTATTGACGTACTTAGGAAGAGCTTTCCGTCGCTTCGCCTAATCGGCAAAAGGTATACTGACACCGATAGGGGTCCAGACGGGGGGTATAGCCAGAAGTGGGGCGAATGGTTCGAGAAAGGTTACTTCACCGCACTTGAGAAATTGGGGCCTGCATTGGTCATCGGAGACGCCTATATCGGTTGCATGCGGTGTGCGGGGGAATTTGAGTACTGGATCGGTATGTTCTTCCCCGAGAATACTCCTGTTCCTGATGGTTATAGATGTGTTGATATTACTCCGGGGGATGTGGGAATTTGCTGGATCTACGGTCGCCCTGATACTGGAGAACTCTATGGGCAGGAAGCACATGATATGTGTATGGCGAGGATCAAAGAGGCAGGTTGGCAGATTGCTGACGAGCCATGGTTCTTTGAGCTATACGACTGCCCTCGTTTTACGGCCCCTGATGCGAAGGGCAACGTCATCCTAGACTATGGAGTGTATCTAAAAGAGTAGCGCGTGGGGGCGGATCTCACTGGAGTTTCCCCTGAGATCTTTTTGCTGCGAGTATGCATATGACTGAGCTCAAGATAGAATCATATCGAGCAAGGTGGGGTGGCAGTGCCACCCCATCATCGTATCGGTGGATGCGCTCTAGATCACATGAGCGTCTAGAGCACGCCTGCAAGCGAGGGGATGGAAATAACACAGGAAGAGTTTGTATGTGAGCCGATTATTATCGATCCCAGCTCTGTGTTTCTTGCGCCGTTAGCCCAGGGAGGCCCGGCCTGTCCCCGGCGGTTCACTTGGCGTGGTCAGGAGCATAATGTCATTGCCGTTTTAGAAACAGGTAAGCAGCTTCGGGCACATGATAGCCGGGAGACCTATGTCAAGTCACACTCCTTCCGTATCAGGACAGACACTAATCTAGAAATAGTATTGCGCTGCGATCGACAAGTCCGGGGCAATCCCTGGCGGGTTTTTACAGTTCGACGGATCGTCGGGTAAGTCTTGGCTGTCCTAGGGCGGGGGCCGGCGCTCAAGAGGCATATCTAGACATGCCTCGAGCGCAGTAAGCTCTAGATAGATGAAAACCACCAACGGAGTGACAACAAAGGGTATGCTGAGTTTGTTCTTTGGGGAGGAATAAACACCCTTTGGCAGAAAAGACAGAAGACAAGGCGGATGCAAATATCTGGCAGAGGGGGGAGACGACCAAGATGCAGGCATATGGTCCTGGTTTCGCAAGGGTATACAACAGCAGGTGGTCTGGCTTCGCCCGTCAAGTGGCACCACAGATTCAGGAGTTCTATGAGAGAACAGCGATAGGGCTGACCAACAGGACTCTGCTCGATGTATGCTGTGGTACAGGTCAGCTTGCTGTCCATTTTTTGGAGCAAGGGTATAGGGTCGTCGGCATTGATCTTTCGCAGCCGATGCTTCGCTATGCCGAGGATAATGCCCGCGAGTACATCGACACGCATCGTGCGGCATTCATACAGGCTGATGCCACAAACTTCAGCCTAGGTGAGCGCTTCGGTCTCGTGGTCTCCACCTTCGATGCGCTGAACCACTTAGCCGATGAGCAGGCACTTAGGCAGTGTTTTCAATGTGTTTTCAATGTTTGTGATGGTGTCTTTATCTTCGACTTGAACACTCGGCGGGGTCTTGAGCGTTGGAATGGAGTCAGCATTGATGACAGTGATGACGACACACTGCTAATCATCCGAGGCATCTATGATGGGGAGAGTAATAAAGCCTGGACAAGGATCACGGGTTTTTCGCACACCTCTGATGGGTTTTTTGAGCGCTTCGTCCAGACCGCGTTCAACACCGCGTTTGAGATGGCACAGGTTCGGAAGATGCTGCTGGAGATCGGATGGCGCAAGGTTCACTTTGCACGTAACGGGGAGCTGGCTGTGCCTATTGACGATCCAGAAGCCGAGGGCAGGGTTTTCATTGTCGCTGAGAAGTAGTCAAAGGTCGCCGGGGCATTGGGAGTAGTCTAGTCAAAGCTGGTTTACAGTGTCTTCGAGAACTAGGAGCCTCACTCTGCGTTTGGGTGGAGAGGATCAGCAGACATGAAAAGGGGTGATTTTAGGTGGAATTCATTGGGTTTTTAGCACCGGTAGCCTTCGTGTTTGCCATAGCAGCCTTATCTCAGGTGGGGTCTTTGAAGAAAGAAGTAGAGCAGCTGAAATCCGAATTGGAGAAGCTAAAGAAGGACTAGCTTGGGTTTCTTTTCGCTTTACGCAAAGGCCCTAGGCTTTGCTGGATTGCGCCCAGGGCCTTTCTTGCGTATGCGCCGTAAGCGGTTCACGTAATCTAGACCACTTCTAAGCTATCCTTATCAGGTAAAGCCGGGAAGGATGCGTGGGGCTCCTTTTGGTACCAGTAAGCCACCGATGCAATATCATCTTGCAGAGGCAGGTAACGCCCTCCGGAGCGCCATCCGAGGGCTTGAATTGTGACCCGCAAATCTTCTTCGAAACGGATGGGATCCATGATATGCCAGCGGTACATACCAAAGCGCTGCTGGCTCTGGTACAGCCCATCCGGTTTGATCACCTGGGGCAGTCCCAGAAATGGGGTAGAGTAGACTCCGTATTCTCCTTTGGGGTGCTCCCAATTCCACGCACCGCCAAAGTAGTCTTCAGTGCCGGTGCCGCAGATAGTGGGGAACTCTCTATCACCGTCCATATAGAACTTGATTTCCCCTTCGCCCCACCAGCCGGTGTTATTGACTCCCCAAGCTAGATACGTTCCTACGTAATGCCCCCAGCCCTTGATTCCATCTACTATGGTGTGGACCTCTTTGTAAGGAAGTGGGTTATTGCGTCGCCATTGTGCATGGAAATATGCTGTGTCATCGGGGATTTCAGTTAGGGCATATGTGATTTGGTAGTATAGTACAGTATCTTCATCGGCCAGATTCTCAATTGTTACCCGGGCAGATTTTCTAAAGGGCATCTCCCAGTAGGAGTTCATGCCGCCGGCAGGATTGACCACTATTGGTAGGGAGTTGACATTGGCTCTTTGGCACCAGCCGTTACAGAAGAAATCACCATATGGGGTTTCCACTGATGGCTCTTCTTCTCCATCCCAGTACATGCGGAGAACCAAGCTTCGCCAATTTCCGGGGAAACAAGTCATCCACATATGCTGGATTACCCCAGGCCCTTCAATCTCAGCTAGGGTAAAGGTGCTCTTTCCGGGAATCTTGATGGAGGGCGACACCTTCCACCCTTGTCCAAGATCCCGGGCACAGGCTGCTCCTGTCCCTTCTGTTGCCATTCCACCTTTGCCTTTCTCCCCAGTGAAGTTTTCGGCACTAATGGAGCGAGTCTTCGCCCTAGATAGCCGTGCCAGTCCCCCAAGTCCCATGGCTAGACCGTCGAAACCTTTCATTTTTCTACCTCCATTATATTTGATGCGTGGTCCCGTGACTCCTTGATTAAGAGTCAGAGGCCCCTCTATGGGCTATTACAGAACACCTTTAGTCAGTTCATACGCCCAATCGCCAGGATCTCCTCTGTCATGAGGAACAATCGATGAAAGCAAAGGGCTGAGAACGGTCACTGGCGGCAGTTCGTACAGTTTTGACCAGCTCGACATGGCGCGATTTCACCAAAAAGGGAATGGGTAAAGGAAGAAATACTGAGATAACGGAGAAGAACTAATGAGAAGTGCAGCGAGCAACGCCCAGCCATTGTTCATGTATCGGCAGAGCAGATGAAGATGCCATAGAAGAGGTAGATCGATATTGCAGCAAAAAGGGGAAAGGAGACTGCATGGAGCCATGCCAGAAACCAGAAAGACTACCAGTGAGGATTTGCTTCAGAACTACTGGGACTATCTTCAAAAGGTTTTTCGGGAAGTCCAAGCCAGTGAGAAAAGCGCAGTAGCTTCTGCTGGAAGAAGGATAGCCGAGGCGATCGGGGAAGGGAACTCCCTTTGGTGCTTTGGCTGTACCCATTCGGCCCTTCTGGTGGGTGAGACGGTATATAGGGCGGGTGGACTGATTTTGGCCAACCCGATTTTCGCCCCGGGCCTTTGGCCGGGAGAACGGCCGGTAACTCGCACCTCCAGGATAGAGAAGCTGTCGGGGTATGCAGAGGTCCTTTTGGCCGATACCAAGATCTCCGCGGGTGACATCGTTGTCGTGATATCTACCTCGGGTTGGAATGCAGTACCGGTGGAGTTTGCCCAATTGGCCAAAGAAGAGCGGGGGGCCTGCGTCATAGCAATAACCTCAATGGGCTATTTGGATCTGCGATCGAGTAAGCAAGGCCCTCATTTGAGCGAGATTGCCGATATGGTCATCGATAATCATGTTCCGGTGGGAGACGCTAGTATGGAGCTGAGTGATTATCCGGGCCTGCAAATGGGTCCAGTCTCTACCTTTGTGGGTTCAGCTCTAATCAACGGAATGATGATGGCTGCTGCAGCTGCTTTGGCTGCCAAAGGGATAGAACCCCCTGTTTTCAGCAGCGGCAATGTACCAGGCGGTATGGAAAGAAATCTAGAACTAGTCCGCAGGTATAAAGACCAAATCCACTACATGTGATAGGACAGAAGCTGAGACTTTCGGTACCGAACTGCTCGCGTGTGTACCAGATTCGTACGAGGAAAGGGGGCAAAGCCCCCTTTCCATTTACCGTTGCTCAGTTCAGTAGTCACGAAGTCATCTCGACCAAGCTTGGACGAGCCTTTGGCGAATCTCAGGTTCCATGCTGACAAACTTGTTGGCATCGAAGAAGCAGATGCCGGATTTTCCGCTATCGAGGCAGTACCGGATCTCCTCCTCTAGTCCGTCGATATCGGGGCCAAGGGTTGGATAAATGCCCATGCCTTGAAGCATCGGTATCTTGCCAGCCCACTCTATGCTTTGATCTGTGGTCTTCTTGAACTTGGTCAAATCAGCTTGGTAGTTCATAATAGCTACCGTGTCAAGTAGTTCACGACGGCACCAATCCGGCCAATCTTGGAAGATAGCGATTTCTAGAGTACAGGTATGACAGTGGGAGCTTTCTCCCAACCGACAGTGACCACACCAGCTGTTCCATGTGCTNGACCGACTGATATACTCGGGCCAGCCATTCT
>JGI24707J26582_10002318_pt1 | contig 14371 bp, 4 predicted proteins | sample BioPla1DNA1_FD_26582 | JGI IMG/M metagenome (IMG submission 26582) | reverse complement strand
AGTAATTTACTAAATCTTCAGATATCTCTATCCTTATAGTTCTTGATAGCAGCTCTATATTTTGAAGTGTCTTATCATCAAAAACATCAAAAAAGAAATTTACATCTCCTTGATTTTCTATCATTAAGTTTTCTAATTCTGTTATTAATCCCTCATCAATAGCACTTAATGGCATTGTTATTTTTACGTTTTTAACACTTTCCATAACATCTTCTAATAAGGATATATGATTGATTCTTGCTGTTAGTTCAGCATTATACTTACTTCTTGGCTCAACTTTTCCTTTAACCATTATGTATAATCCCTCTTTCATATATTTACCAAATTCTATAAAGTCTTTTCCAAAAAGTGCAAATTGGTATGCACCTGTATAGTCTTCCACAGTAAACAGTGCAAATAAATTTCCTTTTTTAGAAACAAGTTCTCTTGCACTTGAGACAACCCCACCAACTGTAAATTCCACACCTCTCATTCGTTCAAGATCTTCTAAATCTTTAAGTTCTGTTTTGCAGAAATTATCTAGTTCAAATCGATATTGATCGAGCGGATGCGCAGAAATATACATTCCTACAAGTTCTTTTTCACGTTCTAGTTTTTCAATATTTGAAAACTCATTGCATTGAGGTGGTTCTGGTTTTGTAATATCAATTTCAATTCCACTTGCACCAAACAGAGACGCTTGAGCGCTACTGCTATCTTGCTTCATTTTATTTCCATAACGAATGAGGTGCTCAATAAAGTTGGCTTCTTCATTCATATCTGGTATTAAATATTGTGCTCGATGCCATTTGTCCAAACTATCAAACGCACCTGCACCAGCCAGAGCTTCAAGTGTTCTTTTAGTAATAATTTGTAGATTTACTCTTTCTATAAAATCATAAATATCTTTGTATGGTCCGTTATTACTTCTTTCTGTTACGATTTCTTCTACCACATTGTGTCCAACACCTTTGACAGCACCTAAACCAAATCTAAGTTCTCCTTTTTTATTAACCATAAATTTCAAGAAACTCTCATTTACATCTGGTCCTAAAACAGGTATTTGCATTCTTTTGCACTCTTCCATAAAAGTAGAAATTTTAGAAATATCATTTAAATTTCTACTTAATACACCAGCCATAAATTCTGCAGGATAATGTGCTTTAAGATATGCTGTTTGGTAAGCTAAATTTGCATAACATACAGAGTGTGATTTATTAAATGCATAATTTGCAAAAGCCTCCCAATCTTTCCATATTTTGTCAATAAGTGGCTCAGGTTTAGCATTAATCTGTTTGCAACCCTCCATAAATTCAGGATTACTTTTGCAACCAGAAATAAATTTTTCTTTAAGTTCTGCCATTACAGAAAATTGTTTTCTACCCATAGCTTTACGTAAAGTATCAGATTCACCTCGTGTAAAACCAGCTAAATGTCGCGAAAGTAACATCACCTGCTCTTGGAAAACTGTAATTCCGTATGTCTCTTCAAGATAAGATGCCATCATCGGATGGTCATATTTTATCTCCTCTTGTCCGTGCTTACGAGCAATATAGCTAGGAATATATTCCATTGGACCTGGACGATAGAGAGCATTCATTGCTACAAGGTCTTCAAACCTGTTTGGCTTTAGAACTTTTAAGTGTTTCTTCATTCCTGCAGACTCAAACTGGAAAATGGCGGTAGTTTCACCATTACTAAACAGTTTAAAAGTTTTTTCATCATCCTCTGGAATTTCATTTATATTTAAATCAATCTCTTTGGATAACTTAATAGTTTCTAAACTCTCTTTAATAATAGAAAGTGTTCTCAAACCTAAGAAATCCATCTTTAAAAGTCCGATAGATTCTACAAAATCACCATCATATTGAGTTACTAATAAATCTGCATCGCCTCGTGGTGCAGGCATTAGTGGGATGTGGTTTGTCAAATCATCTTTTCCAATTAAAATTCCACAAGCGTGAACACCTATATGTCTTACAGAGCCCTCAAGTCTACAAGCATAATCGAGCGTTCTTAAATGCACCTCACTATTGTTATTTTTTGCTTGTTGTATCTCATCAGCAAAAATTTGATAGACCTCATAATTAGCTAATTTGGTAGACTCTTCTTTGGTCAACTCCTTCTTTCTACTTAGCTCTGTATGTGTTTTGTCAATATATGAAATAGCTGAATTTAAAGAGCCTTGCTCCTTTTCTAGCTTCATCACTTGATTATATGCATCAGCTAGCTTAGTTCCTGGCTTATCAGGTATTCTTTTAGTAATTCTCTCTGTTTCAGAAAGTGGTAATTTTAAAACTCTACCAACATCTTTAATTGACGATTTTGCAGCCATTGTACCAAAAGTGCAGATATGTGCAACTTTATTGTGTCCATATTTTTCAGCTACCCAATTAAGAACCATTTGTCTTCCATCATCATCAAAGTCGATGTCAACGTCTGGCATTGATATCCTATCTGGGTTTAAAAAACGCTCAAAAAGTAGGTCATATCTTATTGGGTCAACTGATGTAATCCCTACACAATAAGCCACGGCCGAACCAGCCGCAGAACCACGACCTGGTCCAACTAAAACTCCCATTTCACGGGCTGCATTAATAAAATCCTGTACTATAAGGAAATAGCCAGGAAAACCCATTGTTTTAACTGTATTTAGTTCAAAATCTAATCGTTCTTTAACATCGTCAGGAATGGGGTCTGCATACAACCTTTTAGCTCCTTCATAAGTAAGATAGGCTAGATAATCTGCTTCAAACTTAACACGTAGAAGATGCTCATAATCTGCTCCTAAAACTTTGTACTCTTCCTCTCCAAAATCTTCTATAAGCTTTTCTTCGGGAAACAGTTCTTTATACCCTTCATAAGTTCCAAAATCTTCTGGAATTTCAAATTCTGGCATAATAGGATCAGAGTCTAGAGAATATTCCTCAACTTTATCGACAATCTCTTGCGTATTTTTAAGTGCTTCAGGAATATCACTAAAAAGTTCATTCATCTCTGCAGTAGTTTTAAACCACTCCTGCTGAGTATATGTCATTCTGTTCTCTTTGTCATAATAATCTGCACTTGTATTGAGACAAATCATTACGTCGTGAGCATCAGCGTCACCTTCATCTATAAAATGGACATCATTTGCTGCTATAAGTTTTACATCAAGCTCTTTAGAGAGTTCTACAAGTACTTTATTCACTCTTACCTGCTCGTCATAAACAGCTTTACGCATCTTTTCACTTTTTGAGGGATGTCTTTGCAACTCTAGATAATAATCATCTCCAAAAACATTTTTAAACCAACGAATGGATTCTTTTGCTCCTTCAATATCTCCTTGCATAATTTTTTGGGGCACTTCACCACCCAAACAAGCGGAAGTTATAATTAATCCTTCCTTATATTTTTCAAGATTAGCTTTGTCTATCCTTGGTCTATAATAGAAACCTTCTGTACTGGCAACGGAGGTTAATTTTAGCAAATTTCTGTATCCAGTTGTGTTTTTTGCCAATAATATAAGGTGCCTTCCACTTCTATCTACTTGTTCTGACTTATCTTCAAGTGTTCTTTGAGCAACATAAGCTTCTACACCAATAATTGGTTTAATATTGCTTTTTTTACAAGCATCATAAAACTCTTTTGCTCCGTGCATATTACCGTGGTCAGTAAGTGCTACGGCAGTCATACCATCTTTTGCTGCTTTAGCTACTAAAGCTTTTATACTTGCCTGACCATCAAGGACTGAGTATTGAGAGTGAACGTGTAAATGAGTGAAAGGAATTAAAGACATAGCTCTATATTTTTAAAAATGATTACAGACAAACTTACTAATTTTATGAGAGGAATATAAGCTAAGAATCTTAAATTATCTAACTAAAAAAAGATTTTTTTATGGTCGATTCATTGTCAAGATATTAGAGGAAAGTGGAGAGGTGAAAGAGGAAAGATAAAAGAGGAAAACTGAAAGAGGAGAGGTGAAAGTGTAGTTCGACTTCGCTGACCAAGTCTAGTCGAACTGAGGAAAGGGGAAAGAGGAGAGTGGAGAACTGAAAGTGGAGAGATAAAAGGTGTGTTATTCTCTTGAGTTCAGCATTGGGACACCCAGAAATAGATAAACATTTTGATATTTATTTGATTTATCATATTCAACCCACTTTGGGGTTGGTTCGCATTGGGTTATATACCCCGCAATGAATTACGGGGTTATCCATATTTAACCCCATTCGGGGTGATTTTCAAAACGTAAAATTAATTTATGCAACATTACGTTATGTACATCAACACCAAACCCGTAGCGGGTTGTACTAATAGTAATGTTTTGAAACATACTGAAAAATAAACAGATATTTACACTATTTTTCAAGATTCTCATTGGGACACCCAAAAATAGATAATCATCTTGATATGAAGTTGATTTTAATCCATTTAGCTTTGGCACCCCAAAGATATGCTGAAGACAAGATGAAAAGTGTGTAATTCTTGATTAAATTTTTAAGTTGAAGTAAATATTTGCAATTTTAATTTAAAAAAATGAATTTTTTAACTAGATTTGCACTCTTGAAAAGGGGTTGTTAGCTCAGTTGGTTTAGAGCACTACCTTGACAGGGTAGGGGTCACTGGTTCGAATCCAGTACAACCCACAAAAAAGCGAGATTTAGTTAGACTGAATCTCGCTTTTTTTATATCTTTTATTTATTAAATCATCTTACTAATTCAGAATCATCCCCTTCATATTCAAACCAAAAGAATGTGGCTTCTGAGTTTGTGTCTATCTCTTCATCGCAGTTAACAGCATAAAGTCCGTAGGTGCAACCTACAAAACCTCCGGCCGTTTCGGTACTTAAAAACCGTGCATCTGCACTTTCGCCTATTTGACTCCAATCTTCATCATTTTCAGAGTAGTAGAAATTGTAATTATCTTTTTCACTCTCAATTTTTAACATTAGGCTTCCATCTTTATCATTTAACACTTCTTGAGCTAACAACAACATTTTATCATTAAAAGTTGACTGATAAAGTTCTACAACAGGTTTTTCATCAACAAGTGATTTACACAAGAAATAGAAGTGAGTCTCATTTTGAAGAACTATCAGCCCTGCTTTTTCATCTATTGAATATGGCTCAAAGTTCATCTCAGTTGATGCACTGCTCAATAAATGTTGCTGACGGCGACCAATAAATGATGGATTCCCTTTTTTCATTAATGATTTTGCTCTCAACTGCATAGATATAGAACCGCCATTATCAGAATTTATAGAATACCATTTTTCATAAGGTGTTCTAATCATCATCCATCTTTGGTCTAACTCTTGGTTTACGAACTCTTCCCGTACTTTTAATGCTCCGTTCAATCTTTCATATTCTCCTTTTGGGGCAATTGCAGCATCAAAAGCGTATGACATTTGAACTTCATCAAAATCGGGATTTATAATTGGCCAACCATCTTCCCATTTGATAGGTGCCATATATGTTTCACGACCTAAGTTGTAATAATTATCCTCATAAGGACGGCAAGCAAGGAAGACAGCCCACCAATTACCTTTTAAGTCTTGAATTAAATCAGCGTGTCCGGTTGATGTTATTGGGTTTGGACGATTATCATCAAGGTGCATTTGTGTTAAAATTGGATTTTTATCCCACGGAATAAAAGGTCCAGTAGCATTTTCACTTCTAAAGATGACTTGACGATGATTTACACTTGTTCCACCCTCTGCGCAACAGATATAATACATTCCATCAATTTTATAGAGATGTGGTCCTTCAATCCAAACAGGTTCTTGTGAAATATCGACACCACCATTGATGACTATTTTCTCCTCCCCTTTAGTTTTCATATTTTCCATATCCATCTCAACCATTTTAATAGTTCTATGTCCATCGTAGAGAGGTTCGTGATTTGGTGCATCACTATTGAAAACTAAATAGGTTTTTCCATTGTCATCAAAAAAGAGCGATGGGTCAATGCCATTAACGTTTGGCAACCAATATGGATCGGACCACTCGCCACGTGGGTCTTCTGCGGTCACGATATAGTTGCCACGCTCACGCACAACGGTGCAAGCAACATAGAATTTCCCATTGTTATATTCAATCGTTGGGGCGTAAATTCCATCAGAAGCTATTTTTAAACCGTCAAGTGTAAGCTGTTCGGGACGAGTCATTACGTGCCCAATCTGTTCCCAATGAACCAAATCGGGGCTATAAAAAATCGGTATTCCTGGATAATAGCTAAAAGTGGAATGAACCATATAATAGCCATCNGGNCCTTGACATACACTTGGNTCGGGATAGAACCCTATCATAATCGGATTTTCGATTGTGACAGTTTCAAATTTTTGTTCTTTATTGCTACTGCATCCCAAAAATGGGATGACTAATAGTAACAACAATAGTTTTTTTAGATTTAGTTTCATATTTGTTTTGTTATGTGAGTTTGAGTGATAATTGTTTAGATAATTGAAAATTAATATTATATTTTGAATATGTTGCTCTTTCAGAGCGCAATTTACATACGCATTGTAACCCAAGGCGATACCTTGGGCTAATATATATTGCCCTTTCAGGGCGCGTAATTAATTTTACAATAATTATAATTTATGCAGAACCATAGGCTGAAAGCCTTAAATATAAGAGCCTGTGGCAACGCCACAGGTTTATATATGCTCTGTAAATACAGGCTGAAAGCCTAACATACAATTAATTATTACAATAATAATTTCCTTTACGTTTTACCGCTAACCCCTCTTGCTTTCAGCTATACACGGCAAATAAACTCTCTCACAGCCCTTTACCATTATACAATAAATCTTATACTCCTCATCTTAGTTATGATGTTTCATATCAAACTTTAGTTTTTTCAAATCTTCAAGTTTATGAATTGGTCTATCTAACTCTTCAGGGATTGGCATATTTGAAAAAGTTTGGAAATAAAGCACGCACGCATCACGCCACCAAATAGCTTCTTCATATTGTGTAGCTAATTTATCTTTAGTTTTTTCAAATCTATCACTATCAATAAATCCTTCTAACTTATTCCATCTTTCTTGAAATAATTTTACCTCTTCAACACCCTCGTAATATTTATAAACAATTGCATCCCATAATGTTAAACCGTTTTGCAATCTATAATCCCACGGCAGATGATGAAACCAAAGTAATAGTTCATCAGGACATAACGTTAAATTATCATATAAGTCACGCACTGGTGAGAAATATTGTTCTACAGAGTTTGTCCCTGTTGATGAACGATCAAAACCAATTCCAAATTCAGATGCTCTATGATAATATTTTGGTAGCCAATCTGGTCTTGCATCTTCAATTTCTGTCCAAGGTTCAGGGCCATAGTGATGGCTCCAACCCATAAGATGATGCAATCCAAGCGGTGTCATATAATTTACGACAGCCTCACGTGACCTCATCATAATATCAATAACAGGATTTACAAAATCTTCATCTTGTGTAAAGGTCATTTTTGCCCATTCTTCAGCAATATCTTCAGATTTCAAGTCATAATCCCACGCCAATCGTCCATAAGCATACCAATTTGATTGAGCAAAATCGTGNCCTGTCCANTTGNTATCTCGACCNACATTTGANACTGCNCTAACTGCTGTCAATTTATGATTAAAAAGTGAACCATCAGTTGTTTTTGCAACTGTTGAACCAACACCCTTTGCATAAGTGTCAGCATCAAGCACCTCTTTCCACATTGTTGACAAATAAGCAAGGTGAGATGAGAAACCTAAATACTCTTGAGTTATCTGAAACTCAATCATAGTTGGTGTTTTTTGCATTGCACCAAAAAGTGCGCTAAATGGCTCACGTGGTTGAAAATCAACAGGACCATTTTTCACTTGAACAATTACATTATCATCAAACTTACCATCAAAAGGCATAAACTCGGCATAAGCCTGCCCAGCTCTATCTGGATGATTTGGTTCATAAACAAATGCGCGCCACATAACGATTCCGCCAAATGGTTTTAATGCTTTTGCCATCATATTTGCACCATCAACGTGAGTGCGTCCATAATCCATTGGACCTGGCTGTCCTTCTGAGTTTGCTTTAACCAAGAAACCACCAAAATCAGGAATTTTTGCATAAATCTCTTTTGCTTTATTCTCCCACCATTTTATTACATCCTTATCCAACGGGTCTGATGTTGACAAACCATCTAAAACAGAAGGCGAAGCAAAATTCACTGATAAATAAACTTTCACATTATAAGGACGCATTAAGTCTGCGTATTTTGCAACTTTTGTGAGATATTCTTCTGTCAAAACTTGTGGACTTGCATTAACATTGTTAATTACAGTACCATTAATTCCCACAGATGCATTGGCTTGTGCATAAGTTTTGTAAGATGGAATTAAATCATTAAAGCTTTCATCTCTGTTCCACCAAATTGAGTAACCTGCATATCCTCGCTCAACAGTACCATCAAGGTTATCCCAATGGTTTAAAACACGAATATCATATTTTGGATTCTCTTTTATATCAAGCTGTGAAATATCATTTCCAATTTGCATTTCTCTCAAGAGTGCATAAACTCCATATAGAACTCCTGCTTGATTTTTTGCTGCTATAACAGTTCTGTTTCCTTTTGAAACATTGATTGTTTTTAAAATAAAACCATCATTTGTCAAACTGTTAATTTCATCTTTTAAAGAGAGTTGAGTTGCTAGTTTGCTCTCTCCTGTCAATAGAATTAAAGAGTTATTTTTAGCTGATTTTGCTGTTTTTATAGATTTTCCGGAAATCAATTTATATGCATCTATAAATTCAGTTGAAGCTTGTGAAATAATTTCACCTTTCTCTGTCAAAACAACTGATGATATTTGATTTACATATTTTTCTTGATAATTATATCTAAGCCAAAGTTTTGAGCCATCTTCTGCAAAAGAGCTAAAAATAGTTGATATAAAAAATAGTAATAATAATTTTACTCTCATAGATCTGTTTTTTTGTTTTTTAGTTTTAATATGTTTAACCAATCTTAGGGTAATTGATATTTAAAAATCGTTAGGACGACCACGTAGGGATGCCCCTACGTTATCGTCCTAATTGAACATTGATAATTATTCATTGACAATTGATTTATCATTCACATAAATATTCACCAACGATTTCAACATCGGCAACTACAACTTGTTTATTGGTAATTGCTTTGTTGTTTGGTTGTCTTCCGCCAACTGAAATTTGCATATTGCCTTCGTAAACTTTTTTCCATCCATCAGGATTGAAAAGTGCAATATTTTCAGGTTCTAACTGGAATTCAACTGTTTGAGTCTCACCTTTTTTAATAGCTACTCTCTTAAAGCCTTGTAAACTTCTTATAGGTGCATATTCATTATCTTGTGATATATATAACTGAACAACTTCCTCACCATCATACTCCCCACTATTTGTTACATCAACGGATAGTTTAATTGTTGCACCTGCTTCATAAGAGTCTTCAATGTTAATATTTCCATATTCAAAGTTTGTATAGCTTAATCCATATCCAAACTCGTACAGTGGTTCACCGTCAAAATATTTATATGTTCTATTTTCCATTGAATAATCCTCAAAATGAGGAAGCTGGTCTACAGATTTATAGAAAGTTACAGGCAAACGTCCTGCAGGATTGTAATCACCAAAAATTATATCAGCAATAGCTTCACCACCTGCTTGACCAGGGTACCACGCTTCAAGAATTGCAGGAATATTTTCTGCTTCCCAATTAAATGCAACGGCACTACCATTTAATAAAACTAAAACTGTTGGTTTATTAAGCTTCATAATTGCTTTTGCGAGCTCTGTTTGTACTTTTGGAAGAGCGATTTCAGTTCTATCACCACCCATAAATCCAGGAACTTCAACTTTCATCTCCTCACCTTCAAGTGATGGCGAAAGTCCGACACACAGAACAACTAAATCAGCATCTTTAGCTAATTCAACAGCCTCATCTTGCAACTTTTGATTTGGCTTTTCCCAATGTAAACGAGCCATTGGATATGTGCTATTTACTTGTCTGTATTCGAATTTTATTTTATATGATTTATCTGCTTCTAAAAATAGTTTTTCATATTTAGCACCTGGATGATGAACGTGAGTTCTTGATACTAAAAGAGAATCGTTGATATAAACATTATAATCAGTAAATCCATCTCCACCTAAATAGTAATCACCTGTAGTTGGTGGCACTAAGTAGCCTGTCCATCTTGTTGAAAACACGTCGCCATCAACACCTTCTTGTGGGCTTTCATTCCACCAAGCGTGGTCGATAAAATCATCTATTCCCACATAAAGTGGCTCTTCTTTAAAAACAGCATTGTTATAATATTCAACAGTTAACCCATTAGTGGTTAATGTAGAGTCAGAAAACAGATATTCTGTTTCAATTATCTCTAGATATGGAAACTCTGCAGCCCACGAAGAGCCTAGTGCATATTGAACATCTGCATTTGGTAATTTTTCTGCAATTCCTGTAAATGGTGTTTTTGGATTTGAAGGATAACCATTATAATTTCCTAATAATACATCTACGTTATTAGCATTTGGTCCAATAACAGCAACTTTTTTGACATCTTTAGAAAATGGTAGAATTTGATTTTCATTTTTCAACAAAACCATTGACTTTCTTGTTGTTTCAAGAGCAAGTTGTTGATTTTCTTCGCTATCTACAACAGAATATGGAATTTTAGAAAATGGAACTTTGCTATCAGGGTCAAACATTCCAAGCTTCATTCTTGCTAACATTAACCTTGTAACGCTAACATCTATTTCTTCCTCTGTAATCAATCCATCGTGAACAGCTTTAAGAAGTGCTGGATAAGAATCTCCGCAGTTCAAATCTGTACCAGCTTTAACTGCCATTGCAGAAGCTTCCTCAACATTATCGGCAACTTCGTGGTCTCCTGGATTAAAGAAATCTCTTACAGCCCAACAGTCTGAAACGATATATCCTTTAAAACCCCACTCATTTCTAAGCAAATTATTAACATATTCACTACCACAACAAGCTTCACCGTGAAGTCTGTTATAAGCACACATAACTGAATATGCATCTCCTTCCTGTATAGCCTTTTTAAAATGTGGCAAATATGTCTCAACCATATCATAATCAGATGCTATTGCATTGAATTTATGTCTACTTGACTCTGGTCCACTATGAACAGCAAAATGCTTTGGTGTAGCAACAAGTTTCAGATATTTTTTATCATCCCCTTGTAATCCTTTTATAAACTGAACTCCCAACTCTCCAGCTAAATATGGGTCTTCACCATAAGTTTCCATACCTCTTCCCCATCTTGGGTCTCTAAAGATATTGATATTTGGTGTCCAATAAGTTAGACCTTGATATCGAGCTCTTTTTCCTTTAGATTGAAAATCATAATATTTAGCTCTTGCTTCATCTGAGATTGCAGTAGCCACTTGGAAAAGGTGAGCATCATCCCACATTGCAGCCATTCCGATAGCTTGTGGATAAACAGTTGCTAATCCTGCTCGCCCTACACCGTGCAGACACTCATTCCACCAATCATAATCTGGAATATTAAGATGTTCAATTGCTGCAGCATCGTGAGTCATTTGTGATATTTTCTCTTCCAATGTCATTCTTGAAACCAAATCTGCAGTTCTTTCTTCAAAAGAGAGGGATAAATCTTGATATGGTAATTTAGGCTCTCCACAACTATATAAAAAACCTAATGCCACAATTAATAAAGATATAAATCCAAATTTCTTGTTAATAATATGCTTATTCATAGCTTATTGTTTTTAATTAGTAATATCTATAAAGCGTTAATTTTTGAATATCGTAATCACCTTGCGGAATTCTTAAATGACGCCCTTGATGATTTTGATCTCCATTTAATCTAAGAGTCGGAATAAATTCTCCGTTTATATTTTTAATTCTATCAATTTCTCCAATTCCTGTTCTACCGATTGATTCTTCAATAGATTCAAAGGTTAGCACCACACCAGTACCAGCAACAATAAATTCATCATCACTCATTTGTAAAATAAGAGCGCCTGTTTCTGGCCATTTAGAGCCATCATTCGCTTTTGGACTCCAACCTAAAGTATAATCGTGTGAAATATTGAATTTATAATTACCAAAAGTGATTGTGGTATCTTTTACATCTTCGTAAAAAAGTACTCCTGAAATTTTTCCTTCAACTTGTTTCTTTACAATTAATGGAAGTAACTGATGCAACACTTCATAACTCTTAGTGAGCGGTGCATTCTCAGGATTAGGCGTATCTTCAATACTAAATGGACTAAAACCAAGTGCATTATGGGCACCTAAAGCATAGAAAACTCGAGCATCATTACCATCTTCATTTCTAATTTCAGGAATAAAAAGTGGATTTATGCCTGGCACATCATATTGGCTACACCAATTTGCAAAACCAGGGTCATAAATATCAGGCGCAATAAAATCGACAGATGGCGAAACAGCTCTCCATATATCAATCAAGTGAGCCAATGGTCCTGCTGATGGATATGCTCCGGGCGCACGACCTCGAGAATTTAATGCAGCATTTAGATAAACAGGTAAATCATAAACTTCTTTACCCTCTTTTGCTAACTCCTCAACATATAGTGCATAGTACCAAGTCATAAAAAGTTCGTCAGTAAAAAGATTTTTTCCGAACATCTCTTCCCAATTTCCATTTTTAGGACTATTATTTTTATTCCAAAGGTTAGTTATATGCTCTGAGATCATATTTCCACTTTCAACCATATTTTTAAGCTGTTCGGGAACTTCTGAAAAGAAAGCTTCATTTGCCATTGAGCAATAATCACGTGCATCGGGAATCATTCCAATTTCATTCTCAATTTGCATCATAATCACTGTTCTATCATTTTTATCAAACTCAGCTATATGATTAAGAAGTGCTAAATATGCTTTTTTATCTGTTTCTAAATTTTCTTTGGAAAAAGGTGTCATAATTTCTTGCGGTGTACCATCTTTTGAAAAAGCACGAGGAAAACGCTCCCAATCTTGCTTAACCCACAATGGTGCATAACAGGACATACTATTTTTCCAACTTCCAAACCATAGAAAGACTAATTTTATATCATTCTTCCTTGCTTCAACAATTAAATCTTCAACTAATTTGAAATCAAATTGTCCTTCATCTGGCTCAATTAATTCCCAATAAACTGGAACAAGAGCTGTATTCAACTTCATTGCTTTTAGGCGAGGCCATACATCTTTCATATTATCAATATGTGCAGCTGTAGAATTTCCGAGCTCTCCACCAAGCATAATGAACGGTTCTCCGTCAACTATTAAAGAAAATGCGGAACCATCTTTTATAAGTTTTACATTTTCTTTCTCTGTTTGATTTTCTTCTATACAAGAGAAAAATAGAAGCGGAATAAGCAATAAAATTGACAAAAATCTTTTTTTCATAATAGTAATTGTTTGTAGTTAGTTTTTGTTTTATATTTTAATATACCCAACGGACGACCATCTTGCCTGCGGCTAGACACGGCTCCGCGTCGCCCCTACATTGGACCAAGATATGATGGTTTTAAACCACCTGTATCTATTACAATTTTTTGTAATACTAATCCCGGTGAAATCATCCCTATTTTAAGAGTGTGATTACCTGCTTTTAAATTTTTATGTTTTGTTATAAAATCTGCAATATGATTTGCTACAATTTTCTCCCAATATCTTTCAGATTCATCTGAATGAACATTTACAACAACTGGTTCTTCATCATCAATTTTTACAAAGAACTTAAGACCTTCTTCCCCTGTAAAATTTAATGTTGGAGAAAAATATGTATTCACTTCTATATCACCATCTTTTTTAAGATAGAAATCATATTCTATAACTGAAGTGTTTTCTATCGGCTGATTTTCTGCCGTATATGGCAAAGAAGCAACACCATCTAATGTTCTTCCAATATCTGGAATTACACTCCAATATGCATCAGTTTTGTTATTTACTCTTGAAAAGTTAGATGCTTCGATTGATATAGCTCCATTATTCTCAACAAAACCTTTGATTTCTGATTTTTGCTGCTGAGTTGGATTCCAAAGTGGAACTACTATCTCTTTTTTAGCACCTTTTGTTTTTAAAATAATCTTTCCTTCATCAATTTTTGCTGGCACTTTTGTCCAATCAACAGAGATGAAAATTCTTGTTTCATCTTCAACCACACCTTTTTTATCAGAAATAACTATCCACTTATTTTTTGAAGAAACTTTATAACTGAATGGTTTGTCACCTTTATTAAAAATCTCTATAAAATAACTATCATCATTAAATGGAGAGAATTCTGGAAGCTCATTACTATTGGTTGACCAAACATTTTTTTGACCTTCTAAAATCACCTCAGGTAAAGAATTATTTTCAACTGTAAAACGATATGTTTTAGGAATAACATTAACCTCTGGCTGT